>PDWJ01004031.1_pt1 | contig 13337 bp, 8 predicted proteins | sample 1430881 | NCBI WGS metagenome assembly PDWJ01 (sample SAMN01162460, study PRJNA174530) | Oral metagenome, whole genome shotgun sequencing project. | biome: Marine environment; feature: Marine mammal; material: Swab sample of the gingival sulcus; isolation source: swab sample of gingival sulcus... | reverse complement strand
GCTTTTGGGCATGGGATTCTTGGAAGCATGCTGTAGCCCTTGCTAAGTTTCACCCGGAACTGGCAAAGAATAGTATTCGTGCGATGTTTGACTATCAACAAAATGATGGAATGATTATTGATTGTATATATTCCGATTCTTCTGAAAACAATGCAAGAGATAGTAAACCTCCTCTTGTTGCATGGGCTGTTAATGAGATTTTTACACAGACTAAGGATACGGTTTTTGTTAAAGAGATGTATCCACAAATGATAAATTATTACAACTGGTGGTTTAATAAGCGGGATCATGACAAAAACGGAATGTGTGAGTTTGGGTCAACGGATGGCACTTTATTAGCAGCTGCTTGGGAGAGTGGAATGGACAATGCCATACGTTTTGACGGGGCAGTGATGTTGCGAAACAAGCCCTATGATGATGCTTGGAGCATGAATCAAGAGAATGTGGATCTAAACTCTTTCTTGGCACTTGAAGCAACACTGTTGAAGAAATTCTCAAAGCTTTTAGGAGTAGAGTTCAATGCTCCTGACCATTCGGCAAGAGTTGCAGACTATTTTTTTGATAAAGAGAACGTTTTTTTCTTTGACCGACGGATGAATGATGAATCTTTTATAACAGAACCCGGATGTGAGGCTTATACACCATTATGGGCAAATTTGGCTACACCGGAACAGGTCGCTCAAATGCTTCCACAACTTCAAGACACATCTAAGTTTTCAACCTATATTCCTTTTCCAACTATTGCTGCAGATAATCCTAAATACGATTCAGGAGGATATTGGAGAGGTCCTATTTGGCTTGACCAAACTTATTTTGCTATCAGTGGCTTACGAAATTATGGTTACAATGCTCTTGCTGATGAATATACGATTCAGGTATTTAACCGTTTGGAGGGATTAACCGAAAAAACTCCTATACATGAAAATTATGGGACTCATACCGGCAATAAACTAAAAGCTCCACATTTTAGTTGGAGTGCAGCTCATTTGTTAATGTTGTATAATGAATATGGAAGGAAGTAGAAGCCAACTTCTTTTTGTGAAAAGATCAAATTCTTCTTCTAATCTGAGACGTAGATTCAACCACCAAATGCGACAGGTTTATAAAAGAGGTTTTTGGGCGTACTAAGTTCAATTATTAACCTGAGTTCTGTTTAATGGGTTTTCCTGTTTTCCGCACTTTTTCGGGACACCCAAAATTAAAGTTATGTTTGTACGAGAGAAAAAAACAAATCAGGGAGTGTTAGTGTTCAGGTAATTAGCAAGGCACGAGGTCGCTATAAAGTGGTAAAAACGATAGGTTCTGCCACATCGTTGCAGGATATGATGATTTACGCAAAACGGGCTTTTCAAAAGACGGCAAGCACAGCAATCCTCAGATATTTATCGGACTATTGGTCGCATCTTGTACAATATTCGGATAAATAGGCCGCCAAATATTTAGGGTGTTGCAACGCTGAAAACAGGAGCCCTCCGGCAACTAAACCGGATGACACTTATCGGCTCTAAACATGTATTACCTTTTATATAAAGCCGATAAGCGTTAATCAAATAGAATCGCTTACATCCTGTAATTCCTCAATACGTTAAAATGCGTAAATTTGGGCAAGGATGTAAGCGATTGTCACATTTCTGAAAAAAAGTTGACGGTTTTTTATTCTTCTGTTTTTTGGTGACGTTTGCGTTCATGCTCGTCAAGGATGGTTTTGCGCATGCGCATGTATCCGGGTGTAATCTCAACATATTCGTCGAGTTTGATGTATTCGAGCGCATCTTCGAGACTGAAGACGGTCGGAGGAGCTAAGGCAACCTTTTCGTCCGATCCAGAGGCTCTCATATTGTTCAATTTCTTCGATTTAGTGACGTTCACGACGAGGTCGCTCTCTTTCGCATGTTCACCTACGACTTGTCCGGCATAAACGTCCTCGCCGGAAGCGATAAAAAATCGTCCGCGCGATTGCAGATTATTGAGCGCATAAGCAAAAGCGTAACCTGTCTCCATAAAAATCCAACGCTACACAAAAAAACAGTAAAAGCGTTTGCGTATCACGAAAAAAAACATACCTTTGCAACTGCTTAAATAAAATGGTATTAATTTATTCAAAGTAAAACATGTATTTAGATTCAACAAAGAAAGAAGAGATTTTCGGTAAATACGGAAAATCGAAAGTAGACACAGGGTCGGCAGAAAGTTAAATTGCGCTGTTCTCGTATCGCATCAGTCATCTGACGTAGCACATGAAGCAAAACAAAGAAGACTTTAATACGTCGCGTGCCCTGAAAATGCTGGTAGGAAAACGTCGTCGCCTTTTGGATTATTTGATGAAAGTCGATATCGAACATTACCGCTCCATCTTTGTCTGGCATATCCTGAAATTTTGGGGTCAACTTATTTCTGGACGTTGACAATTTCATTGCAGGAGCTTTTCTTTTTGGCAAAAACGAGGGTCCCGAACCTCATCAATACGAGTAAACTTTCGGAATATTAAAAGATAAATTGAAATATTAAAAGTAGGGAATTATTGGAAGATTGATTTTGTTTTTTTACATTTGTGTCCTTTATTCTGTAAATTATCTACTTTATTCAGACAACCAGAAGTCCCTATGGAGGAAAAAAAAGAGAATAATCGGTCAGATACTTTGAAAGATAAATTCGAGAAACTGTTCAAAGATAATTATGTCCGTCTTTATTATTATGCCCTTCATTTTATTCCTGATAGTGAAATTTGCAAAGATTTAGTAAGTGATACTTTTCATTTTATATGGGAAAATATTGAAACTTTACGTATGGAAACGGCAAAGGTATATATGTACACTCATCTTCAACGGCTTTGTATCGATTATCTTCGTCGTTCAAAAATGATAGTCGGTAAAACTAATTCTTATCTTGCGATGCTTCGGGAGTGGAATGAGGATGATTGGAGGGAAAGTGAAGAACGTATTCAGAAGATTATGCGTTTGATAGAACAGATGCCCCCACTTACTCGGACAATAATGGAGCAATGTTATATATATAAAAAGAAATACGTAGAGGTAGCCGAAATAACAGGACTTTCGAAAAGTGGTGTGCGTAAGCATGTGATGAAAGGATTGAATATTATCAGACAATATTTTTCTGTTAAATATAAAAAACGACGGTGACTAGGTTATTAATCAGTTCGTAATAAGGATAGAATGTTTTATATTATTGAAAAAGTAAGCATTATGAATGACTCAAATACTAAAGATGATAAATCGGATAAAGAAGTATATCAGGTGTCTGAAGATAATTTGAATTACGAATGTGAACAAGCATTATTGCGCTGTTATTTCACTGAGCCTTCTGTTAATGATGAGTGGAAGAAGTTTCAGCATTCGATACCGCCGAACTTATTGACTGTCAAACGAAAGAATCTTCTTACCTATTATATTTTCGGTGGAATTTCGTTAGCTGCAATGATATTGTGGGCAATTTTCCTTGTTTTGCCGGATCGTAAGGCACAGAGCGTGGAAGGAGAACAAGCAATGGAGCTGTTGATAACTTCAACACCTGAAGACAAGCAAGTTGTTTTGAAAGAATCGGAAGATATTATATCTGAAGAACGAATGATGGTAATTAATAATACAGTTCCTCGTATTGAGCGTCAAGGTGCTGTTTTGTCGGCCAAAGAAGCTGATTACACGCATGTAAATGTTAAAAAAGTCCGCCATAATATTGTTTCCATACCTCGGGGTAAAGTCTATAAAATACTTTTAAACGATGGTACGGAAGTTTGGCTTAACGCAGACAGTCGTTTTTCTTTTCCTTCTCGTTTCTCCGGTGAGAATCGTGTCGTGACACTTGACGGAGAAGCTTATTTCAAAGTAGCACCTGATGAGCATAAACCTTTCATTATTGTCACAGATAAAATGACAACACAAGTATTGGGGACAGAATTTAATATCAAAGCCTATAAAGATTCAGAAGCTCATGTAACATTGGTAGATGGTAGAGTATGCGTGCGATTATCACATAAAAAAGAGGAAATAATTCTAACTCCGGGGGATGACATTATTTGTACTGATGATAGTTATCAAGTAAAAAAAATCGATACAAGTTATTATAGTCAGTGGATGGAAGGCTACTTTTATTATGATAATGTCTCTCTTACTGATATTTTACGCGATCTCGGACGTTGGTATAATCTTTCTGTTGAAATAGAACAAAAGCCTTCACTCATGAACCTGCGACTACACTTTATTGCAGAGCGGAGCGATAATATCGATCAAGTAATTGAGAATTTGAATACTTATGAGTACCTTTTTGTACTAAAAGAGGAGAATAAGTTAACAGTGAAATGGAAAAATAAGGCAATCGAACAAAAATAATCAAAAGTAGAATTGAAATCAAAGCGCTTGGCGTAGTGTCCAAACTCAACGATTGATTTTAATTCCACTCTATAGAATTGAAATAATAAGCTGAGATAAATCGCTGTATTAGCAAACGTATGAAATGAATCGTTTTGCAAAAAAAAATTATTTAATGGGACTAAATGCTTTCTTTTTTCGTAATTTATATAAAAGTCACTTTTAATTAGTAATATTCAAAAAATAACGGTTACAACTATGACTTGATTTTGCTGTTAGCCATTGGCTAGTAACAAGGCATTGAACGGTTCAATGATGATCCAGCAACTAACAAACAACAGATTCGAGCATAGAGTGGAATTTCATTTTGGCTGATTACCGGACTTTGATATCTTATTTTTAAAATTTTACTTAATCCTAGTTTATGAAAAGTTTTTGTTTTTTGAAAAGCTTCTGTAGATGGTTCCTATTCTTCTTTCTTTTCTTTTTTAGAGGAAGTATTGGGAGTGAAAGTGTGTTAGCGCAAAATGCTTCACCGAAGATTGATTTTGTATGTGAGAATGAGGCTATGCCAGCCGTGCTGAAGAGTTTAGAAAAAGAGACTAAATTCAAATTCTTGTTTACTTATAATGAGATTCAGAATTTTAAGGTAACAGTTCAGATCAAATCGAAAACAATTGATGAGGTGATGAGCGCTATTTTAGCCTCTTATCCATTAACTTACAAGATTAACGGGCAATACGTCACCATTTCAGTTTTGGAGAAAACGAATCAGAAACGCATAAAAGGGCGTGTAGTGGATGTTAGCGGAGTCTCTTTACCCGGGGTGAATATTTTGACCAATGATCTTTCTGTGGCGGGAGTCAGTGATACCGATGGAAATTTTGATATTCTAATTCCCGATAATAAAGAAATAACAGAAGTGAAATTTTCTTATATCGGAATGAAGAATGTATCTGTACCTTTTACAGGGAAGCCACTCTTTATTTCCATGAAAGATGATGTACAGAGTATAGATGAAGTGGTTGTCAATGGTATATTTGAGCGTAAAAAAGAAAGTTTTACAGGGGCTACTACTGTCATTAGAAAAGAGGAATTAATACGGAGCGGTAGTCAAAATTTGTTGCAAAATTTAAAGAATATAGATCCGGCTTTCAAGATTGTAGAGAATATGGATTTAGGTTCCAATCCGAATGTCATGCCCGAGATTCGAATGCGTGGTCAGCAGTCGATGCCCGATTTGAAAGGAACATATAAGGGGAATCCTAATCAGCCGCTGTTTATATTGGATGGCTTTGAGGCAGACATTACTACTGTTTACGATTTAGACATGAACCGTGTGGAGACTATTGTCTTATTGAAAGATGCTACTGCAAAAGCTATTTATGGTTCCAAAGCTGCTAATGGAGTTGTAGTCATAGAAACTCGTAAACCTGAAGTTGGTAAATTGAGAATCACTTATAAAGGAGATTTGAATCTGACTGTTCCTGATTTGACCGGATATAACCTTTGTAATTCCTATGAGAAGTTTGAAGTCGACAAAACGCACGGTTTGTATTCCGATCCATGGTTTTGGGAACAATATTTAAATAATATACAATCGGAAATAGTGCGAGGTGTAAATACTGATTGGCTTGCACAACCTTTACGTATAGGCGTTGGAAATCGACATTCTGTTTATTTGGAAGGAGGTGATGAACGTCTTCGTTATGGGGTCGATTTACTTTACAACAATATCAAGGGTATTATGAAAGGTTCTGACCGTAAAACACTCACCGGAGGTTTTATTCTCTCTTACCGTTATAAGAAGTTGTTATTTCGTAATCAATTCAATGTCACTTTAAATCATGCTGACGACTCTCCTTATGGTTCTTTTTCTGAATATGCAGAGTTGAATCCATATTGGACTCCGTATGATAAGCATGGTAATTTGAAGCAAATAGCCGGTTCAACTGGTGGTGGAGGTTTAGTGGGGGTTACTAAAGGGAATCCATTGTGGAATACTACTATCAGTACAAAGAACTTCGGTCAATACACAAATCTGACTAATAATTTTTATATAGAATGGCAACTGCTTGAGTCATTGAAGATGATAGGGCGTTTGGGATTGTCGAAAACATTCAATAAACGGGAAGATTTTTATCCTGCTTCTCACACTTATTTTTTGGGGTATTCGGAAGACCGTTCTTTTGAGAAAGGAAATTATAGCAAGGCTGATGGAGAAAGCAGTTCTGTATCTGCCGATGTAACGGCAAATTATTCTTTACTCTTGAATAAAAACCAGCTGTTTTTCAATGTAGGTTGGAGTATGCAGCAAAATCAATCAGAAGCTACTAACTTTAAAGTTATAGGTTTCCCGAATGACCGCATCAATTTTATTGCTTCGGGTCTGAAGCCAGATTCCAACCAACCCTTTTCCGGAAGCGAAAGTATCAGCCGATCAATTAGTATGCTGGCGGCTTTGAACTATTCATATGATAATCGCTATTTAGCCGACCTCTCTTATCGTACGAGCGCTTCTTCTCTCTTTGGCAAGGAAAACCGTTGGGGACATTTTGGAGCTGCAGGTGTGGGTTGGAATTTGCATAAGGAACATTTTATGGAAGACGCTACTTGGTTGAAGCAATTTAAAGTAAGGGGCTCTACAGGTTATACCGGAGCGCAAAATTTCAGCTCTTATCAGGCTTTGGCTACTTTTGGTTATTATCAGACTCAAGTGTATGATAATTGGATTGGCTCTTACTTGATGAGTTTGTCTAATGACAACTTGAAATGGCAGAAAACCCAAGATTATAATATTGGAGTTGACATTAATCTCTTTAGCCGTCTGAGTATCCGTTACGATTGCTATATACAGAAGACTGAAGACCAGCTTGTTGTACTTACGATTCCGCCTTCTATGGGATTTCTTAGCTATATGGAGAATTTGGGAAGTACGGAAAACAGAGGTATGGAGCTAAAGCTAAATACGCATCTTTTATACAATCCGGCAGATAATCGCTATTTAAGCGCATTTTTTTCTATTGCCAAGAACTCGAATAAGCTTAAAAAAATATCAAATGCTCTGAAAAACTACAATGATGAAGTAGACAGCAAAATTGTAGCGAGAAAAACGAACAAGCCTCAGCTGCATTTTATTGAAGGAGAATCAATGAATGCTATTTGGGCTGTACGTTCATTAGGTATCGATCCGGCTACAGGAGATGAATTATACCTGACTAAAGATGGACAAATGACAACGGAATGGAGAGCGGAAGACCAAGTTGTGTGTGGGGATGCCATGCCGAAATACACAGGTACGTTCGGATTGAACTTAGATTATAAAGGAATTTTTATGAATATGTCTTTCTATTATCAGTTGGGTGGGCAAATATATAATCAGACATTGGTAAACCGTGTGGAGAATGCCTATGTGGGTCTAAACGTAGATAAGCGGATATATAATGCTGTTTGGAAGCAACCGGGTGATGTTGTTGATTTTTCTTATAGCCCTTATAAGGTGACTAAACCAAGCTCCCGCTTTATTCAGGATTTGAATGAACTGCGTTTTTCTATATTGAATGTCGGCTATGATTTTCGTCATACTGCTTTTTTGAATCGCCTTAAATTGGCACAAATGAAGGTTAGTTTCTATATGAACGATATTTTTCGTGCATCTACGGTGAAAGTGGAACGAGGATTGGATTATCCATTTGCCCGCACTTATTCAATTTCTTTGCAAGCAACTTTTTAATCGAGTAAGATATGATGGTAAAAATACAAAAAATAAGAAGAATGCTTAGCATACTGCTCTTGTCTTTGCTAAGTATATCGTGTCAGAACTGGTTAGATGTCAGTCCGAAATCTGAAGTAAAATACGACGATCTGTTCAGCTATAAAAACGGATTTAAAGACCAGCTAACAGGAATCTATACTGCACTTTGTGCCGAAAATTTATATGGAACAAACCTTACTTTTGGTATGGTCGATGCTTTGGGGCAACAATATGTGTGGAAGCAAGAGGCTGGTACTTACTATTACCTGCATCGGTTTGAATACGAGAATACCACCAGCCGCGGGGTCATCAATAATGTCTGGAGTAATATGTACAATACGATTGCCAATATTAATATCTTGTTGAAAGGTATTGATGAACATCGGGGCGTTCTGTCGGAAGTTGAAGAAAAAGTTTATGAAGGTGAGGCCTATGCTTTGCGTGCCTTTCTGCATTTTGATCTGCTTCGGTTGTTTGGTAAGAGTTATGCGAGCGGTGCCGGTGAAAAGGCCATTCCGTATGTAAAAGGAGTTTCAAAGGAAGTCACTCCATTGTCTACGGTTTCAGAGAGCATTGATTTGGTGATTGACGATTTGAAGCGTGCGTTGGAGCTATTGGCGGCAGATCCCATAAAAACCGGTGAGCCGACTACGGCTTTTTTGGGTACACGTGATTTTCATTTCAATTATTATGCTGTTTGTGCCTTGATGGCTCGTGCCTATCTTTATAAAGATGATAAGAGTAATGCGTTGCGATGTGCCCGCGAAGTAATCGAATCGAATAAGTTTCCTTGGGTGGCAAGTAGTAATGTTACTACCAACACCCGTGAAACACGTGATGGGCTTTTTGAGTCGGAGTGCATCTTCATGTTGAATAATACAAGATTGAAGTCGTTGACGGAAAGATATTTGAAAGAAGGAGAAAGTAACACTGTGGGCAATCTGCTTGTTATGTCTCAGGAAGTATGTGCAGGAATATTTGAGACGAGTCTGTATGGTTTTGACTGGCGGTATAATTATTATTTTGCAACATTATCAAGTTACTATGTCGGCAGTACTAAGTTGTGGCAGATTTCTTCTAACTATAACAATCGCCAGCCATTGCTTAGGATGAGTGAAATGTGGTTGATAGCGGCTGAATGCGCAACTTCGAAGAAAGATGCCGTTTACTGTATCAATACATTGCGTAAGCATAGAGGGTTTGATGAAATAAGCATGCTGACTGAAGAGGGAATGACGGATATTATGTTGAAAACCATTATCGGAAAAGAATACCGGAAAGAATTTATCGGTGAAGGACAATGGTTCTTATATTGCAAGCGGTTGGACCTTCCAGAGATACCTGATGTAACGGTTTCTTTCAGTAAAGCATTTTATGTGCTTCCGATACCTGATCAGGAAAAGGAATATGGGGGTAGAAATTAAAAGAGAGAGAAAGGAGATAATATATGAAACAATTTTTTTATGCGATAAGTTTGCTATTATTGATGGTAGGTTGTACTAAAGATGAGTACTTGCGGTATGACACGAATGTAGCCTCTTTACGGTTTGTTTATTCTTCAGCAGGAAAAGATAGTACGATTTATTCTTTTGGCCTACATCCGGGAGCAGAAGAAGGTATCGTAGAAGTACCGTTCAAACTAATAGGGCTAAGTTCTTCTGTACCAAGAGAAGTTGCGGTGGAAGTTGTAAAAGAGAAGACAACCGCTATAGAGAATAATGACTTTGTGATTGAAGCGTGCAGATTGCCGGCAAACGCCATTACCGGTAACATAAAGATAAAAGTACGAAAAAATGAAAGCCTGAATGTAAAAAGCAAGGTTGTTGTTCTACGTTTGTGTGCTAATTATTACTTCTCCGAGGCTCCGATCAATGAGTCGATGTTTAGGATTGTAATAACCAATGAACTGACTAAGCCTGAAGGATGGATTTTCGGCGAGTACAGCCGTGTAAAGCATGAGTTCGTTATTTTGCATACAGGGGTTGCCACCAACTATAACAAATGGAGCACTTCGGAGCAAATCTATTGGAAAGGTATATTAATCAACGCTCTTTATAAATATAATAAAGCGCATCCGGGAGAACCTTTGACTGATGAAAACGGTTTGGTGGTAACATTTTAATTATTAATAGTAAAGATACATGATATGATGAAAAAGATATTGTATATATTAAATTTCGCGTTATCCGTTATCGGACTGATGATAGGAGTAGCTGCTTGTTATGATGACAAAGGAAATTATGATTATTCTGAGTTGCCGGACATCACTATTGAAGCAAAAGATACGGTATATGTCACCCAATTCAAAATATTGGAATTGCCGATTGATATGAAATTGGATGGTTCCGAGGAAAGCGATTATGAATTTAGCTGGCGAATTTGGCCAAATGAAGTCAAAGGTGTCTGGAAACAGAAAAATATCTGCAAGACAAAAAATCTTTCTTATACAGTGACCGAAATACCGGGATCTTACTCGCTGGTACTTACTTGTCACAATAAAAAATCAGGGGTAAATACCTATAAGAGTATTCTTTTGGTTGTACAAGGAATTATTACCGAAGGATGGATGGTTTTGCAGGAGAAAGATGGAAAGAGTGATTTCGATATAATTATGAGCCCCTATTTTTCTAATCGAGTAGATAAGGATCAAATATTACATGACGTTTATAAGTCGATTAATCAAGAACAGTTGGAAGGAAGAGGTGTCAAGATCGGTAGTTTTTTCTGTTTAGGACGTTATCAGAATGTTACGATTCTGACTGATAAAGGAGGAGTCCGCTTGAATGCCATTACCATGCAAAAAACGTTTGATATCTCTACTTTGATGGCCGATATGAGCGATTGGAAGCCGGAAAATTATATTTTCTACCACTATTATTGGAGTTCCGGACGGTACGGTTATGATGCTATTGTCTCCAACGGACGTTTTTATGAATATAGCGCAATCAAGGTAATGGGGTTTACTACTTACATTGAACCTATCCTGAAGGATGGCATGACTTATAAGGCATCTCCTTATGCTCCTCGTTACTTCGATTATTATCTGGCCATTATTTATGATGAATTGGGCGGTCGTTTCTTGTGCTTTCCCAATAATAACGGTGGCTCTACATGGATACTTCAAGAAATGCCGGACAATGCTTCCGGCTCGGTAGTCAACATGAAGAATATGCATGCGAAGTTGCGGTATATGGATACAGGGTTTAATAACTATGACTATGGGCTGTTTGAAGACTGGGATACTCATACGAATACTCTGTATGCATTTAATTTTGATCTAAAAACCAATGTGGATAAAGCGAAATATAGTGCCGTTAAATGTCCTGAGATACAAAATGCCAGCTATTTTGCCATAGGAGACTTAGGACCGGTATTTTATTATGCTACTGACAGGGATATTTATCAATATGATTATGCAGGTACCAACACGGGAAATAAGGTTTACTCTTTGGCTAACAGTGAAGAAAAAATCACTGGTATGAAAATTTTCAAACCTTGTGTCGATCGTTTCATTCCCTCGCATCCATACAACAATAAGGTTTTAATAATTTCTACTTATAATAAACGTTCAAAAGAAGGAAAGGTGTATATGTATTATGTCAACGTAAGCAATGGAGCGATTGACATTTCTTCGGAGAAAATTTTTAGTGGATTCGGAGAGATTTTGGATATGGAGTATAATTTTCCCAAATACGGTTCTTAAAAAGTATTTACCGATGAAGAAGAAACTGGCTGTTCTCAAGTTTGGACTTGTTTTTCTCTACTTGCAATGGGGAGAGCAGGTATTTGCTCAGGTAACTTTTTATTTCGAGTCATTTAAACAGGCAGAGATAGAGGTTGCTTTTCGAGACTCATCATACCAAGCTGTATTAGACGAATCGGGGATGGGAACCATTCGGGTTCCCGCCTCGCTAACTCCCGGATATGCCGTTTTATATGGACCGCGTAGTATCAATTATTTCTATCTTGTGCCGGAGGGAAAGCAGCGTGTAAATAAATATTCTGACGGGCATCTTGAGTTTGATGGAGATGGGAAAGCGATTAATGAATATTTAAACGGAAGATCTCCGGATACACTAAATTTGAGCTATGAGCAGTCGGAAGAGGTTTTTCTGGAAGAATGGAAGAAGTTGCCTGATAGGTTGCAAGCCTATCTTGATTCGTTTTCATTGCCTGAAAATTTTAAACGGTTGGAACGAAAGCGGCTGTATTATTCGGCTTGTATTATGCTGCAGGTTTATCCGCTTTATCATGCAAGGAAATTGAAAGTAAATGGTTATGCTCCAAAAGCAAGCTATTACCGGCAAATGGAGACAATAATGAGGGAAGACAAGGAAGCCTATGAATTGTGGGAATACCGGCAATTTTTTAAAAATAGCATTCAGGCTTTAGCTGAAAAAAACGTTACCGGAAATAAACCCTTGGAGCAGTTGCGTTATGCACTGCGTTACGTCCAAGCCCATGTGAAGGATTCCCGACTTGCCGATTATCTGGTTCATACTTATATATACGAACATATCAGCCATTTCGGAACGAAAGATATTGAAGAGTTTCTGCCTGTCTATCACGAAAGGGTGAGCAATCTTGCCCGAAAAACAGAGTTCGATGAAATTTATCAGAAGTATTCACGTCTGGCAAAAGGGAAAAAAGCACCGAATTTTGTGCTTGCCGATATGAATGGGAAACAGGTTTCACTTTCCAGCCTCTCGGGGAAATATGTTTATATAGATGTATGGGCTACATGGTGTCTTTCCTGTTGTCGGGAGTTTCCTTTGTTACAACAGTTGGAAGAAAAGTTTAAAGAAAAGCCGATTCATTTTGTCAGTATCTCCATTGATGAGGATGAGGCTGCTTGGAAGAAAAAGGTGAAAGCGGATAATTTGGGAGGAATTCAGTTACATGCAGGCAAGAATTCTACATTTTACAACGATTATCAAATCGCTTTAATCCCTCGCTTTATCCTGATTGATCAAGACGGAAAAATAGTAGACGTAAAAATGTCGAGACCTTCTGAACCGAAAACGGTGGCATTCTTGGACTCTTTATTTAAAAAATAAGTTTGCTCATAGGCGAAACCATCGGTTTCGGCACCTGCCGGAGCCAAAGATGTGCATGAATAAGAAAAAGATGCCGCTCATTGTTAAAATTGTTGTGTTGCTAATAATACTTTTTCCTGTTTTCAGCGTTGGGACACCCTAAAAATTTTCAGTTACAATTTTAATTCTACTTTAATCCACCCTTATCTTCAGAAGTCTTCC
>PDWJ01004029.1_pt1 | contig 13340 bp, 15 predicted proteins | sample 1430881 | NCBI WGS metagenome assembly PDWJ01 (sample SAMN01162460, study PRJNA174530) | Oral metagenome, whole genome shotgun sequencing project. | biome: Marine environment; feature: Marine mammal; material: Swab sample of the gingival sulcus; isolation source: swab sample of gingival sulcus... | reverse complement strand
TATAAAATAACATTTATTTAATTGTATTGTTTTATGACCTGATAGTCAACAATATAAAATAAATTATATAGTAAATGTGGCGCTGCTACTTTACTATTTTAGGCAATTCTTATAGAATGAAACATATTGAGATGGGAGGAAATTATGAAAATTGTAATATTAGATGGTTATACCAATAATCCGGGCGATCTGTCTTGGCAGAAAATGGCTGAATTGGGCGAGTTGGTCGTCTATCAGCGAACGGCCGCCGACGAAGTGCTAGCGCGCATTGGCGACGCCTCGATTATTCTGGTCAACAAGGTTGCGATTGACGAGTCCATTATGGCTGCGGCACCGAATCTCAAGTACATCGGCGTATTGGCCACCGGCTATAACGAAATCGACGTCGCGGCGGCCCGGCGTCGCGGCATTGTCGTCACCAATATACCCGATTATAGCGCCGACGCCGTCGCCGAAATGGTATTTGCCTACTTGCTAAAGATCTATCACCAAGTGGTCGTGCACAGCCAGTCCGTCAAGGCGGGCGATTGGGCGCGCAGTCAAGACTTTTGCTATTGGCAGACGCCGCTATTTGAATTGGCGGGCAAGACGATCGGCCTAATCGGTTACGGTAAAATAGGCCAGCGCGTGGCGGCGATCGCCAAAGCGTTTAAAATGAACGTCGTCGTCTATCATCATCGCACACCGGCCGGGCTTAAAAGAGACGGCGTTCAATTTGTCGACTTGGCGCAATTATTTAACCTTTCCGATATTATTACGCTTCACGTGCCGCTATTTGAATCGACTCGTCAACTGATCGACGCCGAGGCGATTGCACAAATGAAAGATGGCGTCATCTTAATCAATACGGCGCGCGGTGGATTGCTCGATGAGTCGGCTGTCGCCGCGGCACTAAACAGCGGTAAAATAGCGCACTTGGCGGTCGACGTCGTGTCGTTTGAACCAATCGTCGCCGACAATCCGCTCTTGTCGACGCCAAATACAATTATTACGCCACATATCGCTTGGGCGCCGATTGAAACGCGCCGGCGCTTGATTGACGTGGCAACTGATAACATTGCCGCCTTTTTAAACGCTGCGCCGATCAACGTGGTCAACTAGGGGGGAGTATGGAACTGACATTGAGAGAAGTCGCATTACTCGGCGAGTACGTCGCCGGCAATCAATATAGTTTATTTGACGATTTGCCAAAGCTGCGCGGCGAGGGATCTAAAAAAACATTGCGCGAAAAGGGCGTCTTACAAGGCGACGAACTATCTGCTGCCGTTAAGCCGTTGGTCGCGGCACTGGCCAATCCGGAACGGGTCGCCAAATTCCGCTTGAATCAGCTTGAAGTCAATATGCGCAAGCGCGTCTACCAGAGGGGTGAGCGCAAGGTGTTGGTCGAATTTCACCGCGAAATGGTCATCTTTTCGCCATTTGACAGCGAAGTTGAATCAGTGCGACTAGAAATTGCCAACCACACCGGCGTGTCCTTTCAAAAACACAGTCAACTCAAACAAGTTTTGAACGGCGACGAGTTGCTGACGCTAATGGGCTTGGCCGATTGGCTGCGGCGCGTCGCCCTAGCCGAATTGACGGGCAGTGCGGTGCCCAAAGATTTGACCAGCGCCGATCTACACCAGTTTATGGCCGCGCCGCTAAAGTTGGGCTTATTGGCCCAAACCATCGACATGACGCATTTGCCAGTGCCCGATCAAGCCGCGCTCGACAGGGCTTTGGACGGTCTAATTGCCAAGCGCTTGGTCGAAAGTCGTCAGCCGAAAATCGCCATCGATAAGTCGACCATTTTGCTGGCGATCAACTTCTTGGTGCCGAATATGACGATTTCGCTAGAACTGTACGATTTAAGCGATGCCCAGCGCGTGTTGTCGGCGCGTGAAATGATTTTACAGGCCTCGCCCAAAGACGCGCTCAGTTACAGTGCGACGACGGCCGGCTTTGCGGTGGAGAGCATTACCGGCGGCCAGACCAACGAGCGCATTTTAGCCTATTTGAGTTGTCCGGCGCTGAACGCCCAATCGCAAAATTAGCGCTAAAATGGCCGAGCATTAGTTTTAATGAAGTTTGGTAAATAAAAGTTTTGCCGCCCTAGTTGTGTTCAAAATGGTTAAGAAATAGAAGCGGAAACAGTTTAGGGGTCGATTGGAAACAGTAGACAACCCCACTTTTAAACGTGTGCATTCGACGCGGTTAGAAGTGAGGCGGGGTTATGATGAAAGAAAGTCGATTATTTCAAATACTCTATTATATATTGGCGCGCGGTAGAGTTACCGCGCCAGAACTTGCCGATAAATTTGAAGTTTCGGTAAGAACAATTTATCGAGATATAGATTGGATTAGCAATGCCGGAATACCTATTTATGCCACCAGAGGCAAAGGTGGCGGAATAGAGATAGACAGTAACTTTATCATCAATAAGGCGCTGCTTAGCCCCGATGAAAAAGAGCAAATCTTGCTTGCCTTAAATAGCACTAAGACTATAAATGAAGTCGAACAAGGCGATTTAATTAAAAAACTATCGGTTCTTTTTGATGTCAAAAATTCTAATTGGATTGAAGTTGATACTACAAATTGGAAAAACTCAGATCGATACCTAAATTTATTTGACGATATAAAATTTGCCATTATAAATAAGCGGTTTATTTCATTTCAGTATTATAGCAGTAAGGAATATACTAAGCGAAAAATAAAGCCGATACGATTGGTTTTCAAATCGTGGTCTTGGTATGTATACGGATTTTGCGATTTAAGAAATGATTTTAGATTTTTCAAATTATCACGCATCAAAAATAGCTTGATTCACGACGATATTTACGAAGATGATTATTGCAATCTCGTTATAAAAAAAGAGTGGCATCGACAAGAGACAGTTCGCCTAAAATTGAAATTTAATAAGAGTCAGGCTTACAGAGTGTACGATGAATTTTTTGATGAAGTGATAGAAAAAGACAATTATTTGCTTGTCGAATTAGATTTGCCAAGAGATTACGCAGATAGTTATATTTTATCATTTGGCAAAGAGGTCGAAGTGCTAGCGCCAGAGGAAATTAGAATAAAAATAAAAAGTATCGTAGAAGATATGAAAAGTATTTATAAAACTTGACTTAAGGTGTCAAGTTTTATGTTATATAATGGCTTAAATTAGGGACAGCCCAAATAATGTGAAATGGAGCTAAAAGTGAAACAGGAGTGGAGAAAAAGCGAGAAAAATATTTATTTGCCAAAAGCTAAACCAGAACTTATCGATATACCAGAATATCGGTTTATAACGCTGAGTGGTAGCGGCAATCCAAACGATCAGTTTTTTTCTGAATATATCGCTGTATTGTATAGCGTAGCTTATGCTCTAAAAATGAATATTAAAAAATTAGAGCAAAAGCCCAATAATTATATTGATTTTACAGTGTATCCCTTAGAGGGCGTTTGGGATATTGCCGAAAATGCCAGCCGTAATAGCGGGCCAGGATTAAACAAAGATAATTTAATATTTACTTTAATGATTAGGCAGCCAGATTTTATCAGCGAAGAATTTTTCGCCGAGGTGGTAGAATTAACCAAGCAGAAAAAGCCGAATCAGTTATTGGATAAAATTAAATTTGAGAAAATAGAAGATGGCAAATCTGTTCAAATGCTACATGTTGGTAGTTATGATGATGAACCGCGAAGTTTTAAGCAAATGGAGGATTTTACCAAAGCCTTAAATTTAATTAGAAAGTCAAAAGTTCATAGAGAAATATATTTATCTGATTTCCGAAAAGTAGAAACTTCAAAATTAAAAACAGTGCTTAGATTTGGGGTAAAGGAGAACTAAAATGGCCAGACCAAAAACAAAGGAAGAATTGATAGCGGCATCAAACAGTAATTTTGAAAAACTATGGCAGTTAATCGCCGCTTTGACTGAAGATGAATTTAATACAGGTTTTGATTTTTCTGACGATGCAAAGAAGAAAGAGGCGCATTGGCGCCGTGATAAAAATATTAGAGATGTTTTAATTCATCTTTACGAATGGCATCGGCTGGCTATAAATTGGATAACCAAGAACAAAAAGGGAGAAAAAGTTAGTTTTTTGCCCGAGCCATACACCTTTAAAACAACTGCCGAAATGAATCAAAAGTTTTGGCAAAAGCATCAAGATACACTTTATCAAAAATCGGTCGAAATGCTAAGGGGTAGCCACGATGAACTGATGAAGATAATAGCTGAATTCACAAATGAAGAACTATTCACAAAAAAATATTTTGATTGGACGGGTACGACGAGCGTCGGTTCTTATTTAGTTTCGGCGACTTCAAGTCATTACGATTGGGCGATAAAAAAGATAAAAGCACATCAAAAGAATTGTAAATAAGCATCTTATAAGGATAGGGCATGCATTTTGTAAAAGCGAAGACTATATTATCTCCTAGCAATACAATGAATCTATATCGTGGCTGTACTCATGATTGTATTTATTGTGATTCTAGGAGCGCTTGTTACCAGATGAATCATCAATTTGAGGATATTTGCTTATTTAGACGAGTATGAACAAAAACAATTAAACGGACAGCTGACTGTGTTTGATTTTGTTTGATTAATTGAGCGATCGCGAGCTACTATTGGCGCGCCAGGGAAAGGGCTCGATGAAAAAAGAAAGACCAATTTTAGATGAAAAAATAAGCGTTCAAGACTTTAAAAATTTTTACTGGCTGAAACGGGAATTGATAGAATTTTGCAGAAAAACTGGAATTAGTTATGTTGGTGGAAAAATTGAGATAGCGAATCGAATTATTGCATACCTTGAAACGGGAAAAATTGCAAAACCTCAAACGAAAAGGCAAAAGAAGTTGCCAAAGCCAACAAAACCACTGACATTAGAAACAATAATTGGAGTGGATTATCGCACTTATAGGGAAAAGAAAGAATTTTTGCAGTCGGTTGTCGGCAAGCAATTTCACTTTACGATTCATTTACTAGACTTTTTTAAGCAAAATGTCGGCAAGAAAACCTACGGCGATATTGTCGACGCCTGGTACGAGGAGCAAGCCTTAAAAAGCGATCCCAATTTTGTCAAAGAAATTGCGCCGCAATTTGAATATAATCAATACATTAGAGATTTTACGAAAGCCAATCCAAATAGGACCAGAAAAGACGCCATAAAATATTGGAAATTGAAAAAGTCCATGTATGGAGATAACAAGTATTCAGACAAAGATTTAGACTTAGATAATTGAAGCATACTTTAGCTTACAGGTGTTTTGGTTGAGCTAATGCATTAGTTAAATATAAATGGCTAAGAAATTGAGTGCTTAGCTATTTTTTTGCGCCTTGAAAAGCGGATGAAAATAAATAGCTAACGAGTCCAAGTGATACTCCGGAATCAAAATGTAAAAGTACCTTGACATAAAAATCAAACTAATCTATAATAACCGCGTAAAGGAAACTTTACATTGAGGGGGGCTAGATGAAAAATAATGTCGAAAAATTTCGTAAGCAATTAGCTTTAAAACAAGATGAATTTGCAAAAAAAATTAAAGTGTCTAGGCAGACCATTAGCGCTATTGAAACGGGCAAATATAATCCATCTTTAGATTTAGCATTTGAAATAGCATTATATTTTAACAAGACGATAGAAGAAGTATTTATTTATGAAAAGGATGAAAAAAATGAAAAAAAGTGATTTAATTTACGGTTTAATTTATATGATATTAGCTGGAATATCATTGTATGTAGCGCTTTATTTTGGCGATAATAAGATGACGGGTATATTTTATGGTCTAACAGGAGCTTTTGGAGTTAGTGGGATCGGTACGATAATTCGATACATTTATTGGCAAAAGAATGAGGAAAAGTATCAAGAAAAATTGGAAATGGAAGAAATAGAACAGCGCGATGAATTAAAACAAAAACTGCGAGATAAAGCTGGTACATATACTTATCGGATTGGAATATTGGTGATAGCGCTATCTATTATTGTGTATGCTGTGCTGGGCGCTTTGAATATTATCGATACGGCGCATATTGTAATGTATTTAGGCGCCTACTTGATTAGTCAAGTTTTGATTGGAATTATAATATTTAATCGCCTGTTGAAAAAATACGTTTAAAGAGTTAAAGGCTAGTAACTAAACAGTTGGGAGAAATCTTAACTGTTTTTTATGCTAAAAGGCGTAGAAATAAAAAAACAGAGAACGGCAAAATACTAAGAGCCCACATCGCGCTGCGATATGAGCTCTTTTGATTGAAAATTGTTCGATTGTACTATTCTTCTTCGCTAGGGGCTGCTTCAGCTTCGACTGCTTCGCCTTCTTCAACGGCGTCTTCTTCAGTCGCTTCGTCTTCGGCGATGTCGAGTTGGGCTTCAACTAACGAGGCCAACGTCGTCTCCGGATCATCTAAAAAGGTGATGCCCTTGAACAATTCGCCATCTAAGTCGCCGACTGTCAAGACGTCGCCAATTTCCATTTTGCTGACGTCGATTGCAATGTAGTCAATCAAGTCTTTTGGCAGCGCTTCGATATTTAATTCGTGCGCCACTTTTTGTAAAACGGTATTCTTGGCAAAGGCCTCCTCGCCCTCAAAGTTGACGGGCAGGGCGATTTTAATGGCTTGACCAGCGCTGAGATGTTGGAATTCGATGTGTAGAATATTGCCTTTGATCACATCGCGCTGTAAGTTTTTAATGATGGCCATTTCTTCAGTGCCGCCGAGATCCAGTGTCAATTTGGCGCCACTGCCGTGCGCCTTGACAAATTTGCTGATTTCGCGCTCGTCTAAAGATATATTGGTGCTGTCGTAATTTACGCCATAGAGCACTGCCGGCACGAGGCCTTGTTTTCTAATTTTTTTAGTTGAATTTGAACCAACGTCCTCCCGTTTGATTGCCTTAATAATACTTTCCAAAATGATTACCTCCGCTCGGTTAATATTATTGACAGACTGCTGTCAATAGTGATAATACGCACCCTTTAATTTATCAGAGAACAAGCCGCTAGTCAACACATTTAGCCAAAAAACCCTAAATCATCTCATTGTTGATAGTTATTTCGTTCAAATAGTCTTTTAATAGTGGCGAGGTCCTTGGAATAGGCCAGGGCCAACATCAATTTAATGCGGGCCTTTTGGCCGTTTAAATTGCTGGCGAAAATGACGCCCAAGTCCCGTAAGTGGCGTCCTCCGCCGCGGTAGCCGTAACTGTCCAATACGCGGCCCGTTGGGCAACGCGACACGATGACGACCGGCAGTTGCTTGGAAAGGGCATTTGTGATGCCGGGCAGCATCGCCGGCGGCACATTGCCGCGTCCCATCGCTTCGATTACAAAGCCCTGCGCGCCGTCGGCGATCAGCAGTTGCAATATTTTATCGTCCATCCCCAGTGCCGTTTTAATTAGATAGACCGCGCTGGCCAAGTGGTCGACGGCGATGTGATGATGTTTGTAGATGTCGCGATAGTAGATGACTTGGTCGCTGTCGACGATGCCGAGTGGACCAAATTCTAAACTCTTGAATGTGCCCAGCGCCATGGTGTGACTCTTAGTGGTCTCGACGGCGGCGTTGATGTCGTTGTTCATCACAATCAATACGCCGCGTTGGCGCGAACTGTCGCTGGCGGCCGTACAAATTGCAGCCGATAAATTGGCCGGGCCATCATAGCCCAGTTCGGAGGCGTTGCGCATGGCGGCCACCATTACGATTGGCTTGGCGCTGTTGAGCGATAAGTCCAAGTAATAGGCCGTTTCCTCTAAGGTATCGGTGCCGTGTGTGATGACGACGCCGTCAATGTCGCTGCGCTTTAGCAAGCCGCTGACCAGTTGGCGCAGTTTAATCAGTTGTTCAACGGTGATATGCGGACTGGGCAATTCGGCGAAATTGACAATTTCAATGTCGGCAATGCGGTCAATATTCATCACCATCGCCATAATTTCAGTCGATTTCATGGCCGGGATGGCCGCGGCGATACGCGGTTCAACTTTCATCGAAATCGTGCCACCGGTAAATACTACGGCAATTTTTTTAGCCATCTTAAATCCTTTCCTGTACAGCGCTAACTTTCTACTTATTATATCACTTGTCGTTAAAATAGTGTATAATGAATTAGAGAGGTGATTATGATTTATTTAGACAACGCGGCGACGACGGCCGTACTGCCCGCAGTGGCACAAATTGTCGACAAGTACATGTGTCAAATTTACGGCAATCCATCATCGCTGCATCAGTTTGGCACAGCGGCCGAAAAGGCCCTTACTACCAGCAAAAAAATAATTGCTAAAGCGCTCAACTGCCGCAGTGAAGCGGTTGTTTTTACGTCGGGTGGCAGTGAGAGCAATAATGCCGTGCTGCTCAACCGCAACTATTTAACGGCGCCCAAGCCGCTTCACTTTATAACATCCCAAGTCGAACACGCCGCCGTTTTGAACTGTTTTAAGTATTTGGAGACGATTGGTCACAGCGTCAGTTATTTGCCGTTTGACCCTGTCACCGGCGTTCGACCGGGCGCTGTGGTAGCGGCCGTCAGACCGAATACGGCATTGGTTAGCATTATGTTAGTCAATAACGAATTGGGAACAATAAATCGCTTATCCGACATCAGCAAGGCGCTGCGCGCCGCCGGTTATCACGGCTTAATCCATAGCGATGCCTGTCAAGCTGTCGCAAAAATAGCGGTCGATGTCACGGCACTAGGCGTCGATTTACTGAGTGCCTCAGCCCACAAATTTCACGGGCCCAAGGGCGTTGGACTATTAATCGACAACACCCAAAATCGCTTGGCGCCGTTTGTGTTAGGCGGCGGTCAACAGGCCGGGCGACGCTCTGGTACCGAGAACGTCGCCGGCATCGCCGGCATGGCACAGGCGCTGTCGTTGGCGCTGGAAAAAGGCGCCGCACAGCGCGATGACGCACGGCGCTTTAAGCGCAGCTTGGCTGAATTAGCCGACCGTTTCGGCACTGCGCGCTGTCGCCTGTTGGGCGACGTCGAGGACAGCTCGCCCTATATTACGGCACTCGCTTTGCGGGGGTTGAAGTCCGAAGTGGTCTTACACGCCATGGAGGCGGCCGGCGTCATCGTCTCGTCTGGTTCGGCTTGTCACAGCAATTCGCAAAAGACCATTTCGCACGTCATCAAGGCGATCGCCTTAGACGACGCCTTTAGTGAGGGCGTGATTCGCATAAGTAGTTCGGCCTTTACCAACTGGAACGACTGCCAAGTGGCGCTGCAAATCATTGAAAAGACCGTTGCAAAACTATTTGCTGAAAATAGTTGAGGGTAGAGGAGGAAGGATTGGATAGACAGTTATTTGTCGTTCGCTACGGCGAAATTGCGCTCAAGGGCAAAAATCAAAAAGATTTTGTCGCCCAGTTAGTTAAAAATATCAAAGGGGCCTTAAACGACATCGACGACATTGCGCTCAGTCGCGAATACGGGCGCATTTTTGTCTACTGCCCGCGCGATTTGGCCGACGAAGTTAGCCGGCGGCTGTACAAGGTATTCGGCATCGTCTCTTATTCGCCAGCCGATATGGTCGACGCCGATTTAGAGGCGATTGCGGCCTGTGCGGTGCGCCAAATTAAGCGCTTGGCCGAGCGGCGTGGCAGTTTTACTTTTAAGGTTGAAACGCGTCGTGCCAATAAAAAATTCGCCCTCAAATCGCCCCAGTTATCGCGCGAAGTGGGTGGCCGTATTTTGGCTGCCGTCAAGGGCTTACGCGTCGACGTGCACCGCCCGGAAGTCACCTGTAATATCGAAGTGCGCGGCAATGCCTATGTTTACACCGATGTGATTGCGGCACTGGGCGGCATGCCCTACAAGTCGGCCGGCAAGGGTTTGCTCTTGTTGTCGGGTGGCATCGACAGTCCAGTCGCCGGCTACTTGATGGCGCGGCGCGGACTGGAAATCGAGGCCATACACTATCATAGTTTTCCCTATACGGGTAATCGCGCGCGCGACAAAGTCGTCGAATTGGCGCGCAAATTGGCCCATTATACCGGTTCGATTAGATTGCACAGCGTCAATATCGCACAAATACAGTTGGCGATACGCGAACACTGTCCGGCCGATGAAATGACAATTCTGTCGCGCCGCGCGATGATGACAATCGCCGACCGCGTGGCCGAAATGCGACGCTGTAAGGCTTTGGTGACCGGTGAAAATCTCGGTCAAGTCGCCTCGCAGACCATTGAGGGCATCAACGTGACGACCGACGCGACGACGCGGCCGATCTTTCGCCCCTTAATCGCCTATGACAAATTAGAAATCGTTCAAATTGCGCAGCGCATCGACACCTTTGAAACGTCGATTTTGCCGTATCAAGATTGCTGTACGGTGTTTTTGCCAAAGCGGGTCGTCACCAAACCGCGCACTGAAAACATCAAGCGCTCCGAAGCGCTCTATCCAATGCAGCAACTAGTGGCGGAAGCGCTTGCGGCGATCGAAACAGAAGTGATCTATGCCGACGAGGCGTTGACGCTTTAGCGCATTTGCTAAATTTTGCTGGGAAAGCGAGGATGCGGTATGTTAAAACGATTAATTGAATGGATTGAGCAGAGCGACAACATCGTCTTTTTTGGCGGCGCCGGCGTATCGACCGAAAGCGGCATCCCCGATTTTCGCAGCGCCGACGGCATTTTTCAACAGGGGCGACAAATTTCGCCTGAAACCATTCTATCGCACGACTTTTTCTTTCGACAGCCCAAACAATTTTACGACTTTTACTTTGAAAAGATGATTTACGAATCAGCCGAAGCCAATGCGACCCATTTGCTATTGGCCAAGTTAGAAAATTTGGGCAAGTTAAAAGCCGTCGTGACACAGAATATCGACGGCTTACATCAACGGGCTGGCAGTCGCGTCGTACTTGAGTTGCACGGCAGCACAGCGCGCTATCATTGCGAGACTTGTCAGCGGGTGTTTGATTTGGCAACCGTGCGCCAGGCGGCTGCAAAGATGGCCGGCGTACCGCGTTGTCACTGCGGCGGCTTAATTAAACCCGACGTCGTCTTATATGGCGAATCACTCGATCAGACGACGCTAATGGCGGCAGTTGACAAAATTGCGGCGGCCGACCTGTTAATCGTCGCCGGCACCTCGTTAGTGGTCTACCCGGCGGCGGGCTTAATCGATTACTACCGCGGCGACAAATTAGTGTTGATTAACGCTTCGGCGACGTCGTACGACCGGCGCGCCAACTTGCTGTTTAACAGCCGGTTGCAAGCGGTAGTCGAACCGCTCTTGGCGCATTTTGGCGCTTGATTATTTCATTTTAATCTCGCTCCAAATTTTGTTGTAGACAGTTAAGAAATCACCGGGATCGGCAAACACTTCGCTATTTTCCAGCGTCGCCAAATCGGGATAGGCGATGGCGTTGTTTTGCGTGTCGGCATCGAGTAGTTTAAACGCCGCGTCGTTGGGGGTCGAATAGCCAATGCTATCGGCGTTTTGGGCGGCGTTTTCGGCGTCGAGCATAAAGTCGATAAAGGCCAGTGCGGCCGCTTTGTTGGCCGCGCCTTTTGGAATCGCCATCACGTCATACCACAAATTCGTACCCTCTTTTGGCAGCGCAAAGTCCAAGTCGGGATTGCTGCGCATAAACTCGACGGCATCGCCGTTCCAAGCCGGCATAAAGGCGGCGCCGCCCTGCAACATGATGTCCTTGCCATTGTCTACGACATAGGACAATACCAGTTCTTTTTGTTCGATTAATAATTGCTTGGCTTCTTCCAACTCGGCTTCGTTGCGGCTATTCATACTGTATCCGAGCAGTTTGAGTGCAATCATCAGCGCATCGCGCTGCGAATCGAGCATCAACACTTGATCGCGATACTTTTCTTTAAATAAAATTGCCCAGCTATCGACTGGTTCATCGACCAATGTCTTGTTGTAGAGAATGCCGACAGTACCCCATAGATAGGGTACGCTATAACTATCGGTTGGGTCATAGGGCATGCCTTTGTATTGGTAGCCGATATTGCCGTAGTTTTTTAATTGGCTGGCGTCGATTAATTCCAGCATGTCTTCTCTAATCATTTTTTCTAACATGTAGTCTGATGGAAAAATGACATCGTATTGCGAGCCGCCATTTTTTAGCTTGACGTACATATCTTCGTTGGTGGCGTATTCTTCGTAGATGACTTCGATGCCGGTTTGTTCTTGGAACTTGGCGAGCAAATCTTGATCGATGTAGTTGCCCCAATTATAGACGTATAGCTTTTCGGCGCTGTTGCCACAGGCGCTAAAGCTTAATGCGATGGCCAATAACAGGGCGATGGCAATTAATTTTTTCATAGTACTCTCCTAAATATTCTCAATTTTAGTGCGTTTATTAATAATCGTCATCATTGCGATAACGCTGATGAACATCAGGGCCGACAGGGCGTTGACCTTGGGGCTGATGCCCTTGCGCGCCATCGCAAAAATGGCAATCGACAAATTTTGCACGCCGCTACCAGTCGTAAAAAAGCTGATCACAAAGTCGTCGATCGACAGCGTAAAGGCGATCATTAAGCCGGAGATAATACCGGGCATGATGTCCGGTAAAACCACTTTATAAAAGGCTTGAAAGGGCGTTGCGCCGAGGTCGAGCGCCGCTTCGACGGTATCCTTGGGCAACTGTTTGAGCTTCGGTAAAACCGACAAGATAACATAGGGAATACAAAAGGTAATGTGGGCGATTAGCAGTGTGAAAAAGCCATTGCGCACGCCAAACAACTTGTTGAATAAAACGGCAAACCAAACCATTAACGCCACGCCGGTGACGATGTCGGGATTGAGGATTGGAATGTTGTTTAAGTGTAAAACTGCCTTTTTCAACCAGCGCTTGCGGTAGTTAAAGATGCCGTAGGCGGCAAAGGTGCCGATGACTGTGGCGATAATGGCGGCCAATAGGGCGATTGCCAAAGTGTAGTAGAGCGCTTTCATGATCATCGTATCCTTAAAAAGTTCGCCGTACCACTTGAGGCTAAAGCCCTCCCATTTGCTGCGCTTGCCGGCGTTGAATGAAAAGGCGATTAGCACGGCGATCGGCGCGTATAAAATGGCGTAAAACAGCACCAAATAAATTTTTCTAAACGCCATGCGCTCGGTTATATTGTATAGTTTATCTAAAAAATTGGCCATTAGAGACCTCCCGTGGTGGCGTCGTCTAAGCGGTTGATCAGGTTCATTGACAACAGAATCAGCAGCAGTAGGACAAAGGACAGCATGGCGCCAAAGTGCCAGTCGTATAACAAGGTGAACTGCCGCTCGATTAAATTGCCGATCAAATCGTATTTGCCGCCGCCGAGCAGCGCTGAAATGACGAAGGTACTGACGGCCGGCATAAAGGTCATCGTGATACCCGACAAGACGCCCGGCATCGATAGCGGT
>PDWJ01004028.1_pt1 | contig 13342 bp, 17 predicted proteins | sample 1430881 | NCBI WGS metagenome assembly PDWJ01 (sample SAMN01162460, study PRJNA174530) | Oral metagenome, whole genome shotgun sequencing project. | biome: Marine environment; feature: Marine mammal; material: Swab sample of the gingival sulcus; isolation source: swab sample of gingival sulcus... | reverse complement strand
TTCCTCCTGTATTGTTTTTGTCGTAGAAACATAATAACAGAGTTTCATGGGACTTTTTTTAGCCCCCATAGGGGTGACAGTTAATATTAACATTCGGGATGCATAAGAGATATTATCATATGTCTGTTCATTTAGATATATTTTATGGTAGACTGGCTGGTAATAATTGATACAAAAGATAGTTGGGAGCGGCAGTGTTTTTAAAGAGCGTTGAGATCTTCGGATTCAAATCATTTGCGGACAGAACAGTAATAGAATTCTCTGAGGGTATATCAGCCCTTTTAGGACCGAACGGCTGCGGTAAAAGTAATGTTGTAGACGCAATAAAGTGGGTTTTAGGCGAGCAATCCTCAAAAACCCTCCGTGCCGAAAGAATGGAAGATGTAATCTTTAACGGTACCGAGAGCAGAAAGGCCCTCAATGTTGCTGAAGTTACTCTGATGATATCAAATGATTCCGGAATTCTTGAGCTTGATATTCCGGAAATAGCCGTTAAAAGACGTCTTTATAGATCCGGGGAGAGCGAATATTTCATAAATGAAGCTGCTGTAAAACTTAAACAGCTCCGGGAACTTTTTTTTGATACAGGTATAGGAAAAACAGCCTATTCAATAATGGAGCAGGGAAAGATAGACCAGATTCTATCAAATAAACCTGAAGAACGCCGTTACCTTTTTGAAGAGGCTGCCGGAATTACAAAGTATAAGATGCGCGGTGCCGAGGCTGAACGGAAGCTTGCCCGTACTGAAGAGAATATGAGGCAGGTTGAATCGATCCTCAGCGAGGTTAAACGTTCTCATGATAGCCTGAAGGTTCAGTCCGAAAAAACCATTAAATACCGTGAGCTTAAAAATACTGTGTTCGAGGCAGAGCTTGATCTTCAGCTTCTGAAGTTACGCGGGATAATGGATTCACTCAATTCATCCGAGGACAAGCTTAAAGCCAAAGAAGAACAAAAAGCTTCACTTACTGCTGAAATAGACGGTATAAATGAATCACTTGAAGAAAATCTTGATCTCGTTAATAACATGGAATCTGATCTTATCGAAAGTCAGAAAAAACTTTACGGTATTGATCTTGAAAAGACAGGTAAAGAAAAACAGGAAAGAATGCTGTCTGAAAGAAGGGGCGAGATTACCAAACAGGCAGAGAATTGTGCAGCAAAGGAAGAGAGTCTTAACAAAAGAATAGCTCATATAAATACACGGATAAATGAACAGAATTCTGAACTTGAGGATGTTCAAAAACGTATTAAAGAGACAGAGATAAACATCGAATCTTTTGAAACCAATATAAATACTGCAGCTGAACGGATATCTGAAAATGATAGAAGTATAACCGAGGCTGAAAAGTCCGCAGATGAGGGTGAAGACAATCAGATTAAGCTTCAGGAAGAGCTTAGAATAATAACGGATGATATTGTTGAACAGCTTGATGACGGATTGGAAGAAACCGGCTATTCGCTCAATGCCAGAGCTGATGCTGAAAATGTTTTTGTTGAACTTCTTGAAAAGCTTAGAATCAGTTTTGAGGGCAAGAAAAAAATATTTGATGATGCAAGAAAAACCTCGGCATATACTGATGATCCGCAAAAACTTCTTTTGGCTCTTGAAGAGGCGCTTATTGAGGGTGAAAAGCGTATCACTGAGCTTGGGGAGGCATTTAAAGCCTATAAGCAGACCATCCCTGTTTTCATTGATGAATTTCTTGCCCCTGAAGGAATTATCGCAAAAAAAAGAGATATTGACCAGAGAATAGAAGATAACCGGAATATGGTTCTTTCAATGCGCGAAAAGGCCCGCGGGCTGCGTGATGAAAACCGTAAGCTTACAGTAAAGATTGAAGAATATAGAAAAACACTCGAAGAGCTTAAGATGACAAGGGTCAGAATGGAAAGCCGCTTTAATGCTGTTAAAGAAGCAATTAAGATGAATGAGTCTGAGCTTGGCGAGCAGCAGGGGCTTCTGGTTGAAAACAGAAACGATCTTGAGTCATGCAATTCACGGCTTGACAATATTGAGAAGCAGCTTAAGCAGATAGAAGCCGAAAAAAAAGAACTGCAGAAGCAGGAAGAAAAGCTTACAAAAGAGCTTGAAAGGCTTGAGATTGGTATATCAAAACGTAATGTTGACATGAAAAGCCGCGAAAAGAAGCTTAAAAGCAGAATGGAAAATCTTGGAAAACTTCAGCAGCTGATTGAATCCATTCATATTGAAATATCAAACTATAAGGTAGAAATCCGGAACGTTTATGACAATTTCCGCGAACGCCATTCAAGGGATCTCTCAGACTATGATTCAAAGATGTATGAGCTTCCCGGTGAAATTAAAGAATACCGTGACCGACTGGTAAATAAAAAGGATGAGCTGAAGCAGCTTGGCTCTGTAAATCTTATGGCGCCGGAAGAGTATGAAGAGATAAAAGAGCGGTATGATTTTCTTAATAACCAAATCAGTGATCTTAATACTGCACGTGAGGATCTTAAAAAAATAACGGAGCAGATTAGAACGGAGTCTACCGAGTTATTTATTGAAACATACAATAAGCTTAGAAAGAACTTTCATATAATGTTCCGAAGACTATTCGGAGGCGGCCGTGCAGAGTTGAAGCTTATTGATCCGGATCATGTTTTGACCTCAGGGATTGAGATCTATGCTCAGCCTCCTGGAAAAAAACTTGAAAATATAGCTCTTCTATCAGGCGGTGAAAGATCTCTTACTGCAGTGGCAATGCTTTTTGCAACATATATGGTAAAACCATCCCCATTTTGTATTCTTGATGAGATTGATGCAGCCCTTGATGAGGCAAATGTCGGACGCTTTGTGAATACCCTTGTTGAATTCGGGAAAAATTCACAGTTTATTGTTATAACTCATAATAAGAAGACTGTAACCGGCGCGGGAACGCTTCTCGGTGTAACAATGGAAGAATCAGGTGTTTCAAAAGCCGTTGCCATCAGGCTTGATGGTATCACAAAGCCAAAAGAAGGGTCTTCTGAAAAATGAAAATACCTAGACTGTCGATTGATTTGACCTTTGTAAAGGAGTTTATATCTAAAACATTCAGTTTCGGCAGGCGTGAACTTTTTATAATTCTATCAGTATTCGGTGTAACAGTTATTGCTGCGGTTATCATAACCGTTATTGTTATCAGCAGGTCGGACAGGGGCTCATTTGATAAAGCCCAAAATCAGGATTATCAGCCTGCTGCGGAATATGTCAGAACCCCGGAGTTAAGTGAAAAACCGTTTTTATCGGATTTTATGCTTTATGAAGATAAAATGGAAGAAAGTTTCACTGGTATTGTTTATTCACGGGAAAGGCGTGAGTCCTGGAGTGATGAGCAGGCTGGCCGATACTGGCAGGAACCTGAAGAGATACTTGCAGATCATCTTGAGATAGAATCCGAAAAGATAATAAGGGATATATTCGCTGATGTTCCATAGACTTTCATTTTTTATAATTATTATTATAATCTTGTCTTCATGTAAAACCATCAATTTTCCTGCAGCGGAAAAATCTAAACCCTTGCAGAATGATTCTGAACCATTTCAAGCAATAAAGCAGGATGTTTCTCCGGATTTACCGGTACTTAACGATATGCTTATCTGGATTGAACCGGAAAACCCTGAAATTTATCTTTCTGATTCTATGAGTGTCCCCTCTGTCGTTTTCAGGCAGACCGCTGATTCAGAAGATAGCAGTGTTAGTGAAGATGAAGCCGCAGAAAACAATGAGACCTATGTAGAAAAACAAATTGAACCTGCTGTTGTTATAGAAGAAAAAATTATCGAGGAAAAGGGTACCGAACAAAAGGTTGCTGAAAAGAAGGTTGTTGAAGAAAAGGTTCCCGAAGAAAGGGTTGTTGAAAAGAAGGTTACTGAAAGAAGTTTAACAGCCCCTGCTCAGGAGGTTTTTCTGACAGAGGCAGAGGGGCTGGGCTGGATATTAGAAGGTTATACCGATGAAAATGGTAAAAAGACCAGTCATCTTAAGTACAGCGGCCGGGAGTATATTGGTGAAAATACGGTTTTCAGTTTTTTTGCCTATAAGGCCGGGGTCTATAATATTAAAATTATAAAGAATGATTATTCTGACGGAAGTGTGGAAAGGCAGCTCCTCAGGGTTGAGGTTGTAGATACTTTGCATAACACGGCAGAAGCAGACCCCGCCCCTGCTGTAAAACAGAATGAGGGCCGGCCTGTAACATTGCCGGAAATGAAAACCGAAGCAGCTAAGGTTGAAACTGAAACTGTTTCGGGAAAAGATATTTTGGGAGAGATCTTTTCCAGCAAAGAACTCAGAACGGCCTCAGAACGGCTTGCGGCAGCGGGAGACTGTGCCGGAGCCGCAGAACTGATACGATATGGAATAGAAAAACTTTCATGGGATGAGCTTGATTATTTTTATTTTACCCTTGCATTCCTGTATGAAAACTGTACTGAAATAAGAGATGAGCGTGCGGCGGCAGAATATTATAAAAAGATTGTAGATTCTTATCCAATAAGTAATTATTGGCTGACAGCAAAGGATAAATTAATCTATCTGGAACGTAATTTCATACATATCCGTTAAGTATCAATATTGACATTCAACCCTTATTCGGGGTATAAATGGTGGAAATTTACCAAGGAGAAAATGGATATGCTGGACAAAATTTCAACAAAATTCAGTGACATCTTCAGACAGATTTCCGGCAATGCCAAGATCTCTGAGAATAATATTGATGAGGCAGTTGAACAGATAAAACTCGCCCTTCTTGAAGCTGATGTAAACCTGCGGGTTGTAAGGCGCTTTGTAAACCGTACAATTGAAGAAGCAAAGGGTGAGAAGGTTCTTAAGGCTGTTAATCCGGGCCAGCAATTCATAAAGATTATAAATGACCGAATGGTTCAGCTGCTTGGTACTGAACGTCAGGAACTCGAGCTTAAAGGTCCTGATGTTCCTTCTGTTATTCTTATGATGGGGCTTCAGGGCTCCGGTAAAACAACCACATCTGCAAAGCTTGCTCTAAAGCTTAAGGGCGAAGGCCGAAGGCCGCTGCTTGTTGCTGCTGACCTGGTCCGGCCGGCTGCAGTTAAGCAGCTCCATGTACTTGGCGAGCAGGTCGGAGTTGATGTCTACAGCGAAGAAGAAAAAGACCCTGTAAAGGTCGTTAAAAACGCGCTTAAAAAGGCTAAAAAAGAGCAGTATAATGCTGTGATTCTTGATACCGCCGGCCGAATGCATGTTGATGCCGAGCTGATGAAAGAAATAAAGGATGTTGCAGCCGCGGCCAAACCCGACGAGACCCTCCTTGTCGCGGATTCAATGACCGGCCAGAATGCGGTTGAGATAGCGAAGGAATTCGAAGAGACTGTAGGGATAAGCGGTGTAATTCTCAGCAAGTTCGATTCGGATGCACGTGGCGGTGCGGCGCTTTCGCTTAAAACCATAACCGGCAAGCCTATTAAATTCATCGGAACCGGCGAGAAACTGGAAGATCTTGAACCCTTTTACCCTGAGCGGATAGCAAACCGTATCCTCGGAATGGGTGATGTAGTCAGCCTTGTTGAAAAAGCACAGGAGACTATAGAGGAAGAAGACGCAAAGAAGCTTGAAGCAAAGTTGGCGAAGGCCACATTTACCCTTCAGGATTATCTTGAACAGTTTCAACGTGTTAGAAAAATGGGCAGCTTAAAATCCATCATAGACATGGTCCCCGGTGCAGCCGGTCAGATCAATGAGGATGATATTGACGAGAGTGAAATGAAGAGGGAAGAGGCCATAATACTATCGATGACTATACAGGAAAGGCAAAATCATCGTATAATAGGTCCTTCAAGAAGAAAGCGTATCGCTAAAGGCAGCGGTACAAATGTATATGATGTTAACCGGTTTCTGAAAAAGTTTGATAAGATGCGGCTTATGATGAAAAAGGTTACAAAAAATAAAAAATACCAGGCCAAACTGATGAATCAGTTCGGCGGTGCTTTATAAATCATACAGGAGGCTCTAGTGAGCACAAAGATCAGACTGAAACGATTCGGTACAAAAAAAAGACCGTATTACAGAATTGTTGTAATGGATTCAAGAACAGCCAGAGACGGAAGAACCATTGAAGAGGTAGGTTTTTATCACCCTATCGAAATAGAAGAAAAGCAGCTTAATCTTAAAGAGGATAGAATCAAGGACTGGCTTGAAAAAGGCGCAAGACCAACTGATACTGTAAAAAAACTGCTTAACAAGAATAATATTTTTATTAAATAACCATAATTCGAGGAGAATAAGGTGGAAAAAGACCTTGTTGAATTTATTGCCAAATCATTGGTAGATGACCCTTCAGGTGTTGAGGTTAACATCATTGAAGGTGAGAAATCTACCATTCTTGAGCTCAAGGTTGCGCCTGATGATATAGGAAAGGTTATTGGGAAACACGGCCGGATTGCAAAGGCCGTAAGAACTATTCTGAGTGCATCAGCAACAAAAACCGGGAAAAGGGTTGTTCTGGAAATTCTTGATTAATGGATAAAATAGCAATCGGAAAGATAAGAACATCTACCGGCATAAGCGGGTATTTTAAGGTATTGAGTTTTTCCGGTGAGGTTGTTCATTTTAAGAAACTGAAGGGTCAGAGTATAGAAATAAGGCTTAAAAGCCGTATAAAAGAGCTTCAAATTGAAGATGTAAAGATGAGCGGTTCCAACATCACGATGAAGGCCGCAGGCATTGATACACCAGAAGATGCAAAAAAAATGTCTGGATGGGATATTTATGTCGTACGTGAGAATGCTTCCGCGTGCTCCGAAGATGAATACTATCTTGCCGATTTATGCAGATGCAGTTTGCTCCTTGACGGACAGATTGTAGGACAGGTTAAGGCCGTGAGTTCTAACGGAGTTTCGGATCTGCTTGAGGTTGATGTTGACGGAAAAACAAGGCTTATTCCGTTTTTAAACCAATTTGTCGGAAGGGTGGATCTTGAGGCTGAAACCGTTGAACTTAAAGAAGGCTGGCTTCTGGAATGAAGTTTACTGTACTTAGTCTTTTTCCTGAAATCCTTGAGGGTTTCTTTACAAGCTCAATAATGGCCAAGGCTGTTGAGCGTGGTGAAATTGAATATGAACTTGTAAACATAAGAGATTTTGCCTTTGATAAGCATCGAACCTGTGATGATGCTCCATATGGCGGCGGCGCGGGCATGGTAATGAAAGCCGAGCCTGTTTCATTAGCGCTTGAATCGGTTAATTATTCCGGAAAAAAGACCATTTATATGTCTCCATCCGGTAAGCCGTTTAAGCAGGAAATGGCAAAGGACCTTTCTTTAGAGAAAGAACTTATAATTCTTTGCGGACGCTATGAAGGGGTTGATCAGAGGATAATAGATGCGTATATTGATACGGAGATTTCTATAGGTGATTACGTTTTATCATCAGGTGAAACTGCGGCGCTTGTAGTAATAGATGCGGTTTACAGGCTTATAGACGGCGTAATAAGCAGTGAATCTCTGGAGGACGAAAGCTTTAACAGAGGGCTGCTTGAGTATCCGCATTATACGCGACCTGAAATATTTCAGGGAATGAAGGTTCCGGATATACTGTTGTCCGGTCATCATGCAAATATTGAAAAATGGCGGCATATGAAAAGTCTGGAAAAAACCAGACAAAACAGGCCCGACCTCTTGGCTGAACTGCCAACGTCAGGATATGAAACGGAGGATAAATATGGACTTGATTAAAGCAATTGAAGCAGAACAGATTAAGGATGAGATCGCTGATTTTAAGATTGGTGACACAGTAAAGGTTTTCTACAAGATAGTTGAGGGCCAGACTGAGCGTGTACAGGTTTATGAAGGCCTTATAATAGCAATGAATAACGCAAGCTCAAGAAAGACAATAACCGTAAGAAAAATATCCTACGGTGTAGGCGTTGAAAGGATTTTCCCGATACATTCACCAAAGATCGAGAAAATAGAGATTGTTAGACGAGGAAGAATCAGAAGAGCAAAACTTTACTACATAAGAGACAGAGTAGGTAAGGCTGCCAAGGTTCGTGAATTAGTTGGTAAAAAAGAAAAATAAACCTTGAGAATCACCTTTTCAGGTATAAGTAATAGAGTAAATTCAAAAGCCGGATTGGAAAATATCCAGTCCGGTGAAATTTTATCAGTTAAAATAACAAAAAACAAACAGGGCTCTGTAAAAGCAATTCTAAATGGAAAAAATCTAAGCATCACAGGCAGGATTCTGGATCTGAAAAATGGAGATCTGGTTAAGGTTAAAACAGAATGGGTAGGCAAAAAACTTTACCTTCATAGATTAGATTCGTCAAACGCAATAAAAAATATTTTAAGCGAAAGCGGTATCAAGCCTGAACCAAATTCTATCCTATTATTTGAAGCAATAAAAAGGGCAGAACTTCCTTTAAAATCTGATCTTGTAAAAGAGCTGAAAAGGATATTAAGAAAGAGTTCTAAATTAAGCCCTGAACAGGCAAGAACAGCTGCAGAGGCCATTAAAAAAGGATTATCTCCTGATGAATATATTGCCTCATTTGAGCATAAAGAGCCTCAGGACAGACAGAATAAAGAAGAAACATTGTTGTTTAACAGTCTTTCAGGAGATGATTATTTATGGTTTATCGTTCCATATAATTTCTCTATTGCTGAGCAAAATGGGTCTGTTTCAGGCAGTTTACGGATAAAAAAAAATATAGCAAGTAAAAAAATAGAAACTGTTGTAATTGAAGCATCTGCCGGAACAGCTTCAAATAAAGGCAGATATTTCTTTCTAATTGATAAATATCAATCAAATGAGAAAGTGCTTAGGATATTCACCGAAGGGAATCTGTCTAAGAGTGAAATGCGTGAAATTAAAAAGAGACTTCCCGAAATTCTCGGTAACCTCCCGGTTAAAATTGACGATAATATAAATGAGAACTGTTTTGACGAAAAATCAGCTGGTTTTTTGTTTGATGGTTATTCTTATGATGAATCCGTAAGCTCCGGTTTTGAGGAGGTTGTATGATTTCCTCTAAGCAAAAAACGGATAAGGCAGTTGTACTTAAGTATTTAAAAACACTGCCCGCTCCGTTTATTGTATGCAAGGGCAAAAATAGATTAGCGGAACGGATAAAAGAAATTGCAGAGGAGAATAATGTAGAGATTATTCGTGAGGATCAGTTAGTGGAAAATTTGTATGAATTTGAAGAGGGTGATTACATTCCTGAAGAATTATTCGAAATTACCGCTGAAATCCTTGCGTTTGTTTATAATCTGCATGGTAAAAAATGAAGGCAATACCTGTAACAAAGCTTGAAGCCGGAATAAAATTCGATATGCCGGTTTATGTCGATGATGAAAATCTACTTGTTCCTGAAAATGTTGAGATAAGACAAAAGGACATAGACAGGCTTATCAAATGGGGTGTAGAAGCTGTTTTTACAGATGGCAAGATTGCTGGCGAAGGCGATAATCCAACCCCGGATGATTTCTCCAGTGAAAACAATATATCAAAAGATCTTTTATCTGCATATGAGAAGTCTGTTGCCGTTATGTCAACCTTCTTCGGTGATTGCCGCAGCGGGTTAAATGTAAATAAAGAGGACATTGATATGGTTATGAAGAATTTCTATCCTCTCATAACCAAAAATATTGAAGAAGCTCTGCTTTTGACAACAATGAAAATAGATTCAATGGAACCGCTTTCTTATGCTGCAATCCATACCATGATTCTTTCAACAGTTCTTGCAATAACAATAAAAATTCCTCATCATCGGCTTCTGAATATAGCAACCGCCGCCCTGATTCATGATCTTGGAATGACAAAAATACCACAGGATATACTCAAAAAAAAGGGAAAGCTTACACCGGCTGAGCTTGAAAAGATTCAAACCCATGCCGTCTATGCTTATAGAATGTCGATAAAAGATCTGGGGCTTCCTGAAGAGGTCGGAAGAATTGCAATGAGTCATCATGAGCGCTGGGACGGTAAAGGCTATCCAAGAGGGTTGGCCGGCAGTAAAATACCGCTTGGAGCAAGAATCATATCTGTAACTGATGCCTTTGTTGCAATGGGTAAGGATCGGCCGGATCGTGACTCATTACTTGGATATACTGCCATAAGGCAGATATTAAATGATAATTCAAGAAGATTTGATCCTGCTGTTCTTAAAATATTTATCAAGCATATAGGTATTTATCCAAGGGGCAGTATTGTTATTCTCAACAGCGGTGCAATTGGAAAAATAAACAAGATAAGATCTGCCGCACCATTAAGGCCCGGTTTGCAAATACTTATTGATGAAAAGGGTAGAAAGCCCAAAAAAGATAAGGAATTTATAGATCTTTTCACTGAAAAAAACTTGTTTATAACCAAGGCCGTTGAGCCCAGGGAGATTGTAAAATCTGAATAAGGGTAAAGAAGGTGAAGAGCTGGTTTGTGAATATCTTCAGAGTCTCGGATGGGAGATACTTGAAAGAAATTATAGAACCAGAAAAGCGGAAATAGATATTATCGCATGCGATGATGAGGAGATTGTTTTTGTTGAAGTTAAGCGTTGGGATACGCTTGATTTTGACTCACTTGAATATGGTTTAAACAGGGATAAGCGCAGACGCATTATCAACTGTTCTAAATATTATCTTGCCGATAATGATTGGTATCAGCAAAAATCGGTAAGATACGATGTGGTTTTTCATAAAGGGTGCAAGTCTGAACTGGAACACATAAGGAATGCCTTTACGGAGACAGGAATTTATGATTAGAATAGCTAAACAGACGGATCCCAAAAAGCTTAAAGAGCTAAAGGTAAAGATTAATGATCCGGCTTATCTGGATATAGCGATAAAACGGATCGCACACACACTGACAAAGGAGCTGATTAACCAGAGGGACGCTTGATGAGTGATGAATATCAAGAAAACAGTATAGATCATCCCAAAAAGCATGATCTAAAACGCAGGCGCTACAGAAACAACAGAAGATATCAGAAAAAGGATTATCCTATTTGTCCTTTTTGCGGTAATTCCGTTAAAGATATCTATACAGCTATTGCATCAGAGGAAGATGAAGCACCTTCGCATTTCGACTGTATAATAAAAGAGCTCGAAAAACGTGAAACGCTTGAAAAGGATGAGAAGATTGTTTATCTGGGGAGGGGCAGTTTCGGTATTATAAAGACCCGAAACAGCGGCTCAATTAAGTTCTTTGTAAGAAAACGGATCCAGTATGAAAAAGAAGAAAAAAAATTCGACTGGAGAAAAAAAATCAGTAACAGGATAAAAAAATAAAATCCGGGTTAGCTTAAATAACCCGGATACCGCTAAAAAGTAAATGTGCTTTGGCGAAAAACCGCAAAAAAGGGCTATTCAAATATTTTTGAATAGCCCTTCGTTTTTAATAGAATAATTAGTATTTTCTCAGTTTATTAAGTACTTCGTTAGCCTTCATCTTTACAGGTCTTATGTAATTACCTGATGCAATTGCAATTATAGCCTGAAAAGCAAGCGGATCGGAAAGGCCGCTGTTTGCTTCGGCAATCTTTTCAAAAGAGAGAAGGGCTGAATATGCCAGATTATCATCCGGCGCGATGGTATTCCTCTTAAGAAGTATACTTGCTACAGCCTGAGATACCTGGTTGTTATCATTTATTCCGAGTTTTCCAAGAGCATATACAGCTTCTGAAAGTACCATTGGTTCATCATCCTTAAGAGTAATATCAACTAATGTGTTTTTTGCATCCTCACCGCCAAGTTCTCCAAGAAGTGTACATGCTTCTTTACGTACTATCGGCATATTATTGATCATACGTCCGCTTTCGTTAATTTCACGGCCTATACCTTCCTGTGCCAGATAATCAAGAACGTAATGAACTTCAGGATCCCCATCGGTTACCTTGCCTTCTTCAATCATTTCCTGGATGTTTTTAAGAGCCATAAGCTTTGAGTCACGATCCAGTGTTGCTGCCTGTTCCTTGATTATGACCATTTCAATATTTTGAAGATAAAATTCCTCGACTGTTATCTCATCTTCATTCTGAGCAAAAACCGGAAGGGCTGCTGCAAGAAGCGTTATGATTACAGTAGTTATAATAATCTTTTTCATTTTTACTCCCTATTATTAAAGGTTCGGTACCTTGTTTTATTAAGTATACACTAATTTTCGGGAGTTAACCCGATTTTCCAAACATTTTCAATTTTTTCCAGATAGTAAAGCACCGAAAGCTTACCTTTTATTTCGGTCATGGCTTTAACATGGTTTGTATCCAGAAATATTATATCATCAAGTACTGCATTTTTTCTCGAAATAACTACAAGATTAGTAAAATAATCTTCAAGAGTCCTCATTTTATAGTTATAACCGCGTTTTTTATAAAGCTCGCTATATTTTTTGAGAACCTTCGGATTGCTGTAATAGGCTATATAGTCTTCTGTGAGATATGTCTTCCAAAGTTTGAAATTCATGGACGCAATTATTCGGTTTAGATTATCTATTATTGCCTGAATATCATCGAATGTCTCTACATAAAGCTCTTTTGTAACAACGAATTCTTCTTTGAATTCTTCTTTTTCAACCTCAGCAGGCTGTTCCGGCTCCGGTTCTTTTGTCTGTTCCGTTATTACAGGTTCCGGCTTCTGTTCCGGTTCAGGATCTACGGTTTTACAGCTGTAAAGCCCTGCTGTCAGAAAAAAGGAAACAATGATTAGTACAATAATCTTCTTCATAGTCCAAGTTTATAATTTTAAGCAGTGTTTGTCAAAATTATTTTTTAAAAAGAAAGAACTTATTGTTGATTTTATAGATAACTGAGATTAAACTTCTCGCATGAAAGTAGTATTTCCCGGATCCTTTGATCCTCCCACAAACGGACATCTTAATTTGATTCAGCGGGCATCAAGGGTTTTTGATGAGGTTGTGGTCGTAATAGGTGATAATGGAGAAAAGACAAATCTCTTTTCAATTGAGGAAAGGAAGGTTTTTCTTGAAATTATAACAAAAGATATTTCTAATGTTCAGGTTGCGGTAACTGACAGGCTTATAGTTGATTATATGCGTAAAACCGGTGCAAGACTGATGCTGAGAGGGGTGCGTGCATTGACGGACTTTGGTTATGAGTTTGAACTTGCAATGACAAACAAAAACCTTGATCCTGATATTGAAATAGTTTTCATGCCCACAGATCCGAAGTATTTTGTTATACGCTCATCAGTAGTTAATGAGGTTGCCAGAATGCATGGAAAAATCACAAATATGGTTCCGGAATGTGTTGAAACAGCCCTTAAAAAGAAATTCAGCCTGGATGATTGACATCTCGGCCGCTGACTGATAAAGTCAATGTTAAATTAAAAGGTAGCTTGACAATCA
>PDWJ01004027.1_pt1 | contig 13342 bp, 10 predicted proteins | sample 1430881 | NCBI WGS metagenome assembly PDWJ01 (sample SAMN01162460, study PRJNA174530) | Oral metagenome, whole genome shotgun sequencing project. | biome: Marine environment; feature: Marine mammal; material: Swab sample of the gingival sulcus; isolation source: swab sample of gingival sulcus... | reverse complement strand
CGTTGCGCGCCGCCCGCAGCGCGCGATCGCGGCGCTCCTTTTCGACGTATTTATCGAGGTAGTCTTTGGCGTTGGCGACGACCATTTCGACTAGTTTTTTCTTATCGCCGCGCTGCGGTTGATAAATGCGCACGGCGCCAGACCGCTTTGCCGCTAGCCACTCTTGATATGTAGCGCCGTCGCTCACCATGTCGGAGACCAGTATTTCACGCGGTACAAAGGCGGTGCCGGCGTAAAACTGCAAAATGAATTGTTCAATTAAATGCGCCGCGCTATCGACCGTCGCCGCCTCAAAGGTAAAGTGCTCACGGCCAATTAGGCGGCCTTGCCTAACGAAGAATATAAAGACACAGGCCATCTCGGCCGTCAAGTAGGCCGCGATGACATCTTGGTCAATGCGATTGGCACTGGAAACTTTTTGCTTGATCGTCAAATGCTTGAGCGATTTGATTTGATCGCGCAACTCGGCGGCCCGCTCAAAGTCGAGCGCGGCGGCAGCGCCGGCCATCTTGGCCTCTAAATCGCTGACGAGTTGATCTTGCCGACCCGATAAAAACGTCACGATGTCGTCGATCAATTCGCCGTAGTCGGCCGGCTTGACATTGCCTTGACAGGGGCCAAGACACTGCTTAATGTGATAGTTTAAGCACGGTCGCGGCCACTTTTTGAACATGTCGCGATTGCAATTCCGAATCAAAAAGGTCTTTTGAATGACGTCGAGGGTTTGGTTGACATCGGCCGCACTGCTATAAGGGCCAAAGTAACGGCCGCCGTCGCGTTTGACTTTGCGCACTTTGAGCACGCGCGGATAAGTCTCGGCCGTCACCACGATAAAGGGATAGGCCTTGTCGTCTTTCAACATGATGTTGAAGCGCGGTCGATGTTTTTTAATTAAATTGGCCTCTAGGATAAGGGCTTCAACCTCGGTTGAGGTCATGATGTATTCAAAGTCGTCGATGTTGACGACGAGCGTTTGCGTCTTTGGGCTGTGCTTACTAAATCCCCTAAAATAAGAAGCGACGCGCTTTTTGAGATTTTTGGCCTTGCCGACGTAAATGATGACGGCGCGGTCGTCTTTCATTAAGTAGACGCCCGGTCCGTCCGGTAACTTTTGAATTTTCTCGGCAAAATCTTTCACAAAATCATCCCCTAACGTCGCAATAAGGGCTTCAAAAATCGTCCTGTATGCGACTGATCGTCAGCTGCGACCTGCTCGGGCGTACCGAGTGCAATAATGCGGCCACCGCCGTCGCCGCCCTCTGGGCCGATGTCGATGATGTGGTCGGCCGATTTGACGACGTCTAAATTGTGCTCGATGACGATGACGGTATTGCCGGCATCGACCAAGCGGTTTAACACTTTAATCAAATTGTCGACATCGGCGGCGTGTAAGCCCGTCGTCGGCTCATCTAAAATGTAAAGCGTCTGGCCCGTGCTGCGCTTGGACAGCTCGGTCGCCAGCTTGATGCGCTGCGCCTCGCCGCCCGACAACTGCGTCGATGGCTGCCCCAGGCGAATGTAACCCAAGCCGACGTCGTTGAGCGTCGTCAGTTTGCGATTGATGCGCGGAATATTGGCAAAAAAATGCAGCGCGTCTTGTACGGTCATCGCCAGAATCTGATCGATCGATTTGCCCTTGTACTTAACTTGTAGCGTTTCGCGATTATAGCGCTTGCCCTTGCAGACGTCGCAGGGCACATAGACGTCGGGCAAAAAGTGCATTTCAATTTTTAAAATGCCGTCGCCCTTACAGGACTCACAGCGCCCTCCCTTGACATTAAAGCTAAAGCGCCCCTTTTTGTAGCCGCGCACCTTCGATTCGGGCACGGCTGCAAAGATGTCTCTAATGAAGTCAAAGACCCCCGTATAGGTCGCCGGATTACTGCGTGGCGTGCGACCGATTGGCGATTGATCGATGTCGATGACTTTGTCGATTGCCGCTAGGCCCTCAATGCCGGCGTGTTTACCCGGTTTGACTCTGGCGCGCGACAGGCGCGCTGCAACGCCCTTGTACAAAACTTCGTTGACCAGCGAACTCTTACCCGATCCGGACACGCCTGTGACGGCGATAAACTTGCCGAGCGGAAAGATGACGTCGATGTCTTTTAAATTGTTTTCGGCTGCGGCCAATACTTTTAAGCACTGACCATTACCCGGTCGACGCCGCTCTGGTAGGGCAATAAACCGCCGACCCGATAAATATTGCGCCGTAATCGACTGTTCATTTTGCATGATTTCCGGCAACGTGCCGGCCGCAATCACTTCGCCGCCGTGCTCGCCCGCACCTGGTCCGATGTCGACGATGTAGTCGGCATGGCGAATGGTATCTTCATCGTGCTCGACGACGATCAAGGTGTTGCCGACATCGGTCAATTCGCGCAGCGTATCGAGCAATTTGGCGTTGTCGCGTTGATGTAGACCAATGCTCGGCTCATCCAAGATGTATAATACGCCGCACAGGCCCGAGCCAATTTGCGTCGCCAGACGAATGCGCTGTGATTCACCGCCCGACAGACTGCCGGCGGCGCGCGATAAAGTCAAATAACCCAGCCCGACATTGCTTAAAAAGCGCAGACGGGCCACAATTTCCTTGAGAATCTGTTCGGCAATGATAGATTTTGTGTCATCTAGTTTGAGTTCTTCTAAAAATTTAAGGCAGCTAGCGACTGACATGTCACTGATTTGGGCGATGTTGACTCCGTCCAACGCCACCGCCAAAACTTCTGGTTTTAAGCGGTCGCCACCACAGTGTTGGCAAGGCCGCAAGCTCATGTACTGCTCGATTTTGCCGCGCATATAGTCGGAGTTAGTCTCGCGGTAGCGCCGCTCTAAGTTTTTGATGACGCCCTCAAAGGGCGCGCGGTATTTTCTGGTGACGTCTCCGTACTTGCTGTGATAGCTAAAGCTGATTTCGCGATCGGCCGTGCCGTAGAGCAGCTCCTGGCGCAGCGCGGCCGGCAAGTCGCGATAGGGCAGAGCCGTCGACGACTTGTGATGACTGACCAACGAGTCGATTAACTGTAAATAATAACTGCCCTCCGCACTGTTGGCAAAGGGGGCAATCGCGCCCTCGTCGATCGACAAAGTCGGATCGGGCACGATTAAGTCGGGATCGACCTCTTGCAAGTGTCCAATCCCCTTACAGGCCACACAAGCGCCAAATGGCGAATTGAAAGAAAAGGCGCGCGGTTCCATTTCGGCGATGCCAACGCCGTGTTCGGGACAGGCAAATTGAGTATTATAGACAAAATCGGCCACGCCAATTTGATTGACGATCAGTAGGCCGTCCGATTCGCGCAACGCCGTTTCAACCGAATCGGTCAAGCGCTTTTCGATGCCGGCTTTGACGATTAGGCGATCGACGACGATGTCAATCGTGTGTTTTTGCGTCTTGTTGAGCGCGATATCGTCTTCGATTGCGACGACTTCGCCGTCGATGCGCAGGCGGACATAGCCCTCTTTTCGAAGCCGTTCGATTTCTTTTTTATGCGTGCCTTTTTTGCCCCGAATCAGCGGTGCGATTAACTGAATCTTGGCACCCTCCGGCAATGTCATAATGCGGTCGACAATCTGGTCGACCGACTGCTGTTCAATCACTCGATTACAAATATGACAATGCGGCGTGCCGACCCGAGCGTAGAGCAGTCGGAAATAGTCGTAAATTTCGGTGACTGTGCCAACCGTCGAACGCGGATTGCGCGATGTCGTCTTCTGATCGATCGAAATAGCTGGCGATAGCCCCTCGATGTATTCGACATCCGGTTTTTCCATCTGGCCGAGAAACTGGCGCGCATAGGCCGATAGACTCTCAACATAACGGCGCTGCCCCTCGGCGTAAATCGTATCAAAGGCCAAAGACGACTTGCCCGACCCGCTCAATCCGGTGACCACGACAAACTGATTGCGCGGTATTTTGATGTCGATATTCTTTAGGTTGTGCTCTTTAGCCCCTTTTACTTCAATGTATTCTTTCATTTATTTGCTCTTTCTATGTCTTTGCAAGCCGATGATTTCATCGCGAATGACGGCCGCCCGTTCAAATTCCAATAGATTTGACGCCGTATTCATCTCGTCGGTCAATACGTCAATTTTAAATTGTAGCTCCGCTGACGTCAACTTGGCAGCGGCCGCATCGACTTGATAAGCTACCTCATCCTCAGCCACCTTTGTCGCTTCGATCAGAGCGCGAACGCGCTTTTTAACGCCGGTTGGCGTAATGTGATGGCGGCGATTGTAATCTTCTTGCAGCTTGCGCCGACGGTTCGTTTCATCGATGGCGCGCTGCATCGACGGCGTTATTTTATCGGCGTACATGACGACGCTGCCGTTGACGTGGCGGGCAGCGCGCCCAATCGTTTGAATCAAACTGGTCTCGGAGCGCAAAAAACCCTCTTTATCGGCGTCTAGTATCGCCACTAGTGAGACTTCGGGCAAATCGAGTCCCTCGCGCAATAGATTAATGCCGACCAAGACGTCAAATTTGCCGAGTCGCAAATCGCGCACGATTTCCATGCGCTCAAGCGTCTTGACATCGGAGTGCATATAGCGCACTTTCAGCTCTAAATTTTTAAAATAGTCGGTTAGATCTTCGGCCATGCGCTTAGTCAAAGTCGTCACTAATACGCGCTCGCCCCTTGCGATGCGCAAGTTGATCTCGCCAAATAGATCGTCAATTTGACCGTTGACTGGCCGAATAGCGATCGATGGATCCAATAGGCCGGTCGGCCGAATCACCTGTTCGACAATGCGGTCGGAAAGCTGCCTTTCGTAGTCGGCCGGCGTCGCGCTGACGTAAAGACATTTATCGACTAATTTAGAAAATTCGTCAAAGTTAAGCGGGCGATTATCGAGTGCCGAAGGCAAACGAAAGCCGTAGTCGACCAAATTTTGCTTGCGCGACTGGTCGCCGCCGTACATTCCCCTAACCTGCGGCAAGGTGACGTGCGACTCGTCGACCACCAACAAAAAATCGTCCGGAAAATAGTCCAATAAGGTATAGGGTCGACTGCCGGCCGGGCGCATCGACATGATGCGCGAATAGTTTTCGATCCCCTGGCAAAAGCCGACCTCGCGCAGCATTTCAATGTCATAACGGGTGCGCTGTTCAATGCGCTGCGCCTCAATCAGTTGTCCATTGTCTTTAAAAAATGCAATTCGCTCGGCCAATTCCCTTTCGATTTCCACAATCGCCTTTTCAATTTTATCCTGTGGCGTGACGTAGTGCGAAGCCGGGAAAAAAATGACGTGATTGCGCACCCCTAACACTTCACCGGTTAGGGCGTTGACTTCGCAAATTCGTTCAATCTCATCGCCAAACAATTCAATCCGAATTGCCTTTTCAGACGAAGCGGCCGGCATCACTTCGATGACGTCGCCGCGCACCCGAAAGGTCGCACGCGTGAAGTTAATGTCGTTGCGCACATACTGAATATCGACCAGCCGCGTCAATATTTCTTCGCGCGATTTAATCATGCCAGGGCGCAGTGACAGCACCATGCGCTTGTAGTCAATCGGATTGCCCAAGCCGTAGATACAGGAAACCGACGCGACGATGATGACGTCTTTGCGCTCGAATAACGCCGCCGTCGCCGAATGGCGCAATTTATCGATTTCTTCATTAATGGAAGAATCTTTTTCGATATAGGTATCGGAAGCCGCAACATAGGCCTCCGGCTGGTAATAATCGTAATAGCTGACAAAATACTCGACGGCATTGTCGGGAAAAAACTCGCGAAATTCGCTACACAACTGTGCCGCCAACGTCTTGTTATGCGCCAATACCAAGGTCGGCAACGCTAATTGTTTGATGATGTTGGCGACGGTAAAAGTCTTTCCCGAACCGGTTACACCCAGTAAGGTTTGGTGTTTTTGGCCAGATTGAAAGCCATTAACGAGTTCACTAATGGCTTGGGGTTGGTCTCCGGTCGGTTGAAATGGCGAAACTACTTTAAATGCTGTCATAATCACCTCAATAGCAAACGTTTGTTCGCTATATTATACGCTATTCTAATGCATCTGTCAATCGCCCGATGCCGGCTGATCGGCTGATTCGGCCAGTACTTTGTCGACGTGTCGACCGACGACATTGCGAACGACTGCCGCCACCGGCACGCCCAACAGCATACCCGGTACGCCAAACAGCCCACCGCCAAACAATATCGCGACGATAATCCAAAGTGGCGACATGCCGACGCGCTCGCCCAAAATCATCGGACCGATGAAATTGCCATCGACCTGCTGAAGCACCAAAATAAACAACGCCACCCACAACGACTGCGCCGGCGAATAAAAAAAGGTGACGACAACCGTCGGAATCGCACCAATAAAGGGCCCAAAATAGGGAATCATATTAGTGATGCCGACGACAAAGGCAAACAACACTGAATAGCGCACGCCCATTAGCACCAAGCCAATGTAGCAAATGATGCCGATGATTAGCGAATCGATCATCTTGCCAATTAGATACTTGCCAAAGACGCTATCGATTTCAGCCAATAAATCAATCGCCCGCTGCGCGCGCGCCTCGCCTAAAAATGCCCGCATCGTGCGCTTGATGTGCTTGGCGTGGTTCTCCTTGTCGAGTAGAATATAGAGCGACAAAATCAGCCCCATAATAAACTTGAAGACGCCCGATGTGATGTCGAAAATCGTGCGCCCCATCGACATGATTAAATCCTTTAAATTATCGGTCATCTCCGATATTTGTTTCGGAATTGAACTCGGCATCAGCGATTCTAATTTGATGTCGTAAGTGTTGACAAATTTTTCTAAACTGCGCACGTCTTGTAGGCGCGCTGTGGCCCACTGATTGATTTCTTTGACGTGCTTGGGAAAATCGCTCGAAATGTCGGTAATCGAGGTGACGACAGTCGGCATCAAAATTAACAAAGTGCCAACCAATAGCAATATCGCCAACGTATAGACCAGCAGCACGCCAAACAGCCGATTTAACTGTAAATATTTTTGAGCCATTACGAGCGGTGGATTGAGCACATAGGCGATTACGCCGGCCCAAATTAACGGCGATAGCAAAGTCGTCAACATGCCGTAGATGCGATACAGCGCATCGGTCTGATTAATTAATTTGTAGGCGATAAACGCCAAAATTAACAGGGGTAAAAACCGCAAATAATAGCTGTTTTTTTTGCTGAACATAGACACCTCACAAGTGCAAGTCAACCGCGTGCCAAATCAATACTCTTTTAGGATATTATCCATAACGTGTTGGTGTTCTTCGATAAACGCCGGCAAGTCATCCCATACATAATTTAATTTGACGATGTCCTTATTATCTAAGCGAAAGACATTGGCGCCGCGCTCCTCGCCGCCCATTTTGCGATAAAAAACGGTCGACGGGTTGTCGCGATGCACCCAAAGCGACATGTGCGATGCGTTGTTTTTGGCGAAGAACTTGGCGCAGGCCACCAATAGCGCCGTGCCATAGCCGTTGTGCATCGACTTTTCGGCGACGTAATGGGCGATGATTTCACCATAGCCGTAACTGGCGTTGACTTTGACCATTTTGGGAACGGCAAAGCCGATGATGCCACCGACTTTTTCTTCCATCACAAAGACGACCTTGCCATCGTTTAAATAGCGCAGCCAAAACTTTTTGCGGTTGTCAAAATTGAGCTTTTCTAAGTATTCCGGCGTCACGTATTTGCCGTAAAAGTCTTCCCACACCTCGCAGTGTACTTTAACTATGTCATTGATGTCGTAAATATTTGCCTTGCGCAGTATCATAAAGCACCTCTACCTCGTTCTATTCTGACAATACTTCAATCGCCTTCTGCAGCTGAACATCGCTCGCTTCGTCATCTGGATTGTAGTCTTCCGACTGCTCGATTGTGATATTGGGCTCAATGCCGGTTTCGTGAATGTATGAGCCATTTGGCGTATAGTACTGTGCGGTGGTGATCTTCAAACCATCGTCTTCACCCAGCGGAAGTACCGACTGCACCAAGCCCTTGCCAAACGTCGTCGTGCCGATAATCGTGCCTGAATTGGTGTCTTTAATGGCGCCAGTCAAAATTTCCGACGCCGACGCACTGCCGTCGTTGACCAAAACTGCCAGTGGTAAATCAATTTTATTTTTATCCGACTTGTAATCCTCGCGTTGGCCGGCCCGATTTTCGGTGTAGACAATTAACTGCTCGCCCAGTATATAGTCGGCGATTTTAACGCACTGATCTAAACTGCCGCCCGGGTTATTGCGCAAATCGATAATCAAAGCCGCAATGCCATCGGCCGCCAGCGCCTCGTAATGGGCGACGAACTCGCTGTAAACTTTGCTGTCAAATGAATTGATCTTCAGATAGCCAAACTTTTGGCCACCCTGTTCAATAATATGTGATTTAACTGATTTTAAGACGATTTGAGCCCGCGTAATCTCGACGTCAAAGATGTCTTCGTCGGGGCGCATAATCGTAATTGTCACATCGGTGCCCGGCTCGCCTTTCATCATCTTGACGGCGGCATCCATGCCCTCGGCATAGACTTCTTGGCCGTTGACCTTAATAATTTTATCGCCGTTTTTGAGCCCGGCGCGTTCGCCCGGCGTGTCCTCAAAGGCGGTTACAATGGTGATTAAATTATCTTTGCCCGGCTCAATTTGAATGCCGATGCCACCGTAGCTACCCTCCGACGATTCGTTAAAGGAACGAAATTCATCGGCGTTCATATAAATCGAATAGGGATCGCCTAAACTTCTGAAAATACCTTTGTAGACACCCGATTCAAAATCGATGTCCGCGGTGTCCTTATAATAATTGCGCTCTATAAATTCAATCAGGCGATCGGCTTTTTTATAAACTGCCTCGTGGGCCGCCTGTGGATCGACGCCGTCTTTATCAGCCAATGGATCGAGCAAGTCGCCGACGGCGCGTTGAATTGCAAAATTCAAAAACAAACTGACGATCAGCGTGATGACGACGCTGATGACGATTAATAAAATAGCGGTGGAACGTTTAATAGTTTTTGGCAATGTCTTCTCCTATCTATTGTTTTTTCAAATACGGTTTGGGGTCGACGTAATCGCCCGCCTTGCGCACCTCAAAGTGCAAATGCGGTCCAGTTGAGCGACCGGTTGAACCGACTTTGGCGATGACTTGACCGCGCTCGACAACTTGATCTAATTGGACGACTAAGCTGCTACAATGCGCATAGAGCGTAATGATGCCGCCGCCGTGATCGAGCATAATCACCTTGCCGTAGCCCCGCATCCAACCGGAGTGAATGACGACGCCGTCGCTGGCAGCGTAGATCGAAGTGCCGCTCGGCGCCGGTAAATCAATGCCGCTATGCAGCTTGCGGCGACGCAAAATCGGGTGCATGCGCATGCCGAAGTCGGATGAAATTCTATAATACTGCGACGGCAGCGGCCACATCATAATGCCGCCCTTATACTGCGCAGCCAGTTCCTGGGCGCGCTTATCGGCATACTGTTTTTTTAGCACGGCCGTAATCGCGTTGGCGTCGGCAATCGCTTGATTTTCGATATTGATTAGGGCCTGTTCTTCCTTTTGTAATTCGGCCTGTTTCTGCTGTAAGTCGGCGTGTTTAACTTCTAACTCAGCCAGCTTATCGGCCTCTTCTTGCCTAATTTGAACCAGCATCGCCTTGGCGGATTGTAACTGCTGCTTGGTATCGGCGATAAATTGGCGAATCGCAATTAACTCCGCCAACGTCTGCTCATCGTAATTGAGCAACATTTGAATCTTATCGAGATGGGTCATCATCTCTGAAAAGTCGTCGGCGCCAAGTATAATTTCCAAATATGAGAAACTGCCCGCTTTATACATCGTGCGCAGGCGGTGTTTCATGCGCTCATTCTGCTCGGCCTCTTTGACGAGGGCCTCTTCCAATTCTCTCTGCTTATTGGAAATGGCGGTTTCGGTTTCGTCGATCTTGTTCGATAACTGACTAACCGTCTCATCGAGTGCCTCGATCTCACCATTGAGCGTTTGCACCTGGCGTTCAACCGCCGACAGTTGGGCGTCGATTTCGACCTTTTGGCTGTGAATGCCCTTTAAATCTTCCTGCAACTGACGGCGCGCTTCTTCATTCTTAGCAATCTCGTCATCAAGTGAGGCAAAGATCACGTTAATCGCCAGCAACAGGGTCAATACTACGGCAATTTTGCGATAATGTTTCATAAGACACCTACACGTTCAGATGCTTGCGCATGGCATTAATTGAGCCGAGCGCGCCAATGCCACTGCCCAATACGACAAAGATGATAAACAAATCGTAGACGACCGCCTCTAGCGGCACGAAATGGGCGGCGATTAACAAGTAGAACTGCGAAGAAAGATAATTGTACATATAACCATAGCAAAAATAGACGATGAGAAGGGCAATCAAGGCGCCTATTAAACCCAAAATCGTACCCTCAATCATAAAGGGACGCTTGATATACCAGTTGGTTGCACCGACGTATTTCATGATGTTAATTTCGCGATTGCGCGCATTGACTGCCAGTTTAATCGTATTGGTGATGAATATCGTCGACACGATTAGCATGATGACGATAACCGCAAAACCAAGCGTGCGAATAAAGCGCGACACGCCCATAATCTTATTGATGATGTCCTTATAAAATTTAATATCTTCTATGCCCGACAGCGTATTCAGCACCTTGACGACGCTATCCGACGTTTCCAAATCGCGCAACAAAATGATAATTGAATCGGGTAGTGGATTGCTGTCTAAGCCATCCAACAAATAGGCTTTGTCGCCCCACGTTTCCTTCCATTCGATCATGGCTTCGTCTTTGGATAGATAATCGACTTGTTTAACGCCGATGATGCCCTCGATATTTGATAGCAATTCGTCCTTTTCGGCCTGACTTATATCATCCTGTAAATAGACGACAATTTCTTCAAACTGGTCTTGGGCGCCTTCGACAAAACTGTTGATATTGATGATAATTGCAAACACCAACCCCAGTATCAACAGCGCCAGCATCACGGTAGTTATCGAAATTGTGCTCATCATGCGGTTGCGCCAAAGGTTCTTAAAGGCCTCGACGATGCTGAGGCCCGTGCTTTTAATCATCATAATCATAACACCCCTGACTGCAATCTCTAGCGACTACGCCTTTTTTCAATGTAATCACGCGCCGCTGCATTCGGTTGACGATGTCCCTGTCGTGAGTCGCCATCAACACCGTCGTGCCGCGCCGGTTAATCTGTTCTAATAATTTCATGATTTCCCAAGACATTTTAGGATCCAAGTTGCCAGTCGGTTCATCGGCAATTAAAAGCGGCGGATTGTTAATCATCGCCCGCGCAATCGATACGCGCTGCTGTTCGCCACCCGATAATTGATGCGGATAGTGCTTGGCTTTGTCCGATAGTTCGACCATGCTCAAAATCGTCGGCACTTGACGGCGAATTTCCTTATTGCGCGCACCGACAATTTCCATTGCATAGGCGACATTCTCGTAAATCGTCTTTTTGGGCAACAGTCGGAAATCCTGAAAGACGACGCCCATCTTGCGACGCAAACGCGGTATGTGGCGGTGATGCAACTTTGTAACGTCTTGACCGTCGATAATCAACTTGCCGGAAGACGGTTCTTCTTCCTTTAAGAGCAATTTCATAAAGGTCGACTTGCCGGCGCCGCTTTGGCCGACTAAAAAGACAAATTCGCCCTTAAATACTTCGACGTTTACATTTTGCAAAGCGACGACATCGTGATCGTAACGCTTCGCTATATCAACCATTTTTATCAAATTAGCACTCCATTTCGTCTAAACTCCCACTGAGATTATTATACAATTAATCGGGACCCTTTTGGAAGTATTATTCAACAATTTATGAAAATATTATTTTTGGATTGCCAAAATATTACGTGTCGCTTTCATTTTGAACTGGCGTCCAACTGTGTTATCATGTATAGAGAGTGACTTTTGCCAACTACCCCTGAGGACAATGCGATGAAACGACAGTTGAGAAATCAAATAATCAAGCGCCGCAACCAATTAAGCCCACCCGAAATCGGCGACAAGAGTGCCCAAATTTATCGACGACTGCGCACTTTAGCGGCATTTCAAAGCGCGCAATCGATTATGGTCTATATGGACTACAAAAACGAGGTGCAGACCAAGTCGATTATCGACGATTGCTTTGTAGGTGGCAAAGCGGTCATTGTCCCCGTCGTCACCTCAAAAAATGGCGACATGTCACTGGTTGAAATTGGCCCCCAAACCCATTTCAAAAAATCGTCACTGGGCATTTTAGAGCCGCAAATCACGGCGCAATCACGACGTCAACTCGGCGACATCGATCTGATCTTAGCGCCCGGCGTGGCCTTTGACTTGACCGGCAACCGACTCGGCTACGGCGGTGGCTATTACGACCGCCTGTTGGCCAAAGCACCCGCCGAACGGCGGCGCATCGCCGTCTACGGGCTGGCCTTTGAATGCCAAATCGTCGAGAGTATACCGACCGAACCAACCGACTGCAAAATAGACGGCCTAATCACCGAAAGGCAGATTTATCAGTTTTAAGCGCTATAAAAACGCGCAGCAGTTGCTAAAATACGCCTTGTATTGATTTTATTTTAAAAAGTGATATAATGTAGATAACAGGACTCCCCGCACCTCTCTTTGAAGTGTCCCAGGGGAGACATTAATTTTTGGAGCAATTATGGATTTAAAACCGGCGAAAACATTTAACGAACAAATAAAAAGAATAAAAGAACACGGCTTTTCTGTCGATGATGAAAATCAACTAAAAAAATTTTTAAAAAGTGCAAATTACTATCGTTTTTCTGCCTATTTTATGCCTTATAAGCATGCTGTCAAAAAGCCAAATATTTCACTACCTATCAGACTTTATGAATTTGATAAAGTGCTTAGAACGTGGTTATATAAAATTGTTGGCGATATAGAATATTACACTAAAACGCAGATTGCCTATTACCTTGCACACGAAGTTGGTGAAGAAGCACACCTCGACCAGACTATTTTTAATCAAAGACACAACCATACAATTTTTCTTAGTAAACACCAAAAGGTTATCACAGAAAATGAAAAAACGTTAATTGTAAAACATCACAGAAAAAAATATAACAACAGATTTCCCATCTGGGTAATTATAGAGTTTTATTCTATTGGTATGATTTCCATGTTTTATTCGGACTTAATCAGCTCTCATCAGAAAAAAATTGCAAAAAATAGTTTTAAGACTGGTTATAAACAATTATCATCATGGTTGCGAGTATTAACCGAATTGCGCAATGTACATTTGTAAATGATGTGAGACAAAAAAGTTAAAATAAAAAGTGCCCGTATGTTAGTATTGTTATCAGCGGATTAATCCGCTGATAACAATGCGTT
>PDWJ01004026.1_pt1 | contig 13343 bp, 13 predicted proteins | sample 1430881 | NCBI WGS metagenome assembly PDWJ01 (sample SAMN01162460, study PRJNA174530) | Oral metagenome, whole genome shotgun sequencing project. | biome: Marine environment; feature: Marine mammal; material: Swab sample of the gingival sulcus; isolation source: swab sample of gingival sulcus... | reverse complement strand
TTGGCATCGTGTTCTCTCACATTGTGTTTTAGTCGACCGTGAGCTTCGCCCACTGGCCGTTCTTTTTCAATGTGTTGCACTAGCGATTAAAATCCGCGCCTTAATCCTCTGCCTGATAGACCCGTTTGCGTTTTTTCAGCCCCATTAACATACCAAATGCTGTCATCAGTGTCAGAATCGAGGTGCCACCATAGCTCACCAGTGGCAATGGTACCCCAACCACCGGCAAAACACCGCTGACCATACCGGTATTGACCACCAGATACAGGAAAAAGGTCAGGCTCAGGCTGCCCCCCAGTAAACGGGCAAAGGTATCCGCCCCCCTGGTCGCCAGCCACAAACCCCGCCAGATAATCAATATGTACAGTGACAATAGAAATAAATTGCCCAAAAAGCCAAATTCCTCACCAAATACCGCAAAAATAAAATCAGTGTGCCGCTCCGGCAGAAAATCCAGCCGCGACTGATCGCCCTGTAGCCAGCCCTTGCCATACATACCACCAGAGCCGATGGCAATTTTCGACTGGTAAATATGATAACCGGTGTCCTGTAAATCCTGCTCCGGATTAAACAGCGTCATCACCCGCTGGCGCTGATAGTCATGCATGCCATAAAAAAACATCAGCGGTGCCGCCACGGAAACCAGCACAATCGCACCGCCAATCCATCGCCAGGAAATTCCGGCCAGATAAATCACAAACAGACCGGACAGGGCAATCAGCAATGCCGTTCCCAGATCAGGCTGCTTCAGAATCAGTAACATCGGCAGAAACACCAGCCCCAGCGCAGCCAGCACATCGGTAAAACGTGGCGGTAGCGGCTTCTCTGCAAAAAAGTAGGCCACCATCATCGGCACCGCCAGCTTCATGATTTCTGACGGCTGGAAATCAATACCGATATACAGCCAGCGGGTCGCACCCTTTTTCTCCACCCCAATAATCAGCACCAGTATCAGCATAAACAGACCGATACCATACACCCAGATGGCGAACTGTTTCAGTGTCTTGCTCTGAATCTGCGAGAACAGTAGTAACAAGACCAGCCCACCGAAAAAATGGGCACCCTGCCGGTACAGCATCGACATGGAACTGTCATTGGCACTGTACAGCGTCATCATGCCAAGAAACATCAGCAGCAATAAGGCCGCCAGCAGCAGCAGATCAACTCTTTGCAACGCTTTCAGTACATAAGGCGGTAATAACTCGGCAATCACTGTTCCACACTCCGTTGTGCTGCATTCAGCGGCACGACTTCCTCGCCCTCTTGCGGCGTATCACTTTCCGGCGCATCGTATTTATTCAGCAGATAAGCATCCATCATCTGCCGACCGGTCGGGGCTGCAACCTTGCTGCCGCTACCACCGTTTTCCACAATGACTGCAATTGCAATGCGCGGAGCTTCTGCCGGAGCAAAACCGACAAACAACGAGTGATCATGTAACCGCTTCGCCAGCCGTGAAGCATCGTATCTGGCATGTTGTGCGATACCGAATACCTGCGCAGTACCGGTTTTACCCGCAATACGGAATGATGCCTCCTTGCCTGAAGCACGAGCAGTGCCATACGAGGAATGCATGACATTGACCATGGAACTAACCGCCCGTTCCCAGTCACTGGGACTCTGGGAAGGGATATGAGCGACCACTTCCGGTTCGATCAGCCGCTCCGGCTCGTCTTTTGCCGTGCGCACGCCGCGCAGGACTCTGGGCCGGATACGCTTACCGCGCATCGCCACCGTTGCGGTAGCATGTGCCAGCTGCAAAGGGGTCGCCAGCCAGTAGCCCTGCCCAATACCGATATTCACCGTATCACCGGGATACCATATCTGCTTATGCCGCCGTTCTTTCCAGGCCGGTGTCGGCATCAGCCCGCTGGACTCGGAGGTCAGGTCAATACCGGTGCGCTCACCGAAACCGAACAGGTTCATATACGCGGAAAGTTTATCCACACCCATACGATAAGCCAGATCATAAAAGTAGGTATCACAGGATTTGGCAATGGCATGGTCCATATCCATGGAACCGTGACCGACTTTTTTCCAGCAGCGATAGCGGTGACGGTGGCCAGGAATCTGGAAAAACCCCGGATCATAAACCCGTCTGCCCGGCCAGGTTGCCTTTTCATACAAACCGGCCAGCGCAATCATCGGTTTTACCGTGGAACCGGGTGGATAGGCACCCTGCAAGGCACGGTTGTAGAGTGGACGATCCGGATTATCACGCAGTGCCTTGTAATTTTTATGCGAAATACCGTCCACAAATAAATTTGGATCAAAGGTTGGCACACTGGCCATCGCCAGTAACTCACCGGTACGCGGATCAATCGCCACAATCGCCCCGCGCTCGCCTTTCAGTAGTGTCTCCGCCTTGATCTGCAGATTAATATCCAGCCCGAGAATCAGATCCTGACCACCGACCGGATCTTCTTCGGACAATAAATCCTGATGCTTGCCATGCGCATCGACTTCAATCATCCGGTAGCCGGTGGTACCGTGCAACAGGTCTTCGTGCGCCGCTTCAATACCAATCTTGCCGATATGTGTGGTACCGGCATAATTTTTCGGGTCAACCCGTTTTAAATCCCTCTCATCAATGCGCCCGACATAGCCGATGACATGGCTGGCAATGGTTTTCAGCGGATAATAACGCTGCATACGCCGCTCAAGATTGACTCCGGGAAAACGCAGTTTATTCACCGCAAAACGTGCCACTTCCTCATAGGTCATGTTTTCTTTCAGCAAGGTGGGACGATAGCGGCTGCGGCGTTCTACCTGCTGATTAAAAATACGGATTTCCTTTTCTGACAGCGGCACAATCCTCCCTAGCCGCTCCAGCATCAATTGCAGATCGGCCCAACGTTTTTTACCGTCACCGTTCTGATCCGGCACACTGTCGCGAACCACTTCCAGCACGTACTGTGCATGATTATCTGCCACCTGTACGCCATTACGGTCATAAATCAGGCCACGGATGGGCGGCACCGGAATACTACGCTGATAATTCTGGCGGGAAAGTTCGATATATTGATCATAACCCTTGATCTGCAACACATAGAGGCGGCCAAGAATACCGCCCATTGCCAGTAGTACCAGCAATCCGGCAATAGTGGCACGCGACTTGAACAGCAGCAGTTCATCGCGCTCGGTCTTAATGGATATTCGCTCGCCCTGTAGCATATTCAGCAATCATTAATTATTAGGAGTCATTAAGCTCGGTGAGGAGGCTCTCATGCCCGACTTCCGGGCGGACATGAGAATATTGTAGCGAATGATGCCTGTTCAGGTTGGTGCCTTAGGCGCTTTCATAGCGACGAATACTGGCCATGATTTCTTCCTTGGCGGCATCCGCATCTGCCCAACCTTCCACTTTCACCCACTTGCCGGGCTCCAGTTCCTTGTAACGCTCGAAGAAATGCTGGATCTGTTCAATTAACAATGCCGGTAACTGCTGATAAGAGGTAATGTCCTTGTACTCCGGAGACAGCTTACCGGCAGGCACGGCAACAATCTTGGCATCTTCACCCGCTTCATCCGACATTTTCAGAATGCCTACCGGACGCGCAGGAATGACACAACCATGTACCAGCGGTGTCGGTGTAACGACCAGAACATCCACCGGATCACCATCGTCAGACAGTGTATGCGGTACAAAACCATAGTTGGCCGGATAGAACATAGGTGCGGACATAAAGCGGTCAACCAGTAATGCGCCACTGTCCTTGTCCACCTCATACTTGACCGGCGAAGCCTGCGCCGGAATTTCAATAATGACATTGACCGATTCGGGGACATCTTTCCCGACCGCCAGATTATCCATATTCATAACAGATCTACCTTTGGTTAAAACCGGGCTATTATAGCCACAATGGAATCCAACTTGCACTGCAACATTTATTTAGAGTATAAGAAGTACCCCTGTAATTTGGAAAGGAAAGGAAAACATCATGCGTATCGTCCTCCTCGGCGCTCCCGGCTCCGGCAAGGGTACTCAGGCTCAGCGCCTGACCAAACTTTATAATATCCCGCAAATTTCAACTGGCGATCTATTGCGGGCCGCTGTTGCCGCCGGATCAGAACTGGGTGTCAAGGCCAAACAGGCGATGGATGCCGGTGATCTGGTGTCTGATGACATTGTGCTGGGCATGATTAAAGAACGCCTGCAGGAGGAAGACGCACAAAACGGTTTTATTCTGGATGGTTTCCCGCGCAACCTCGCACAAGCCGCCAGTCTGGATAAATTATTGGCTGAACTGGGTAAACCCTTACAGGCCGGACTGTTAATTGATGTGGATTTTGATGTACTGATGAAACGCCTGACTGGTCGCCTGTCCTGTAAATCCTGTGGTGCCGTCTATAATCGTTATTTCTCGCCACCGAAACAAGACAATACCTGTGATGCCTGTAGTGAAGCACTTTATCACCGTGCGGATGATAATGAAGAAACGATCGGAAACCGGCTGGCGGTCTATGAGGAAAATACCGCCCCGCTGATCGACTATTATGACGACAAGGGTCTGTTAAAGCGAGTTAATGGTGTTGGCGAAATGGAGGATATTTTCAATGCCATTAAAGCAGAACTGGCAACGATTTAAGTAGATTCAGGTAAAGATCAATCAATGGCTAACTCACTTAGTGATCAGCTGCTGAAAGCCGGTCTGGTCACCCAGGATCAGATCGACAAATCGGAACAGGACAAACAGCAGCGCAAAAATAAAGCCAGGGCAAACGCCGCCCGCGCCAGACAGGGCGCTAAAAACGGTAAAAACACTGGCAATCACTCAATGCAGGCTGCACGGAAACAGCAGAAACAGCAATCCGCCAAAGCAACTGACAAGAAACCGGCCAAAAAAGGCGGTTCCGATCTGGCCAGATTCTATCAGCAGCGCAATCAGCTGGAACGCGAGGAACGTGAAGCGGAAGAAAAGCAGAAGCGTGAAGCCGCCGCAAAACGCAAGCAAGTGCGTAAACAACTGCGGAAACTAATTACTACACACAGCAAAAATGTTGAGGAGGCGGATATCCGCTTCAATTTTGTGGTGGGTGAGACGGTAAAATACCTGTTTGTCACTGAGGAGCAGCAACAGGCCATTGCTGACGGTAAATTGTCGATTACCTTTATGGATGGCAAACGCTGCCTGATTCCGCCAGAGATTGGTCAGCAGGTTCTGGCACTGGATAACAGCAAGATTGTCATCAATTTCAAGGATAATGACACACAAGAACCAGCGACTGACCCTGTGAGTACCACAGAACAGAAAGCAAAAGCGGTTGATTCTGCTGCCACTGACCCTATTCAGCTAGATCCGTTGCCTGCTGAATAGCCATAGCCTGCCGATACAGGCTGTTTTTAGCCTGTCCAGTGAGCCTGGCTGCAATCGCTGCGGCCTGCCTGATCGGTAACTCATCCACCAGCACCGTCAACAATTGTGTAGTATCCAGCGCCGTTTCAGCACCTTCAGCAGCTGATTTCGGTGCTCCGGCCACCATCACGACAAACTCGCCCTTGCGCATATTATCATCCTGCATTATCTGTTGTTGCAGCTTGGCGGCTGTACCCCGGTAAAACTGTTCATACAGCTTGGTCAGCTCACGGGCAATTACCACCTCCCGTTGATCACCGAAAATCTGCTGCACATCACTGAGAAAATCCGCAATCCGATGGCTGGATTCATAAAAGACCAAAGTGGCGGTCACTGTTTTCAGGGCTGCCAGTGCCTTACGACGCAGATTGCCCCTGGCCGGTAAAAAACCTTCGAAACAAAAACGGTCTGTCGGTAATCCTGCTGCCGACAAGGCTGTAATCACCGCACTCACTCCCGGCACCGGAATCACCCTGATCCCGCACCCGACCAGACGATTGACCAGCTGATAGCCCGGATCACTGATTAGCGGCGTACCGGCATCACTGACCAGCGCCACGCACTCCCCACCAGCAATGGCCGCCTGAATCTCCTCCACCCTGTCCGCTTCATTGTGCTCATGCAGACTGCGCAATGGTTTTTGTATCCCCAGATGGGTCAGCAGTTTGCGTGTCACCCGCGTATCTTCGGCGTAAATTACATCCGCCATGCCCAATACCCTGACCGCACGTTCGGTTATGTCGCCCAGATTGCCGATGGGCGTAGCCACACAGTATAAAGCTGCTTCCATTGCCGTATCCGTTAAAGACAAAACCCTTAATTTACCATTTCAACCGCACAAATTAACCGAACAATGATATAGTTTCCGCCTGATTTGGTCTGGTTTGGTAAAAATCAATGCAAAAACAAGTGTTACAATCCTTTTTTCTCAGCAGCTGTATCAGCATGACCCTGCTACTTGCAGGTTGCTCTGTCACACCGGAAACCCCGAAGACGCCGAAACCGGTGGCACAGGCACCGCAAATGTCCACGGCCAGACCGATTCAACAGGGTGAAAAACCAGCAATTCCGGCCCAACCGGAAACGGTCAAACCCACCATTACCCAGGCCAACCAGTTAATGAAAAAAGGCCGGCACGCACAGGCAGCGGAAATGTATTACCGCTCCGCTTTCAACCATCCCGGCCCACAGCGGGAACGGATTATTCTACAGGCTGCCGAAATCACCGCCTCACTGGGTGATAAAAAGAAAACCCGCAGTTATCTGAAAGCCGCTTCGCAACAAACACAACAACCGGCCAACCGCATTCGTTACAGCTATATCCAGTCCCTGCTGGCTCTGCATGATCAGCAGGCTGACCGGGCACTCAACCTGTTACCGCGCCAGACCCGTCATTTACCCAAAACCCTGCGCGACAAGATTGAGCTGGTACGCCAGCGGGCGATTAAAATGGGGGGCCGTTATACCCCATCTCCGAACCAGACTCAGCAACATCCGGTACAGAATCAGACCAGCCAGCCACCGCACCACAACCCGTCACCCGCAATACGGCAGTCTGGCCAACAAACATCACCGGCACAAGCCGCCAATCAGTCAGCACAACAACCTGCCAACCCCGGCTTTACCCTGCCACAAAGCGCCAATAAAATTGCCGTCTTACTGCCGCAGCAGGGCGCACTGGGCAAGGTCGGCGATGAAATCTATCAGGGTATGCAAACGGCACAGGCCCGCTACGGCAGCAATACCCTGTCCAAGCGTTATGCGGTGAATAAAAATAATGCACTGGAACAGTACCAGCAGGCAATTGCCGATGGTGCCGATATTGTAGTTGGCCCGCTGGACAAGGGTTCACTGGCGACGCTGATGACACAGCCACAGGCATTGCAGATACCGATTCTGAGCCTCAACTACCTGAGCGGCACAAATAATGTGCCCCCCACGCTGTATCAGTTCGGTCTGGCACCGGAAGATGAAGCGCGGCAAATTGCTGAATTTGCCATCCAGCGCCAGCAACGCAACGGCGTTATCATGGCTCCGGATTCGGCCTGGGGCAAGCGGCTGGCCAATGCCTTTGCCCAGGCTTATCAGCAGCGTGGCGGCAGTATTCTGAATACCGAATTTTACACACTCAATTCACCGACCACTTACCTGAAAAGTGTCCAGCGTCTGCTGAAAGAGTCAGCGGGTACCCAGATGGCCTTTCTGGCCGCCGCGCCGACTCAGGCACGCTTACTGCGCCCGTTGCTGAAAGATCAGGCCGGTTTATTGCCGGTTTATGCCACCTCACATATTTTCTCCGGGCGCAAGGCCAGTGCCGATGACACGGATCTGGACGGTATTATTTACACCGAAATTCCCTGGGTGCTACAGAATCAATCCGGCGAAAGTCTGGGGGAATTACAATATCCGCGCCTGTATGCCCTGGGTATGGACGCGGTGATGATTGCCAAAAGCCTGCCGAGGCTGACACAGAACCAGAGCCTGGCCGGACAGACCGGGCAGATCAGTATCAGCCCGCAACACCGGATTCAGCGCCGTCTGGAGTTTGCCACCTTTATTAACGGCCAGCCGGAAAGTCTGGGTAATTGAGTACCTGTTTGCACCTATCGACAGATGAATGCACCGACCAGCAAAAATATCGGTGATGCCGCCGAAGATCTGGCCTGTGAGTATTTACAGGCCAGAGGCTTGCAGCTGATTAAACGCAATTATCGCCTGCGCAGCGGTGAAATTGATCTGGTGTTTCGTGACCACGAGTATCTGGTGTTTGTCGAAGTCAGATACCGTCAATCGCAGCAATTTGGCGGCGCACTGTACAGCATTGATCAGCGCAAGCAGCAGAAAATCATTCAGACCGCCCGACATTACCTGCAACGTTATCAGGTGACTCTGCCGGTGCGTTTCGATGTGGTTGCCATTAGCGGGCCGGATGACATACAGTGGTTGCAACATGCGTTTGAAGCCAGCGACTGACAAACGCCTAATTCCTGAACAGTTCTGATAACAAACCACAGACCCCCAACAAATGTCCAGACCACCTGATACTCCGGCGAAGCCACCATCAATTGCGGATAGTGTTACTTTTTTCCGTGAAGCCAGCCCGTATATACGGCAACACCGGGAACGTATTTTTGTGATCGCCTTCCCCGGTGAAGTAATTGAGCTGGCCAATTTCCGCCGCCTGATTCAGGACATTGCCATTATCGCCGCTCTTGGTGCCAAAGTGGTGCTGGTGCATGGCATGCGCTCACAAATCAATGCCCGGTTGCAGGCCCAGCAACATCCCGTGCGCTTCCATGATGGTCTGCGGGTGACGGATTATGAAGCCTTGCTGGCGGCCAAAGAAACCTGCGGGTCACTGCGCATCCAGCTGGAGAATATTCTCAGTTTTGCGCTGGCTCAACCCGGCTTCAGCCAGAACGACCAGATTGTCACCTCCGGCAACTTTATTACCGCGCGACCCGTGGGAGTACTGAACGGCGTGGACTACGGTTATACCGGTCATGTCCGGCGCATCCAGTCCGGGGCTATCCTGACCCAGCTGGCACAAGGCCATCTGGTGTTATTGTCCCCGCTGGGTTATTCGCCGACCGGTGAAGCCTATAACCTCAGCTATGAGCAGCTGGCGATTGAGACAGCACAGGCACTGTCGGCAGACAAGGTGCTGATTCTTGATGATGCCCCGGTCACCCTGCCAACCGCACTCACACTGGATGAGGCCCGTCATTTGCAGGATCAGCACCCGTTGTTACCGCAGATTATTGCCGCACTGGAGCACAAAGTGGGCCGGGTCCATCTGCTGGATGCCAATACCGAGGGCGCACTGCTCATGGAGTTATACACCCGGCAGGGTATCGGTGCGATGATTGCTGCGAATGCCACCGAAGCCGTGCGCCCGGCAACCGTGGATGACATTGGTGGCATTATGGAGGTAATCAGACCGCTGGAGCGAAACGGTACACTGGTCAGGCGTTCACGTGAACAGCTGGAACTGGAAATCAGTCGTTTTCAGGTCATTGTGCTGGATCAACAGATTATTGGCTGTGCAGCACTGTATGATACCGATGATGTACAAACCGGTGAGCTGGCCTGTCTTGCCGTTGACCCGAATTATCGCGCCGCAAATCGCGGGGAACAGTTACTCCGGACGATGGTTAAAACCGCCCGGCAACAGGGCAAAACCCGACTGCTGGTACTCACTACCCAGAGTGCCGAGTGGTTCCGTGAACACGGTTTTCAGCAGGCCACGATTGACGCACTGCCGGACAATAAAAAACGGCTGTATAACTTTAAGCGCAATTCCAAGGTATTTTTCCTCGAACTTTGATGGCCGCGCTCAAATAGAACCACTCAGCCCGCCCAAACTTTATACAGCATTCCACATGCTGACCGGATGGGGGATAAACCCTTTTGTCCGCAGATGGTTTTGTGTACATTAGCGCAAACAGCAACGGGGAGAGCGGTATTATGGAACGTTATACAGTTTCGCTGGAAGATGAGCTGGCCGGAGAGTTTGAGCAGTTCATCCAGAAACGCGGCTATAAGAACCGCTCGGAGGCGATTCGTGATCTGATTCGCAACAAACTGAAACAGGAGCGTCTGGAAACAGAGCCGGACAGTTATTGTGTCGGCTGCCTGAGCTATGTTTACAACCACCACGAACGAAACCTGGCCCGCCGTCTGACGGAGCGTCATCACGGCCACCATAATATCAGCCAATCCACCCTGCATGTGCATCTGGATCAGGATAATTGTCTGGAGAGTGTGATTCTGAAAGGCAAAACGCCTGAAGTTCAGGCGTTTGCGGATGAGGTCATCAGCCAGCCGGGGGTGCGGCATGGCCGGTTGTTTATTTTGCCAATGGATACGTGAGACCGGATCAGCCACACCTATCCTGCCACCTGGCGCTGAACAATCAGAGTGTACCGGTCAGGAAACCCACACCCGCCAGGGCAATCAGGCCACCACCGGCACGAACAGCATATTTGCCCCAGGAGAAGCGTCCAAGTTCACCGAAAGCGATACCCACCAGGTGCAATAAGCCGGTTGAAATCACAAAACCCAGACTGTAAGCCAGCGGATTAGCCGCCGAAGGCAATTCAGCACCATGCGCATAACCGTGGAAAATAGCAAAGGCACCCACAATGATTGCAGCTACCCATAACGGCGCTTTAACCGCCATCGCAATCAGGAGCCCCAAGACAATGGAAGACACAGCAATACCCGGTTCAATCATCGGTATTGGTACACCCATCAGGCCCAGCACACCGCCAAACGCCATCACCAGCGGAAAGACCACCGGCAGAATCCACAACGCCGGACGCCCGAGGAAAAAGCCCCACAAACCTACAGCGACCATCGCAGTCACGTGATCCAGCCCACCAATCGGGTGTGCGAAACCACTGGAAAAACCACCGCTGACACCGGCAGCATCAGCATGGCCGAAAGCCAGTGAAGTCGTGGCGGCGAACAATAAACCAACACTTAAAAGGAAACGTTTCAATGAACGCATGATTCAGGCTCCTTGCTATAAGAAAAAACTTATTTCATACGAAATTAAAATACTTCATATTAATCGACTCAGCATATTTCATCTGACCGGACTTTGCAATGCAGGATTTTTCTACCGGGGAACTTTCAGAGCCTGTTCAAACCTTTTTAACAAACTTTAAAAAGTCTAAGGACTCACTGATATTAACGAAAATGTCAAGCATACACATAAGCCCTGCGGCGTATTAGCTTGCAACTGGATGGCACCTTGATGATATTCAACAATCGCTTGCACCAATGCCAAACCGAGGCCATTGCCAGTCGTGGAGCGTGAGCTGTCCAGACGGAAAAATGGCTCCAATACTTGATCAAAATGGGTTTTGGCAATGCCTCTGCCCGTGTCACATACGGTTAATTTCAGCGCATGATCAGTCATTTCAGCTTTGACGCTGATGGTGGTGTTTTTTCCTGAATGCACAATGGCGTTGTTGACCAGATTGACAACCGCTTGTTGTAGCATGGTTTTATCCGCTGTGACTTGCAAGTGATCAGCACAGGTAATGCACAAGTTTTGCTGATTGAGTTCAGCACTGGGGGTTAAAAAGCCAACAATATCCGTCAACATTGGCGACAGGTCAAAGGTGGTGAAGGTTGTGGTGTCAGCCGGTTGTGTTTGCAGGCGAGAAATTCGCAACAGGGTTTCAAATAATTCATTTAAGTGGCTGTTTTCATCCAGTGCTTGCTGTATTGATGCGCTGGGGTCTTCGCCATTATCGCAAGCATCCAGAGCCGATAATAAGGTAATTTGCGCCCGTGATAGCGGTGTTTTCAGATCGTGGGCAATGGCTTTATTAGTGTTCTGTACGCTGCAAACAAGGTTTTGCAATCGCTGTAATTGTGCGTTGACTTGCTCGGCTACTCTATCAATTTGTTCTGCACCTGCGGCAACCGGTAGCCGCGCAGTCAAGTCACCACCGGCCACTTGGCTTAGCGTCTGTTCAAACTGTTTCAGCTTACGCGCGGAGCGGTGACTAAAGCCGTAGCCAATCAATAATGCAGCCACCATAAATACCAGCCCGACCACCATAAACCCGATGATTAACCGCTGTTTTGCAGTGGTAATAATGTTATCGCTGCGCCCGATAATCAGTGTGGTATCGTCGAGCTGAAAGCGACGTACCAGATAGGTGTTATCTGTGAATTGGCCGTCTGATATTTTAATAACCTGCTGATTTATCTCAATATTGGGCAAAAATTTAATTCGTCCCGTTAAGCTCAAACCGTTGCTGTCAAAGGCGTCAGCAATGCGCTCTGAAGAAGATACCTGATGCAACGCCTGTTTTAAGCCTGCCAAGCCGTTTTGCCGATAAATACCTCGCAATAATTGGCTTTCCTCAACCACCTGGGCGTGTAACTCGGCTTTGAGGGTATTGCTGACGCTGATGACCAGTACCGCACCTGATGCTATTAATAACAGCGTAAACAGCAGCACAATTTGCAGGGCAACTTTTAAGGGATTACCCGATAAAACGAATGACCTACTTGGGCGCACGCAGACAATATCCCATATTGCGAACCGTATGTAATAACGCCACATCAAACGGTTTGTCGATTTTTTGCCGTAAATTGCTGATGTGAGTTTCAATAATGGTGGTGCCGGGATTGAAATTAAAATCCCAGACTTTTTCCAGCAAGGTGGTTTTGGTGATAATTTGCCCTGAGTATTGCATCAAGATTTCCAGTAAGGCAAATTCCTTACCTGCCAGCTCAATCGTCTGCTCCTGCCGCTGTGCTTCGCGGGTCAGTAAATTGAGTGTTAGATCATGTACTTGCAGCAAGGTATTGTCGATGGTGGTTTTTGGGCGACGACCCAGTACCACAATCCGCGCCAATAATTCAGATAAATGAAATGGCTTGGTAAGATAGTCATCACCACCGGCCAGCAATGCCTCGACGCGATCATCCACCTCGCCCAGGGCGGTCAGAAAAATCACGGAAATATCGCATTTAGCGGAGCGCAATGCCTTTACCACCGATAATCCGTCCAGCCCCGGCATCATGCGGTCGATAATGGCAAGGTCAATCTCGTTGTACAGACAGGCTGTCAATGCCTCACGCCCATCTTGCACCCAATTAACGATATAGCCCTGTTCGGTCAAGCCTTTCAGGACGTACTCGCCGGTGGTGGTATCGTCTTCTGCCAGTAGTATTTTCATGAAAAATTAACGTGTTTCTTCCTTACATACCTGAACGTAATGGATCCTTTTTTATACCAAATGAAATGCCAGTTTAATGCCACCAATGACCATGCCTGTACCAATAATCGCCAAAATCAACCCCATCAACTTACCAATCACGGTAATCAAGTTATTGCCAACTTTTTTGATAATCCAGTCACTGAGCGAAAAGGCAAGGTAGGTCAAAGCGATCATCACAGCAAAAACCACAATCACGATAGCAATATGAATCATGCTGGCATGGGTTACATAGTTCATC
>PDWJ01009638.1_pt1 | contig 13347 bp, 13 predicted proteins | sample 1430881 | NCBI WGS metagenome assembly PDWJ01 (sample SAMN01162460, study PRJNA174530) | Oral metagenome, whole genome shotgun sequencing project. | biome: Marine environment; feature: Marine mammal; material: Swab sample of the gingival sulcus; isolation source: swab sample of gingival sulcus... | reverse complement strand
CGACAGGTATTGCCGTTTTATGCCCGTCTGTTTGGTAGTGCGATTGAGGCCGGTGCCAGGGTACAGCCGGTTGCTATCCGCTATCTTGATGCAGCTGGTGAAGTAGCTGAACATGTACCTTATATCGGTGAAATGTCACTGTGGAATAATCTGACCGGTTTGCTGCCGGAACCTCATCTGGATATTGAAGTGCATTACCTGCCGGTGCTGGAAGTGACGGAACAGAGCCGCAATGTCCTGGCGAAGCTGAGTGAAACACAAATCCGGCAGGCACTGTCACTCTGAACAGTCACTTTGAGGTTATTGTCTAGCTGCGGCTGGTAATTTCCAGCAGGTGGTAACCAAACTGGGTTTTCACCGGCCCGTGTACGGTATTCAGATCGCCGTTGAATACAACCTGGTCAAATTCAGGTACCATCTGGCCGGGCCCAAAAGTACCCAGGTCGCCACCCCGTTGACCGGACGGACACTGTGAATGTTGTTTGGCAACTTCGGCGAAATCTGCGCCGTTTTCGATTTCGGCTTTCAGGGCCAGACATTGTTCTTCAGTGGCGACCAGCAGGTGTCTTGCGCTTGCTTGTGACATTGGTGTTTTCCATATCGGTGAATAAAACCTGGCAATTGTTCATAATTGCGGGCAAATTGCAAATACTTACCGGCAGCAGAAGGTATGGCTTCGTTTAATGATTGACAATCAAGGGGGGGGGATTCGATGGCCGGGAACGGTAACACGGGCATAATGCGATTATTGAAAGCAACATGGTTTTCCTGGCAGGGTTTTTGTGCGGCATACCGTCATGAAGCCGCGTTCCGTCAGGAAGTCTGGGGATTGGTGATGGGTACACCGCTGGCCTTGTGGCTGGGGGAAAATGGTATCGAAAAAGCCTTGATGATCGGCAGCATTCTATTGTTGATGATTATTGAGCTGCTGAATTCAGCAGTGGAAGCCACAGTGGACAGGATCGGCAAGGATCACCATATCCTGTCCGGCAGGGCCAAGGATATGGGTTCAGCAGCCGTGCTGGCAGGCATTGTGAACGTCATTATGGTCTGGTTTCTCATGCTTGTTTGACATACGTCAAGATGGAAATTAATTGTCTCTAAATCTCTGTCTGGAAAGTATATTATTGTTTTCTTAAATTGGTTTTATGCTGTATCCTTGATGCGGAGATTCGCATTTCGGGTTTTAGTTTTTATTCGTTTTTTAGTATTGAGGATAAGTCATGGCACATGGTGCAGTAGCCCCTTCTGAGCAATACAATTATGAAATTGTAAAGAAGTTTACAATTGCCGCGATTATCTGGGGGCTGGCGGGGATGACCGCCGGTGTATATATCGCTTCGGAGCTGGCGTGGCCGTTTCTGAACTTTGATATTGCCCAGATTACATTTGGCCGTTTACGGCCCGTTCATACCAGCGGGGTCATTTTTGGCTTTGGTGGTAATGCCTTGTTTGCAACATCCTATTACATTGTACAGCGCACCTGTCAGACCCGGCTGTGGGGGGGGGATTTCCTGCCCAACTTTACCTTCTGGGGCTGGAATCTGGCACTGGTAGTGGCCGGACTGGGCTATATGAACGGTATTACCCAGGCCCGTGAATACGCCGAGCCGGAGTGGTATGTTGATATTGCGATTGCGGTCGTCTGGGTGGCTTACTTCCTGATTTATACCATGACTCTGGTACGTCGTAACCAGCCGCATATTTACGTGGCAAACTGGTTCTTTATGTCCTTTATCCTTGCTACCGCACTGTTGCATATCTTTAATAACCTGGCGATGCCGATCAGCCTGACCGGTGGTTCCTACAGCCTGTTCGCCGGGGTGCAGGATGCGATGACACAGTGGTGGTATGGTCATAACGCGGTCGGCTTCTTCCTCACCGCCGCTTTCCTCGGCATGATGTACTATTTTGTACCGAAGCAGGCTGGTCGTCCGGTTTATTCCTATCGCTTGTCCATTGTGCATTTCTGGGCACTGAGCTTTATGTATATGTGGGTGGGTACCCATCACCTGCACTGGACAGCAGTGCCTGACTGGACATCAACACTGGCGGCCACCTTCTCCATTCTGCTGCTGATGCCTTCCTGGGGCGGGATGATCAACGGGATTATGACCCTGTCCGGTGCCTGGGATAAGCTGCGGACAGATCCGATCATGATGTTCCTGATTACTTCATTATCCTTCTACGGCATGTCGACCTTTGAAGGCCCGATGATGTCCCTGAAAAGTGTGAATGCATTGTCACACTACACTGACTGGACGGTTGGTCACGTACACTCCGGTGCACTGGGCTGGGTGGCAATGGTGTCAATGGGATCGTTCTATCACATGATTCCCAAGCTGTGGAACACTACCATCTACAGCACCCGGCTGATCTACACGCACTTCTTCCTCGCAACTATCGGCGTCATCCTCTACATCACGGCGATGTGGGTATCCGGTATTGGTCAGGGGCTGATGCTGCGTGCCTTTGATGAGTATGGCAACCTGGCTTACACCTTTGTGGAAACTGTCAGCTTTATGCATGGCCCGTTGGTCGCCCGTGCGATAGGCGGGATGTTCTTTGTCGCCGGCCTGCTGGTGATGATTTACAATGTCTACATGACGATTGTCCGGGCGAAGCAGGAAGAATCTGTTTCTATTGCTGCGGCAGCACAGGCCTGATAGTGAGGAAGACACACGATGTTTAAACACGAAAGTATTGAAACAAACTCAGCACTGCTGATTGTGCTGACACTGGTGGCAATCAGTATCGGTGGTCTGGTGGAGATTGTTCCATTGCACTACATTGAAGATACGGTGGAGGATGTGCGTAATCCGGATACTGGCCATGAAATGGTGCGTCCATACACACCGCTGGAGCTGCGGGGCTTTGATATTTACAAGCGGGAAGGCTGTTATACCTGTCACTCACAGATGGTTCGCCCCTTCCGTGATGAGGCTCTGCGCTACGGTCATTATTCACTGGCCGCAGAGTCACAGTTTGACCATCCGTTCCAGTGGGGTTCCAAGCGTACCGGGCCTGATCTGGCACGAGTGGGCGGCAAGTACTCTGATGAATGGCATGTACAGCATCTGAAGGCACCGCGTTCTGTAGTACCGGAGTCGATTATGCCGAACTACCCGTGGCTGGCTGAAAACAAGCTGAAGTTCTCTGACATTCAGGATCGTATGATTGCACTGAAGAAAGTCGGTGTTCCTTACTCCAGAACCAGTGCGGAATACGAAAAGAATGTTGAGCGTTTTGGTGAGGCGGTGGCCAAGCAACTGGACAGATTTCAGTAAGTTTGATGAAGATCACTTCATTCAGTTCCGTTAAACAGATCGGTGTGATACCCAAGGCTAAGGAGAATTAACGTGCTGGCTGAACTATGGATGTGGCTGACTGATATGGGTAACAGCAAGATTGCCGCACTGATTATTTTCTTTGTTACATTCGTCGGGATTCTGCTTTATGTCTATACCGGAAAAAAGCGTAGCGAACGACTGGAATCATATCGCTATGTCCCTTTTCTGGATGATGAAGACGGCCCGAAATCGGATGCTGATCTGCAGAAAGCGGATCGTAGCCGGGAATCACACAAGCAAGGTGAGAAATAATTATGGCTAAACCTGTAAAAGACCCGTTGACCGGCGCTGAAACCACTGGTCATGTATGGGATGAAACATTGCAAGAGTTTAATAACCCGTTGCCTCGCTGGTGGTTATGGACTTTTTACGCAACCATTATCTTTTCGGTGGTGTACTGGATTCTTTATCCGTCCTGGCCGGTGGCCGGTACCTACCTGAAGGGGATGGGAACGATTACCTACCAGACGGATGCTGGTGAGGAAAAAACCAGCCACTGGAATATGCGTGCCCTGCTACAGAGTGAGATGCAGACCGGTTCTCAGGCGATGAAGCAGCAGGAATACCTGAACAAGGTGGCTGCAGTGCCGTATGAGAAGATTGCTGAAGACCCTGATATGGCAGCGTTTGTGCGCTCCTATGGTAATGGTATTTTCGGTGATAACTGTGCGGCCTGCCACCAGTCCGGTGGTCAGGGTGTGGTGGGTTTATTCCCGAACCTGGTGGATGATGCCTGGTTATGGGGTGGCCAGCCGGAGCAGATTAATCAGACGATTGTGCATGGTCGTAACGGTTATATGCCGCCTTACCGCGAAACTCTCAGTGAAGAGCAGACCAGTCAGGTGGCGAATTATGTCCTGAGTCTGTCCGGGCTGGAGGCTGATCCGGAAGCGGCGGCCAAGGGTAAGCAGATCTTTAATGGTCACAAGGGCGGCTGTTATCAGTGTCACACAACGGAAGGTGTTGGTCGTCACTCACTGGGTTCAGCGAATCTGACTGACCAGATATGGACGGTGGCTGATCTGCCGGGTGCGGATTCGCAGGAAGCTAAACTGGCAGCCATTAAAAAGGTTATTACCAATGGTATTCAGCGCCAGATGCCTTCATTTTCATCACGCCTGAGTGATACCGAGATCAAGGTGCTGGTCGCTTACCTGCGCCAGTTATCCGGTAAATAATGACTGGCAGAGCCGTGTTTATCGGTTAGATAGTTAGGTACCGATTAAACCGTTTATTTACCTGAAACAAAAAAAGCCGGAACAATAACAACTGTTTCGGCTTTTTTTATGGGAGCGTATTCTGCAATTACGATTGACCAGATTTATCTTTTTTACCAAAAAGGATAAAATGCGCTGTTCCAAAATAGACAGAGCCATTCAGAGGACAGTATGAGCACACCCCAAACCATGTATGACAAAATCTGGGAAAGCCATTTTGTACACCAGGAACCTGGTCAGGCGCCGCTGATCTATGTTGATCGCCACCTGATGCATGAAGTGACCAGCCCGCAGGCGTTTGAGGGACTGGAGCTGGCTAAACGTCCGGTTCGTAATCCGCACAGCATTCTGGCGACCCTGGATCATTGTGTACCGACGATTGAAGCCGGACGCATTTTGCCGGTGGCGGATGCCATTGCCAACAAGCAGATTGTCACCATGATGGCGAATTGTAAAAAGCATGGTTTGAAGCTGTATGACATGGACAGCCCGGATAACGGCATTATTCATGTGGTGGTACCGGAGCACGGCTTTGTCCATCCCGGCATGGTGACTGTGTGTGGTGACAGTCATACCGCAACGCATGGTGCCTTTGGTGCGCTGGCCTTTGGGATTGGCACTTCCGAGGTTGAGCATGTCATGGCGACCTCAACCCTGCCACAGCAAAAATCAAAAACCATGCTGGTGGAGGTCAATGGCAGGCTGGCTCCGCACAGTACTGCCAAGGATATTGCGCTGGCGGTTATCGGCAGGATTGGCACTGCCGGTGGTAATGGTCATGTGATTGAGTTTGCCGGTGATGCCATTCGCTCATTAAGCATGGAAGGGCGGATGACACTGTGTAATATGGCGATTGAAGCTGGTGCCCGGGCCGGTCTGGTGGCACCGGATGAAAAGACTTATGCCTTCCTTAAAGGTCGTGAGTTTGCCCCGCAAGGCGATGACTGGGAGGCGGCCCTGACTTACTGGCAGAGCTTGCCGAGTGATGAGGGGGCACAGTTTGATACTGTGGTTCAGCTGGATGCCGCTGAAATTGAGCCACAAGTGACCTGGGGTACTTCACCGGAGCAGGTGATTGGTGTCAATACACCGATTCCATCACCGCAGGATTATGACAACGAGGGTAAACGTCGTGCCTGTGCCAGTGCGCTGCAATACATGGGGCTTGAAGGGGGCATGAAGCTGAGTGAGGTGAAGCTGGACTTTGTTTTCCTGGGTTCCTGTACCAATTCCCGTATTGAAGATTTCCGGGCGGCGGCTTCAGTCGCCAGAGGCACTCGGGTGAAAGATTCTGTCCGTGCCATTGCCGTACCCGGCTCGCATCATGTCAAGAAGCAGGCGGAAGCAGAAGGTCTGGATCAGATATTTATTGAGGCCGGTTGGGAGTGGCGTGAACCCGGCTGTTCCATGTGTCTGGCGATGAACGGTGATGAGCTGAAAGAGGGTGAGCGTTGTGCCTCGACCTCTAACCGCAACTTTGAAGGTCGTCAGGGCAAGGGCGGACGTACCCATCTGGTGTCTCCGGCGATGGCGGCGGCGGCGGCAGCAGCCGGTACTTTTGTTGATATTCGTAATCTGTAAGGGGAGGGGCATTTCATGGAACCGTATCAGAAACATACCAGTGTTGTTGTCCTGATGAATCGCAACAATGTCGACACCGACCAGATTATCCCGAAGCAATTCCTGAAGAAGGTTGAGCGTACCGGTTTTGGCCAGCATTTATTCCATGACTGGCGTTTTAATGCGGATGGCAGCGAAAACCCGGAGTTCGAATTGAACCGGCCGGAAGTGCAGGGTGCCAAAATCCTGTTAGCCGGTGATAACTTCGGCTGTGGCTCATCGCGTGAGCATGCACCATGGGCGATTGAGGACTATGGTTTTAATACCATTATCTCCACCAGCTATGCCGACATCTTTTATAACAACTGTTTTAAGAACGGTATCCTGCCGGTGGTGGTTGATGAAGCGACCTGGAATGAGTTACGTCGCGAAGTGGAAGCTGCACCGGGCCTGAGTTTTGCTGTGGATCTGGAAGCCCAGACGGTAACGACACCGACCGGTAGGGTGGTCGGCTTTGATCTGGATCCGGTGCGCAAGAATAACCTGCTCAAGGGGCTGGATGATATTGCGGTATCACTACAGCATGAGGCCCGGATCAGTGCCTTTGAAGCGCGGCAGAAAGAGGCACTGCCGTGGTTGTGGCGTAACGCCTCCTGAGCTTCCTGATTATCCGGGTCGTTAACAGCCTGGAATATAAAGAGTTGACAGTATGACGGCGGATACTCCGATACAAGTGGTAACTCTGATGGATACCACGCTGCGTGATGGTGAGCAGACGCAGGGTGTTTCATTTTCGCCGCAGGAAAAACTCAATATTGCCCAGGCATTATTGTCATTACTGAAAGTTGACCGTATTGAAGTGGCCTCCGCCGGTGTTTCTGCCGGTGAGCATGATGCTGTCAGCGAAATTAATGCCTGGGCACGGGACAATGGTTTTGCTGCGGCGGTGGAGGTGCTGGGCTTTGTGGATCACAAGCGCAGTGTGGACTGGATTCACCGTACTGGCGGGCAGGTGATCAATCTGCTGACAAAAGGCAGTGAGAAACATTGCCATTATCAGTTGCGTAAGACCCTGGGCGAGCATATTGCGGATATTCGCCGTACGGTGGCTTATGCGTTCGACCGGGGGCTGCGGGTTAATGTGTATCTGGAGGACTGGTCGAATGGTTACGCGGATAATCCGGATTATGTATTTGCGTTGATGGATCAGTTGTCCGGTCTGGGGATCGGACATTTTATGTTGCCGGATACGCTGGGCGTGATGTCGCCGGATGAAGTGTATAGCAGTCTCGGTGATATGGTCAGGCGCTATCCGGATTGCCAGTTTGATTTTCATCCACACAACGATTACGGGCTGGCGATTGCTAATGTAATGGCGGCGGTACGGGCCGGAGTCCGCTCAATTCATGGCACGATTAATTGTCTGGGGGAGCGGGCCGGCAATGTTTCGCTGGCCGAAGTGGCGGTGGTGTTGCGTGATAAAATGGGCATTGAAACCCGGCTGGATGAGCACCAGATTTTCACTGTCAGTGACAGGGTCGAGACCTTTTCCGGGAAGCGGATAGCGGCTAACACACCAATTGTCGGTGATGATGTCTTTACCCAGACGGCCGGTATCCATGCGGATGGCGATCAGAAGGGCGGCCTGTATGAAACCCGCCTGAGTCCGGAGCGTTTCTCACGCAAGCGGAGTTATGCACTGGGCAAGTTGTCCGGCAAGGCTTCACTGGCCAAGAATCTGGAGAAACTGGACATCAGCCTGTCACCGGAGAATCAGCAAAAAGTGCTGGATCGTATTATCAGTATGGGTGACTCCAAACAGACACTGAGTCTGGAAGATTTACCGTTTATTATTGCTGACGTACTGGAAAGTTCGGAATATCAGCATATCAAGTTGCTGGATTGCAGTATTTCCAGCTCTATGCACCACCCGTCGATTGCCCAGGTGACTTTCCGGTTGAAGGGTGTCGAACATCGTGCGCAAGGATTAGGCAATGGCGGCTTTGATGCTTTTATCAAGGCCACCAGACAGGTCCTGCTGGAGCAGGAGGGTTTTGAATTACCGCCGCTGACCGATTATGAGGTCAGGATTCCCAAAGGTGGCAAGACTGATGCACTGACCGAATGTACCACCACCTGGCAGGTTGGGCAGAACAGAACCATCCGTACCCGGGGGGTGAATGCCAATCAGGTATTCGCCGCGATGCAGGCAACCTTGCGGATGATTAATATCCAGCTGCATGAGCGGAACAGCAATTCGCAGCGCAATAAAATTCATAAAATACACGCCTGAGACAGACATGAATAATATTGAATTTGGTGTTATCGGTGGAACCGGACTGACGGAAATCGAAGGACTGGAAATCATTCATCGTGAGGTCGTGCATACGCCTTATGGTGAGCCTTCCGGCCAGTTCACGCATGGCCTGATTGGTGACAAGCGCATTGTCTTTGTTGCCCGCCACGGTTACGCGCATTGTATTCCGCCGCATAAGGTGAATTACCGGGCAAATATCTGGGCCTTGCGCAGTCTGGGGGTGAAGAAGATTGTCGCGATTGCGGCAGTGGGCGGTATTACCCCGCAGATGCAGCCTCAGGCACTGGTGATTCCGGATCAGATTATTGATTACACCTCGACGCGGGAGCATACCTTTTTTGATGAGGGGCTAGAGTCGGTGGTTCATGTGGATTTTTCCCAGCCTTATACCGAAGCCTTGCGTCAGGCATTATTGCTGTCCGGCAAGGCTGCCGGAATTGAACTGATTGACGGCGGTACTTATGGTGCAACCCAGGGGCCACGGCTGGAAACGGCTGCGGAAATCAGTCGCATGGAGCGTGATGGCTGTGATCTGGTCGGTATGACTGCAATGCCGGAGGCGGTGTTGGCGCGTGAGGCCGGTCTGGACTATGCCAGTTGTGCGGTGGTTGCAAACTGGGCAGCGGGTAAGGGGGGGCAGGAGGCCATTTCCATGGATGAAATTTATCAGCACCTGTCGAACGGCATGGCCAGGGTGCGGGGCTTGCTGAAAACATTGGCCTGCTGATTCGGCAGCCATCTCCGTATCTATGTCTGTAGCTAACCCTTTTACGGTGGAGCTGGTGCTGAAGCCGTTGCCATCACGCTGGCTGCTGGGGTTTGTTGCCGTGATTCATTTCGGCACCCTGGTGGTATTATGGTTTCTGCCCGGTTTGTCACTGTGGGTGGCGTTATTATTGTCGGTGGCAATCGTCGGGTCGCTGCTGTTTCATTTATTACTGCACAGTGGGTGTTTGCCGAAGCGTTGGGTGGCAACCTTGTACTGGCGGCAGAGCGGTGGCTGGGAACTGACGACGGCCAGCGGTGAGCATCTGCCGGTAATTTTTTCTGACAGCAGTTTCAGCAGTGTCCTTGTCGATGTGCTGAATTTCACGACCCGACCCGCTCTGGGCAGGCGGCGTTTCACAGTGATTTTATTACCTGATAACAGTGATGCAAGGCAGCGGCGTTATTTGCGGATGCGCCTCCATATTCGGCAGGAGGTTAATCCCAATCAATGATCCAGTGGCCGCAGCAAATCCATCAGCTCATCCTGGGTAAAATTAGCCTGCTGCTGTTGGGTATCCGCATACAGGCCATCGGCCAGCAACTGTTTTTTCTCCTGTAGTTTCAGGATTTTCTCTTCTACGGTGTCTTCAGTCAGCAGCTTATAGACAAATACCGGTTTATCCTGACCAATGCGGTAGGCGCGGTCAGTGGCCTGTTGCTCCACCGCCGGATTCCACCACGGATCGTAATGAATAACGGTATCAGCTGCTGTCAGGTTCAGCCCGGTGCCACCGGCCTTGAGGCTGATCAGGAAGATTTGCGCCTCACCTTCCTGAAAACGGTTGATTGCAGCTTCCCGGTCACGGGATCTGACGCAATTTCAGCAGTGCATCCAGAATCATAATATGGCTGCGGGCAAAACCTTTGGCACGGATTTCATCACGCACTTTCTTGTCCATCGCCAGCCGTACACTTTCATACAGGTCACGCTGTGCACCCTCCAGTGTTACGGTACGGATAATCTCGGTTTTCGGGGGTAATTCACTGGCCACCAGTTCCTTGCTGCGCCGGAGCATAAACGGTGCAATACGGTGACGCAGGCGTTTCTGCCGTTCCGGATCACCCTGTTTTTCAATCGGGGTGCGGAACAGGCGGTTAAAACGCTCCTGCGGGCCGAGAAAACCGGGCATCAGAAAATGGAACATCGACCACAGCTCGCCGAGATGATTTTCCATTGGTGTACCGGTCAGGCATAACCGGTGCGGAGTGTTCAGGTTGTAGATTACCTGCGTGGTTTTGGACTTGGCATTTTTAATGTATTGCGCTTCATCCAGAATCAGGTAATTGAAAGGCTGCTCGCGGTAGAACTCCTCATCACGCAAAATCAGCGGGTAGGTGGTCAGCACCAGATCATACTGATGGATTGTCGGAAAATGCTGTTTGCGCTCACTGCCATGCAATACCAGCACCGATAACTCCGGGGTAAATTTTTCTGCTTCACGCCGCCAGTTACTCATCAGGCTGGTCGGTGCAATCACCAGATTCGGCAATCTGGAACGTCCGGCCTGTTTTTCCAGTAACAGGTGTGCCAGTGCCTGCAGGGTTTTACCCAGCCCCATGTCATCCGCCAGTACACCGTTGAAATTAAACTCACGCAGAAATTGTAGCCAGTTCAGACCATCCTGCTGATAGGGGCGCAAATCGGCCAGCAAACCTTCCGGTGGCTTGATATTTTGCACACCCTGAAAATGCTGCATCTTGTGATTCAGTACCTTTAATTCGTCGCTGCCTTTCCAGTGCAGTTTCGGATCATTCAGCAACCCGGCCAGCTGCATGCCCTGAAACCTGCTCAGGCGCAGTTTACCGGAACTGTCCAGCGGTTCGCTGTCATACAGCTCAATCAGCGTGTTCAGCACATTGCGCAGGCGTGAAGCCTCCAGTTTGACCCAGCGTTTCCTGTCCAGTGGAATCAGCATGTATTCCTGGGCATCCAGCAGGCTGTGCAACTCCTGTGGATCTTTCATCTGTGCCAGCATTTCAACCAGCATCGGCAACAGATTGATGCGTTTGCCTTCGACGACAAAGCCGAGGCTGATGTCAAACCACTCCTGACCCTGTTGCTCAAGCTCGCCATGCCAGTCATCCACCTGGGTAAACTCCAGGGTGAAACTGTCATCACGACTGACCCGCCAGCCAGCTGCTTCCAGTTCCGGCACGGTATTATCAAGAAAGTTATTCCAGCGCAGCGCCACCAGCGTGGCATTGTCACCATCCAGCAACAGTTCCAGCGGCTTGAAGCGGCTGTTTTGCGCTGGTGTTTCAAATCCGGCTGCGTTCAGCTGGTCAATGGCGGCCTGTTCCTGTTCCAGCAGGCGGTGGATGCGGTAACGGATATTATCCTGACGCAGCAGGGTCAGTGCCTGTTGATATGCCGGCTGGATTTCGTGGCTATCATAATCAAAGCTCAGGCTGGCAATGTGCAGATCGGGCAGTATATCCGATAACACCGAGTCAATACGCGGTGCCGCTTTCAGCTCCAGTACCGGGGTTAGCTGCCTGGTGTGGATATCCACCGTTTGCGGATTCATTGCCTTGGCGGGCAGCGGGATTTCGGCATCCGGGAAAATATCCAGCAGTTTCTGACTGACGGTTCTGGCTTCATGTTTAGCTATCGGCGGTGCCTTGAGCAGCTTGACCACCTGTGCCGCACTGAGCGGTGCATGTTGCAGCAGACCGGTTTCACCGCGCAGTACATCGACATAATACAAATCATCCAGCTGAAAATAATCCTGAATCGCGGTGGAGGCGATGGCACGGATCTGTTGCCGCCCATCTTCAGTTGCTTCCCAGCTGAACTCCAGTGTGCGTGGTTCGCCTTCTTTCAGGGGCGCATAATCGGTTTTATTCCAGTAGGCACGCCCCGAAGCCAGCATCATGCCCAGTGCCAGCTTGCCGATACCACCACTGACAAAATAAATCTTGCCTTCGGAGGTGTATAAATTATTGTGCCGGTGGGGTAATAACAGGTGGCTGATGTCGCGATCTTCTGCGGTGCAATTAAAACCGGGGTCTTTCCAGTCATGGAGTAAATCACTGAGCTGTACGCGGTGACCCTGGCCGTAGCCACCGCGTTTCAGGCGTGCTGCCCGGCGTGGTTCGACCTCCAGCGTGTTACTGCTTTTATCTTTCTGACTGAGCAGGAACAATAGCTCCATGCGTGAAGCGGGTTTTGCTTCCGTGATTCCGGTGGTGGGCTGTGGTTGGGTCGGCCGGGTATTCAGCTCTGCCAGCCACAGTTCAATAGCTGAAGGTTCCCTGATTTTGCGCTGTTGGGTCTGTGTACTGAATGTGGTGTTGATGGCGGAATCAGTAACCACATAATCCAGCAGGGTGGCAATGCCGTGCTTGCATTGCTGGTGAACCGGGCAGCTGCAACGGCTGCGAATCTGGTAGTTGCTCAGGTCGATGGTAACGTGGGTGGTGTATTTCTGCTCGCCCAGGACACTGGCCTCCAGCTCCACCAGGCTGAGGCCGACAATATCATTGCTGCGCTCAATGACCCGCCGGTTTTCAAAGTAATAGACACCGTGCTGAATGGTGGTAGCCTCAAAGCCTTTTAATACCATTTCCGGTGGGAATCCGTTTTGTCGTAATGCTCTGATGTGTTCCGGCTTTAACATGTCAGGTTTGTTGACGGTTAAATAATCTTTAATTCGTCTTTAATATTTATCAACTCAACAGCTCATTATAGAAGGGCCGGTATGACTGTCAATTGAACACTTTATGAAGATTTGGTGTAATCATGTTCAACAGTAACGAACGCATCATCATACACTCAAATAAATGCCCTTAATTTACATTTAATGATATGAACGTAAAAATGCATGTTTATGCTGATAAACAGCAGCAGGCTGTCGCATTGGCCCAACAGGTCAGTGAGCAGCTGGCAACAGCGATACAGAAAAATGGCAAGGCTAGCCTGGCCGTTCCGGGGGGAACGACACCGGCACCCTTTTTACAGGCATTGGCCCGGTCGGCACTGGACTGGAATCAGGTGTACATAACGTTGAGTGATGAACGACAGGTGGAGGCGGATAATGACCGTTCCAATGCCCGGTTGCTGCGGGATCATTTTCTGGACCGGGCTGCTGCACATTTTCAGCCACTGTTTGCCGGTGATGCCAGTGCCGCTGCG
>PDWJ01004023.1_pt1 | contig 13354 bp, 12 predicted proteins | sample 1430881 | NCBI WGS metagenome assembly PDWJ01 (sample SAMN01162460, study PRJNA174530) | Oral metagenome, whole genome shotgun sequencing project. | biome: Marine environment; feature: Marine mammal; material: Swab sample of the gingival sulcus; isolation source: swab sample of gingival sulcus... | reverse complement strand
TAAAAAATGCCATACTTGAAGAATTTGTAGTGATTTTTTTCAAAGTAATAATTTTTTAGGCAATTTTCAAAATCTGAAACTTTCGGATAGTTGTGTTATCAAATAATAAATACAGGGTAAGTTAATTAGTTAATTGACAACCATATAAGGTTAATTTATATTTAATTTGTCATCATTCGTTTTTGTTTGACTCGTCGTAATGATTTGATATTCTCTCTTTTGCTTTAACTTTTATCGTATACGATTTTAGGATGCCGGCTGTTATTGTACTTATTAAAACATCTCCAAAAGTATATTTTGTAATTACTTGACAATTTCCACTTCCCGGCGTAGAGGCATTTGCTTTGCCAAGCGGTATAATACCCCAAAATAACCAAAATTGTTTGGCTTTAGAGTACTTGTAAGGTGTGCCTTGCATTTCTCTATATTGTCCTACATTGGTTTTGGTAACCAAACACGAGCTATGCCCTAACATAACAGTAACTAACACTGCTAATAAAATTAATTTAAATTTCTTCATAATTTTTAAAATTTTAATTGATTTTTTAAAAACTTAAAAAGTTTGTCAATTAACTAATTGTAAACTTACCTTACGCACACTATCTAATATTATACCACAAACAAAAAACAAGAATTTTCTTTTGCTAAAGTGCTGTAAATCAATGTTAAAAAAATACATAAGCAATATTTGCTAAAGGTAATTTATTTTCTTTAAGGAAAATTTTTACCTTTACTGAATGAAAAATATTTATATTACTTGGCATTATACTACTCACGGAGTGGCATATTTTAAGCATACTTTAAGTGCTTTTTATCAAAATGGTATTGAAAAAGATAGTTTTCCTATTAAAAATCTTAATCAAGAAGAATTAAATTGTGTTTTTGATAAAACAGACGAGCAGGGATTTAAATTTGATGAAATAATTTATTTAACAGCTCCTCAAAATACTTTTGATAGACTTTCATCACGTAGATTTAATTACAAAGAAGATATTTTGAAAGATGAACAGATTAAAAAATTAGGTCTAAGTGAGGTATTTAATAAAATTAGATACGATGATGAAATTTGTTATAAAATGGAAGAAGAATTAAAATTTATAGAAGAAAATTATCCTCAAAAGAAAGAATATTTTGAAAAAATAATTTGGCGTGATATTCAACATTATCCCATTGCAGAGCAAATAAAATGGTTGAATGAAAAATCAAATTTTCAGAATGTTTATCCTCGCTTAACTCCGATAAATTTTAGCAAAATTGATGATTTAAGAAACGAAAAATTAATTGTACAAGAATTAACAAAATGGTTGAAAAAATATCTAAAAAAACAAAAAGAAGAAATTCAGTTATTTATAAATGTTTCATTGGGCAGTAACGAAGCGAGGGTTGTTTGGCACGTATTGGCTGAGGCTAATTTATTACCTTCCAAAACTCGATTTTTTAAAACCTACGATGATAAAACAACTACAAAAGGACGGTTTAAATTATTTTCTATAAATGAAATTAATCCCAATCTAATTTCCTCAATTAGTGATGAATTTAGAATTTTTGCCGAAACGCAATCACAGAAAAGAATATTGGTAGATAAAAAAATGGAAGTGTTTTTAAAAACAGGTTTTTCTATTTTGTTGATAGGCGAAAGAGGAATTGGGAAATCGCAAATAGCAGGAAAAGCAAAAGAGAAATTGAAAGCAATAGAAAAACCTATAACAGGCAAACTCATTGAAGCCAACTGTGCCTCTTTTGATGATGACAACAAAGCAGAAGCCGAATTATTTGGCTATGCAAAAGGCACATTTACAGGCGGACTTAAAGAAGGCAAAAAAGGATTGATAGAAGAAGCCGAAAACGGAGTTTTGTTTTTAGATGAAATTCATCATTTATCAAAATATGTACAAGCTAAGCTGATGAAAGCCTTACAAACAGACAAACATAATAGATTAACAATCAGAAAATTAGGCGGGATAAAAGAAATAAAAGTAAAAGATGTTCGTTTGATTTTTGCAACAAACAAAAGTGTAGCCGAATTACGCGAATGTCTTTTGCCGGATTTTTATGACCGTATTATTCAACACGTTATTTCAATTCCGCCCTTGCGCGAAACCATTGAAGATAGAGAGGCTGATTGGGAAAATATTTGGGAGCAATTAAAATTCGGAAAAAAAGAAGATGCACCCAAAGAGCCTAAGTTAATGAAATGGTTAAAAGAGTTGCCGTTGTACGGTAATTATCGCGATTTACAAAAAATAGCAATGTATTACAATGCTTTTAATCAGTTTGAGTTTAAGGATATATTGAGAGAAAAAACAGCTTTAGAGTATGCAAAAACTGAATTTGAGAAATACCATTCGCCAACAAGACAAAACAAAAGTATTGGTTTTAATGTTTCGCCCGAAAAAACAGCCGATGAAATGCTCGCCGATTTTCAATTTCAGTTGCAAGAATGGGCTACAAAAAAATGGTCTCGCAAAGAGGCAGCAAAGCAACTAAAAGTGTCTGAAAAAACTTTGAATAATTGGAAAAATCGGAAATTGATTAAAAAGTAATTGTGTAGTTTCACCACGTTGTTTATTATAACTTGTTTCACCTGGACAACTCATTTTCAAGCCCTCATACAGCAAAAAAAAATAATACAGAAAAACAAAAACTTACCCGTAAAAAAATTAAAAACAAAGTGTAAGTTTTGTTTATATTTTTAATATATTTTAATTATTTTTGTAAAGTAACCTTTTTAGGGGTTATAATTTTAAAATAGTGCTAATATACTTGTAATCAGAATGTTATGCTTTTTATGCTAATTGTATAGATTAGTTTTATGTAACTTTGGGGTGTGGTGGTACAAGTGTTGTGCAAAACTTAAATTTGAGTATTAGAATGGATAGATTGTTTAAAATTTGCATGCTTATGATGAATAGATAATTTTGCATGATAAATTTAAAATGAAATGAATGAAAAAATTTGCAGATTATAAAGATGAAGGAGCAAATTGGATAACACTTGCGACAGGGGAGTTTTATCCCGATATTCTTGTAGATGCCTGTAATCTGTATCTGCCGGTATTGGAGTTGTTTGGTCAATTATTAAAAAGTTCTGAGAGTTCCGAAAGACTTTTTTTAAGCACAACAGAGATTACCCAGCCTTGGATGAGAATACAACTGGCAAGGGTTTTTAGAAAGTATGTAAGCCCCAACACGCCGGTTGAGATGTTAAAGAAAAAAACAAAAGCAAAAGAAATCTGTAATCAATTTGGTAAAGGATTTAGACCTATACATGAAGTTCAGAAGGCTTTTTTATCACGACCAATGCCGGATGAAGCTATTTGTGCGGTTCTTTGGGAGTATAAAGACAGAGGACGAAAGGGGTACGACTTAACAGAAAGGATGTTTGAACTGTTTAGAAGTAAATTTCCGAATTTAACAATAGAAGGACCGGAAAGAGCCGGTCGAGATGTGTTATTAGGTGAAATATTTGATAATTATCCCAACCCCAAACGTCCGGTTGATTTTATTATCAGAGAAGATAAAGAAATTCTAGCCGTAGGTTTTGCACGATATGATAGCGACAGAGGAGGAGCACAAGAAGATGATAGAACAGGTGGATATAAAAATTGTTCTGATGAAATTTTGCAATACACTAAACAAAACAATCTTAAAACAAAAGTTATTTTCGTTAATGATGGTCCGGGATTGTTGTTAGGCTCTATGTGGGACGATTATAGTAGTATTGAGGAGCGTTGGAACGAAACAATGGTTTTAACTCTTAGAATGATACCTCAAAGATTAACATATAAATGGTTGAAAAGTAAATAAATGGCAACAGGAGATCCAAAAAAACAGTGGGAAGAACACACAGCTATTGTAAATATCGAAGATTATGATAGTAATAATGAATATGTTATTCAATATAAAAACAAGGAACCTAAAAAAGATATAATTGCAAAAAAACATATTGGAGAATATAAAACTATATTTACAAGATTTCAGGAACAAGAAGGTTTTAATGATTTGTTTTATGGCGATAACTTAGACGTTCTCAGATATTTATTACACGAAAGAAAACTAAAAAATAAGATAGACTTAGTTTATATTGACCCACCTTATGCAACAAATAGTGTTTTTAAAACAAGAAAACAAAAATCGTCTTATACAGACACTTTGACAGGTGCAAACTACTTAGAATTTTTGCGAAAACGGGTAATTCTAATTCGTGAATTATTATCGGAACGTGGTTCTTTATATTTACACCTTGATGACAATATGGCTTTTCAAGCAAAGGTATTACTTGACGAAATATTTGGAGTTAAAAATTTTAGAGGTTTTATTACACGAAAAAAATGTAGTAATAAAAACTACACAAAAAATACGTTTGGTAACATTGCTGACTATATACTTTTTTACTCTAAAACAGATAAATACACGTGGAACAGAGCTGTTGAGCCATGGTCTGATGAAAAGATAAAAAAAGAGTATCCAAATATTGAAAAAAAAACAGGAAGAAGATTTAAAAAAGTTCCAATACATGCCCCCGGAATTAGAAATGGAGAAACCGGAAAAGAATGGAAAGGAATGTTACCTCCCGAAGGAAAGCACTGGCAATACACACCTGCCAAATTAGATGCAATGGATAAAAATGGTGAAATTTATTGGTCTCCAACCGGCAATCCAAGGCGAAAAGTTTATTTAGACCAATCAAAAGGTATTCCCGTTCAGGATATTTGGCTTGATATTCAAGATGCTGTAAATCAAAACATAAAAATAACAGGCTATCCAACCGAAAAAAATCCTTTACTTTTAAAACGCATCATTGAGGCATCGTCAAATGAAGGTGATTTAATTATGGACTGTTTTGCCGGTTCGGGTACTACATTAGGAATGGGAAGTAAATTAAAACGAAAATGGATAGGTGTTGATAATAGTTCTGAAGCAATTAACAATATTTTAAAACGGTTTATTGAAGGAACTAAGCAAATGGGTGATTTTGTTAATAGAAAAGGACAAAATAAGAAGCAAAAAATTGATATGCCTACATTATTCGAACCCGAAGTAGAATATATAACAAAAAATCAGTACGAGAATTTTAATTTATTAATAGATAATAAATCTGAAAATTCAATTTTTGATATTGTTTATAAGTGGAAAAAACACACACAATAAAAAGATTGCACAACTTGACTTCGCACACTAACCGGCATACGAAATGCTTGCCGATTTTCAATTTCAGTTACAAGCATGGGCTACAAAAAAATGGTCTCGCAAAGAGGCAGCAAAGCAACTAAAAGTATCTGAAAAAACTTTGAACAATTGGAAAAATCGGAAATTGATTAAAAAGCGAGGATAAGCCAACCTGACCAAAGTTCTCCGAATTTTAGGCTAATCGTTTAATAATGAATAAATATAGATTTCTATAAGTCTTTTATTATCAGCATACTTTATTTGCTTACATATCTTTTTTGGGGAATACAAAATCAAGATAGGGGCTAAGCCAATGATACCACCACAGCCCTTTTTACCCCAACATTTTATTTTTTTTTGATATACAAACAACTGACAATCAAAAAGTTATATTGCTACTGTTGTGTGCCTGTAACTTTTTGATTATCAGTTGTTAAATTCGTAATCTGTAATTTCCAATTTTTACATCAAGAAACTAAGCAAAATACCCGCTGCTACTGCCGAGCCTATTACACCTGACACATTAGGAGCCATTGCGTGCATAAGCAAGTGGTTGGTCGGGTCTTCCTTTAAGCCCTCGTGTTGTACCACACGCGCACTGTCAGGAACAGCCGATACGCCCGCTGCTCCAATCATCGGATTAATGGGATTGTCTTTGGGCGACATCCAATTCATTAATTTACCGAAAAGTACTCCGCCTGCCGTTGCAATCATAAAGGAAATTGCTCCCAACACGAAAATAAATATAGAGTCAGCTGTAAGGAAAACGTCAGCTTGCGTTGAAGCACCTACCGTTACACCCAGTAGTATTGTTATAATATCAATTAAAGAATTACGAGCAGTATTTGCAAGACGTTCTGTTACACCGCTTTCTTTCAGTAAGTTACCGAAAAACAACATACCCAACAACGGTAAGGACATTGGCGAAATATACGCAGTAAGCAACAAACCTATTACAGGGAACATTATTTTTTCAGTTTTCGAAACCGAACGTGGCGGACGCATTTTTATTTGTCTTTCTTTTTTGGTAGTCAAAAGTTTTATTATCGGAGGTTGTATCACCGGCACAAGCGCCATGTATGAATATGCCGCAATAGCAATAGGACCTATCAAGTTTTTGACCGTTTCGCCATTGGCAAGTACATTCATTCCGTTAGCTAATTTTGATGATATGAAAATAGCCGTAGGACCGTCAGCACCGCCTATTATACCAATAGCACCTGCTTCGGGAGCCGAAAATCCGAAATAAAGCGCACCAAGAAAGGTTGCAAAAATACCAAGCTGTGCAGCCGCTCCGAGAAGCATCAAACGAGGATTAGATATTAGCGAAGAAAAATCAGTCATAGCGCCTATACCTAAGAATATCAATGGGGGATACCAGCCTCTTACAACACCTTGATAAAGATAATTCATTACACTCCCGGGCTCGTATATACTCAATTGAAGATTAAAATCCGCCACTTGAAACATGGGAATATTACCTATCAATATTCCAACGCCTATGGGGATGAGCAAAAGGGGTTCGTAATTGAATTTTATAGCAAGAAATATGAAAAACAGCCCTACTACTACCATTATGATATGTCCCAAAGTGATATTTGCAAAGCCCGAAAATTCATAAAAATTCAACAATCCCGCTATGCTTTCGCCGTAAGCATGATAAGTATATCCGTCGGACATTACTAATTTGCCTTCGCTCAATGTACCGGTACGTTTTTTCAGATTTAATACCTCTTCTTTCGTTGCATAGTTGCCCGAATTATCATTTGGGTTATTGTTTCGGTATAAATGAACTACTTTTTTAGGATTAAATTGCAAAGCCAAAGTTGTACCGTCAAATTTCCAAGTACCTGTGTATCTTTGTTTTGCAGAGTCCATTATAAATGTATAATCTTTCTCGAAATCAAATTTTTTGTATCTAAACGCAGTAGTACTGTCTTCGTTAGATATTTGATAACCGTCTGATTTACATATCCATTTGGCATCTATGAGTTGTTTTTCTTTATCAGTGTGGCTGCCACCGGGCTGTACACCCTGTATAAATAGCTTTGAAATGCCCCATAATACTAAAAAAATAGCACTGAGGGTTAATAGTTTTTTCATTTGTGTAATAATTTTCTAAAGTTCAAAATTGTTTAAATATCAACAAATTATTCTATTTCAGCTAAAACGTCATCTTGCATAACTGCTTGTCCCTCTGATACTTTTATGGTTTTCACAACTCCATCGCGTTCGGCTTGTATGTTGTTTTCCATTTTCATTGCTTCCATTACTACAATTGTATCACCTACCTTTACGGTATCGCCTTCTTTTACGTTTATTTTTACAATTGTACCGGGCAGAGGTGCTTTTAAAGCTGCATGTTGTACAGCTTTTTTCTCTCTATCGCCTTCGCCGGGGGTGTTCTGAACTTTTGAACGAACCAATCTCGGAGTTTTGGGTTGTTGTACTTCTTTTTCTATTTTAACCTCATACTCCGTCCCGTTTACTTCAACTTTTACAAATTCACCCTCAATTTTTTTTATTCGGGTTTCATAAGTATTTCCATGAATTGTGAATTTATATTTTTTCATAAGTTTAAAATTATCTGATGCCTTATTTTAATTTGTTTGTAAATTGTTAATAATCAAGCATTTGTTAAGATTCTCGGTTTATCGTTTGAGTGTTGAAATACCATGAATTTTTGAGCTCCAAGGCGAATATTGTTTTTCAACTTTTTTAATAGTCATGCGTGTACTTTCTATATCATGTACGTTGAAGTGCATGTATAAAGCCAAACATATTGCCGTGGCAGTATCTGCCGAGATAACTTCATCGCATTTTTTGCATTCTTCGCCTTTTTTGCGCATTGCTAATTTTGTACGCAATTTTAAAAGATTAGGTATATAAGCAAATACCAATGATAATAGTACCAGAACAAAAAATACGATTATGTAACCTACTATTGCTATTGTAATGTGTGTTGCTTCTATCATTTTTCTATAATTAAAGAGGTATATTTGAATGTTTTTTGGGCGGATTTGCCAGTTGTTTTGTCGAAAGTGTTTGCAAAGCTCTTATAATTCTAAAGCGTGTATTTCTTGGTTCTATAATATCATCAATAAATCCGCGTTTTGCAGCTTGATACGGGCTTAGGAATTTATTGTTGTATTCATCTTCTTTTTCTTTTAAGAATTTTGTTTTCTCTTCCGGATTTTCAATTTTTCGTGCTTCTCTGCCGTAGAGTATTTCTACTGCTCCTTCGGCTCCCATTACTGCAATTTCTGCCGATGGCCAAGCATAGTTTATATCGCCGCGAAGTTGTTTACAGCTCATAACGTCATGTGCACCTCCATATGATTTTCGCAGGGTAACGGTAACTTTGGGTACTGTGGCTTCGCCGTATGCAAATAACAATTTTGCGCCGTGGGTAATAATTCCGCCTGCTTCTTGACGACTGCCGGGTAAAAATCCGGGTACGTCTACAAGGGTAACAATAGGTAAGTTGAAAGCATCGCAGAGACGTACAAAGCGAGCGGCTTTTACAGATGCTTTTATGTCTAACACACCGGCAAGAAAGTTAGGTTGGTTGGCTACTATGCCACACGGACGACCGTCAAATTTAACAAATCCTACTACAATGTTTTTTGCATAGTGTCGGTGGAACTCAAGAAATTCGCCGTCATCAACTATGGTGTATATAATGTCTTTTACGTCGTAAGGGGAGTTTCGGTTTGTAGGTATTATGGTGTTAAGTGCATCATCCAATCTGTCAATAGGGTCGGTACATTTTGTTTGTATGGGGTCTTCCAAATTGTTTTGTGGCAGATATTCCAATGATTTGCGTATAAGCATTATACCTTCATCTTCGTCGTCTGCTCTAAAGTGGGCAACCCCCGAACGTGTAGCATGAACTGTTGCTCCTCCTAAATCTTCGGTTGTTATTTTTTCGCCTGTAACTTTTTCGGCTACTTTAGGTCCTGTAACAAACATATAGCTTGTTTTGTTGCTCATAATGACTATGTCGGTAAGTGCGGGCGAGTATACTGCTCCACCGGCGCAAGGTCCGAATATTGCAGATATTTGCGGTACTACACCGGAGGCTAATATGTTACGTTGAAAAATTTCAGCGTATCCTGCCAAGCTCATAACACCTTCTTGTATCCGTGCTCCACCGCTATCATTTATACCTATTATAGGTGCGCCTACTTTCATGGCTTGATCCATTATTTTGCAGATTTTTAAGGCATAAGTCTCTGATAAAGAGCCACCAAAGACTGTAAAATCTTGTGCAAATATGTATACCACGCGTCCGTCTATTGTTCCGTGTCCGGTTACTACACCATCGCCGGAGTATTGTTCGTTTTCCATACCAAAATCTTGGCATCTGTGATTGACAAACATATCGTATTCTTCAAAACTTCCTTCGTCGAGTACCATTTCAATTCTTTCTCGAGCTGTGTATTTTCCGTTTTGATGTTGTCGGTCAATTCTTTTTTGTCCACCACCAAGTCTTGCCTTTTCTCGGTTGTCAATTAATTCTTGTATTTGCTTTTCACGTAACATAATATTTGGGTATCAATGATTTATTATTTATGTTAATTGTTTAATAATCAGTGTTTTACTGTGATATACACTTGTGCTGTAACTTATTACCTATAAGCATTTTAGATTGAGATTTTAAACCTATTTGCTGCAAATTTCGGCTAAAATTCCCATTGTTGATTTTGGGTGTAAGAAGCCTATATTCAGACCTTCTGCACCTTTCCGTGCTTTTTCATCAATTAGTCTGATACCTTTTTCTTTTGCTTCGTTTAATGCTGCATTGGTATCGTCGGCGGCAAAGGCTATATGGTGCATCCCTTGTCCTCGTTTGGCTATAAATTTAGCAACAGGACTGTCTTCCGAAGTTGGTTCAAGTAATTCTATTTTAACTTCGCCTATTTTAAAAAAAGCTGTTTTCACTTTTTGGTCTTTAACCTCTTCAATAGCATAGCATTCTAAACCCAAAACGCCTTCGTAGAAATTTTTAGCTTCTTCTATACTATTTACCGCAATGCCGATATGTTCTATTTTTTTTAAGTCCATTTTTATTTATTTATGTTAAAAAATATTATTATTTCTGTAAGAAAACTTTACTTTGTAATTTTAAAATATTACTGGTTAACAAGGCTAAGTTATGTATTTCCAAAAAATTATATAGTTCAAATTTTACCATTTTTTATAAAAGGTTTCTTTTTTTGCAAAGTTAAAATTTATTAATTTAATATTTAATATGATTTTTGTCATGGTTTAATATAAATTGTCGAATTTTAGAAAATAAAAAAACGATAATTAGTCGTCAGTAGCAATACAAGACCTTAAATACATATATGTATCGGGTCCTTTATTGAATAAAAGGTCTAAGATGCTTAAATTAGGTATAAAATTAAACCTATCCGAAAACACTTGTACATAAGGCTTAGCGCTGAAAAAAGCATCTTCTTTTTGTATCTTCTTTTTAGGATGAATTATAAAACGATAGTCATTACCCGAAACAGATTTTTTGAAATTTTCTGTGAAATAAATATTACTCGAAATTTCAATCTCATTCAATATAGCCCGTAATATTTCAAAATTAAAATCCCACAGAAATTTATATTTATTTTCAAAAAAATGAATAAAAGCATCTTTGTAAAACTCAAAAAAAGGCGAGGACTTATATGAATTTTCTATACCTCGCCAATGTGATTTTTGCCAATCTTCCTTATAGTCTATTTCAATATTTTTAATTAATATTTTCTCGTTTTTTATACGCTTTACAGGTACTGTCAAGTTAAGTAACCCATTAGCCCCCAGTATTATAGCCCTGTTTCGATACGACTGTGTTTGATAATTTTCAAATTTCTCTATATATATTTTTTCATGCAATAAAAATTTACTTAAATATTGCACAGATGGTAGATAAGCCGTAGTTAAATATGCCATTTTTTTGGCAACATAAGGTAATTTATTCATAATTAAACTATATTTGTGGTTTCAAAAATACCAATAAAATTTAAAACCTTAAAACTTTCCTTCGGATTTGCAAACCAATCAGATATATACACAAGGGCGCGATATAAGCGAATGGTTGCCCACAACGACTAAAGAAATCAAGCGGTTAGGGTGGACAAGCGTAGACGTTATATTGTTTACGGGCGATGCCTATATCGACCACCCCTCGTTTGGAGCAGCCGTAATAGGGCGAATTATGGAAAATGAAGGTTTACGGGTTGCCATAGTGCCGCAACCCAACTGGAAGGATGATTTAAGAGATTTTAAAAAACTGGGAAAACCAAATTTGTTCTTTGCCGTTACTTCGGGCAATATGGATTCAATGGTAAATCACTACACTGCAAACATCAGATTGCGTTCCGATGATGCTTACACACCCGGAGGAAGGGCAGGAGCTCGACCCGATTATGCCGTTACTGTGTATTCAAATATTTTGAAAAAACTTTTTCCCGAAGTGCCTATACTGCTGGGTGGGATAGAAGCCTCCCTAAGACGATTTACGCATTATGATTATTGGTCTAATAAATTGAAACCAAGTATATTACACGACAGTAAGGCTGATTTATTAGTTTACGGAAATGGCGAGCGAGCAACTGCACAAATTGCAAGGTTAACAAAAAAAGGCATAGCCCTAAATAAACTACACGACATACCTCAGACTGCCTTTTTAAGCGACACAGAAAAAACAGCGAGCAAAAAAACGGAAACACGCTCGCTGTATAGTCACAAAGAATGTTTGGCCGATAAGCAAAAATTTGCTGAAAATTTTAAACTCATCGAGACAGAGAGCAACAAGATTTATGCCAAAAGATTGACACAAAAAGTTTTCGATAAATTACTAATAGTAAATCCGCCATACCCCACCATGCAAACGCAAGAAGCCGATAAGATGTACACCTTGCCGTATACGCGTTTGCCACATCCAAGGTATGCCAAAAAGGGATTAATATCGGCATACGAAATGATAAAATTTTCAATAAATACTCACAGAGGTTGTTTTGGAGGTTGCAGTTTTTGTACAATTTCGGCACATCAAGGCAAATTTATTACGAGTCGTTCCGAAAAATCAATTTTACGAGAAGTTAAAGAAGTAACTCAAATGCCTGATTTTAAGGGATATATATCCGACTTGGGTGGTCCTTCGGCAAATATGTATAAGATGCAAGGCATAGATTTAAGTTTATGCGAAAAATGTGCTCGTCCCTCTTGCATCTTCCCTAAGGTGTGTAACAATTTGAATACCGACCATAGCGCATTAACCCGAATATATCAAAAAGCACGTAATATGAAAGGTGTGAAAAAAGTATTTATAGGCAGTGGAGTGCGATACGATATGCTTTTTAACAAAGAAAATAAAGTGCAGGGAAATCATTTGAAATATGCCGAAGAATTAATAAAACATCATGTGTCGGGCAGGCTGAAAGTAGCGCCGGAACACACCTCACCTAAGGTCTTGAAATACATGCGAAAACCTGAATTTTCATTGTTTAAAAAATTTGTGAAAGTTTTTGAAGTTATAAATAAAAAAGCCGGATTAAAACAACAAATCATTCCTTATTTCATATCAAGTCATCCCAAATCGGAAGCCGAAGATATGGCTGAGCTTGCCGCCGAAGTCAAAGACATGAACTTTAGACTTGAACAAGTACAAGACTTCACGCCAACTCCAATGACACATGCGTCCGTAACGTTTTATACAGGGATAGACCCATATACCAAAAAGCCTGTTTTTACAGCAAAAAATCAAAACGAAAAACGAGAACAAAGAATGTTTTTCTTTAGTCATAAAAAAGAATTTCGTGGAAAAATTAAAAATGTTTTACTTCGCATAAATCGCAAAGACCTCATTCCTAAACTTTTTGGTAATTATACCCCAAACAAAAAAAGGAGTAAGAAGTATCGGTCGAAAACTTAGTGGTTCGTTTTTTTGAGATTATTAAATAGAGTGGGGTAGTTCTCTCTAAAGTAATTACGAGTTTAATGTGCTGATATTTAGACAGTTGGTAATATGTTTAAGGTGGATTAACTTCTTGATTATAAGGCGTTTATCATAAAAGCAATAAATTCTGTTTTTTAATTAATAACTCAAGTTTCGCACTTGCTAAGCCTACTTATATACAGAACATTAAGATTTTAAGCCTCCCCTTTTGTTTTGTATGTAATAATTTTAT
>PDWJ01004021.1_pt1 | contig 13356 bp, 8 predicted proteins | sample 1430881 | NCBI WGS metagenome assembly PDWJ01 (sample SAMN01162460, study PRJNA174530) | Oral metagenome, whole genome shotgun sequencing project. | biome: Marine environment; feature: Marine mammal; material: Swab sample of the gingival sulcus; isolation source: swab sample of gingival sulcus... | reverse complement strand
GTATAAGTTCTGATTGTCCATTCTCAGAAACACCGGCTATTCCAACAACTTCACCAGAGTGAACAGTTAAATTCAATCCCTTTAATGCCATAGCTCCCGCCGCATTCTTACACCTCAGGTCTTCAACCACTAAAACAGCTTCTCCCGGTTCATTTTGTTTTATATTTGGGATCTCAAGGTCTCTGCCAACCATTAAATAAGACATTTCGGCTATACTGGTCTCGTCCTTATCCAAGACCTTTATAAGCTGTCCATCTCGCATAACCATTACCCTGTCAGCTATTTCCATAACTTCTTGGAGCTTATGAGTTATCAGTATTATGCTTTTTCCCATACTAGATAGATTCTTTATCGTAGCTAGGAGTTCCTTTATTTCTTGTGGAGTTAGTACAGCTGTAGGTTCATCAAATATTATAACATCAGCATCTTGGTAGAGCACCTTTAAAATCTCTACCCTCTGCTCTATTCCAACGGGACAATCCTTCATAAGGCTCATTGGATCTATGGCTAAACCATACTTTTCTGCGAGTTCTAAAACATCTGAAACCGCTTTTTCTCTATCGAAAAATATCCCCGACTTTTTAGGTTCTTTTGAATATACTATGTTCTCAAACACCCTGTATTCTGGAAATAACATAAAGTGCTGTTGAACCATTCCAATTCCGTGTTTAATAGCTTCCTGTGGATTTCTGAACGTAACGGAAGTCCCCCTTAAAAATATTTCACCAGAATCCGCTGGTTGAAGTCCATATAAGATCTTCATAAGGGTAGATTTACCAGCTCCGTTTTCTCCCACTACAGCTAAGATTTCTCCCTCGTTAAGTGAAAGGTCAATGGAATCGTTGGCAAGCAGACTTCCAAAGCTCTTACTTATACTCTTCATCTCAAGGAGAGGTCTTGTCATATTTAGCCTCCGAATTTTTTTAACATTAAATAAAAATATAGAGAGGTTGTATTCCCAACCTCTCTTATTTTAACAATTAAATTAGTATTACTGTTCGTAATCTGCTTCTTCAGGCATTTCACTCAAGTCTATTTTCCCAGTCCTTATATCTTCTGCCGCCTGCTTAAGCTCTCCTATTACCTCTTCTGTGAATACTTCGTGCATTGGGTTTACGCTCTCGTGAGTTACGTGAACTGCACCGATAGTTCCATCTTCCAAACCGTAGACTTCGTTATCTGTATTCCACTCTTTTGAGAAGTAGTCAGCTATGAGCTTCTCAGTTGAAGCATAAGTATCCTTTATCTGACACGATATTACGAATGGATTGTCAGGATTTGTCTTGTCGATGTCCTGTCCTGATGTGAAGAACTCTTTTTCGAGTGCTGCTTCAAACACCCCAGAATCTCCCAAAGCTGAAGCTGCATTTACAAAGGCACAACCTTGCTCAAACTGCTGTATTGCAAATTCTTTTGATTTAGCTGGGTCATTAAATGAGCCTACATAGTTAAAGATAAATTTAGCTTCTGGCTTAACTGACTTTACGCCTTCCATAAATCCGTATCTCCACTTGAATGATCCAGGGCCTTCAAAAACGTGTACTCCACCAAAAGTCATATCGTCTTCTTTTGTAACTAGGGCAGCCATTTTACCTATGAGATAAGCACCTTCTTGTTCTCTGAAAGAGATGCACTTTACGTTAGGGGATTCAACTGTAACGTCTATAACAGCGTAGTCAGCTTTTTCAGGGAACTCGTCTGCCATCTTGGAAACCGGTTCTCCTGCCTGCCATCCACCACCTATTAGGAAGTCTACGCCTTCCTCTATAAGCGCTCTAGCATTGTCCTCATATGCTGCTGTGTCCGCACATTCTACAATGTTCGCTTCGTATCCGTACTTTTCAGCGCCATCTTTTACAGCGTTGATCATGTCTAGTAAGAAGGGGTTTGTAGCTGCTACGTCAAGTATCAAAGCTACTTTCTTGCCCTTGCCAGGCATGTCCATATCTTCGTCTTTTTCCTCGTCTTTAGCTTCGTCTTTTTCCTCGTCTTTAGCTTCATCTTTTGTTTCTTCTTTTACGTCTTCTTTCTTTTCTTCCTTAGGCTCTTCTTTTGCCTCTTCACCACCACAGGCAACTAGTGAAAGCGCCATAACTAAAACCAACAACATTGCTAACAGTTTTTTCATGTTTATCCTCCACAATATCCGACAACTAGCTGACGTTTAATCGCCAACGAACACATATATTAGAAATTCAGCACTATACCGAAAACCCAATCAAATTACATAGAACCTATTACTTCTCTTAAAAGTGACTTAAACTTTTCAGAATTGTCCCTACCTACCCCATCTACATCGTCAATAGCTACAACGCCAGGAACCACTCCTGCTGCCATATTGGTTAATAGGGAAAACCCTAAGACCTTCATAGAACACTGGGCTGCACATATGGTCTCGGGGGCAGTCGACATCCCTACCGCATCTCCTCCTAGCTTGGCAATCAACCTAATCTCAGCTGGACTCTCAAAGTGTGGACCAGGCCAGTAGAAATAAACCCCTTCTCTCAAAGTAATCCCTAACCTATCTGCACATTTTTTTGAAAGTTCTCTTAGTTCTGGAGTATATGCCTCGCACATTGGGAAAAATCTTGGTCCAAATCCTTCATAGGTATCTCCCCTTACAGGACTAGCCCCCATAATTTTTATCTGATCTTCAATTACCATTATGTCACCAACTGAAAAGTTGGGATTTACCGCTCCAGCAGCATTGGTCAATATTAAGGTCTTTACACCGAGAACGTGGAAAAGCCTAACGGGCATTGCTAAGTCTTCAAATTCATAGCCTTCATAGTAGTGGAACCTTCCGGACATACAGATAACCTTTTTGCCCGCTATCCTACCAATAACCATCTCTCCTGCGTGTGAAGAGACCGTGGAAGTTAAGAATCCAGGAATTTCAGAATATTTTATAATAATTGAATCTTCAATCTCTTCAGCTAGGGCTCCTAGGGCTGTGCCTAAAACAATGGCAATCTCTGGTTTAAAATCTATCTTATCTAATATAAAATCAGCCTGTTTTTTGTAGTCTTCATAATAATATTTCTTCATGATAACCAACTCCCTACAAGATACCCTTAAAGCTAAAGTGTTGTTAATATGCGTTATAAATCAGACTGCCTGTAAACCCCTGATTCCTTTAGGAATACACAAAACCCAGTCTCTTATGTACGCTTTTAGTACACTGCGAGCCTGAATTTTGCTAGTTCCTAGAACTAAGGCGTTACAGGCAGTCTGCAACGGTCTGTATATAATCAACTTTGTCAACGCTCTGAAATACTTACGGATAAATTTTACCATATATTTTCCTCAATAAAGTATAAAAAATTGATAATTTTTAAGTTTTTTTTGTAAACTTGTGCTATAATCTAATCTGTAAAATAAAACGCTTGAATGAAAAAAAACAACAGGGGAGGTACACTGGAGATAATAAGTGTTTTCTAGCAAAAATTTCCAAAAATATAAACGAAAATGTAACTCAAACAGCCCTATTTAAGTGTATAATTACCCTAACATTTCTTAAGAAAACCTTATATTAAAAGATTATTTTATCTGGAGGAGCCTATGACAGCGTTTGTAATCAGTAATTTTAATCGGATTTGGAGAAACCGAAAATACAGACCTTGGGTCTTTCTCTTTGGTGTTTTTTCAATCTTGTTCGTCTTCATAAAATATCTCCTTAAAAAGCGTGGCGGTTTTAATTCGCAAGCGAATAAATACGAATCTGTCTTAGCTGAGGTGACTTCTGAGTTCGAAAAAAATGAAAAAATGAAGAATCTTCTAGAAGAATCATACGAACAAACTATCAGAAAAGATAGATACTTTAAGAGGAACCGATCAGATTCTGAAATAAAAAAAGAATCCAAAAAAATCGCAAGAAAAAGGTACAATGAACTCTACAATGAAAGGGTAGACTACATCTGCTCTACTAAGGAAATAAAAAAGATAACCTTCCTAGACACCTTTACTGATTCTATGAAAAATCCTGTCTTTCTTTTATTTTCTTTTATATTGTCACTACCTATGTATTTACTAATATTCATATACTCGAAGCCTATGGCAAAATACATATTTGAACGCCTAGTGATGATGATATTCGTGGTGTTCGGCGTTACGCTTATGGTGTTTACAATACTCTATTTCTCACCAATGGATCCCGCAGTAAACATTTTAGGTCAGACAGCTACACCAGAACAGGTAGCTGAATTTAACAGGGTTTACGGCTTAGACGAGCCATATCTTACTAGACTTTTAAAAACCTTTAAATCTCTCATAACCTTCGACCTTGGAACTACCTATGTTGGAAATATGTCAGTAGCAACAGAAATCGTAAACAAGTTTCCAATAACACTTGAAATTGCATTCTGGGCGGTGCTTATATCTGTCTTAATTGCGATACCCGCAGGAGTTATCTCCGCAATCAAACAGTATTCGACATTTGACTACACATTTATGTTCTTCGCCTTGATAGGACTTTCAATTCCAAACTTCTGGTTTGCTCTGATTTTGATATTACAGTTTTCAATTAAAATGGCATGGCTACCAGCAACCTTTATTGTAGGAGACTGGAAATCCTTTATAATGCCTGCCATTGTCCTTGGAACGGGTATGAGCGCAACCGTTGCGAGGATGACCAGGTCTTCGATGTTAGAAGTAAAGAATTCAGATTATATATTAACTGCAAAGGCAAAAGGGCTATCTCCATATAGAGTTACAGTAAAACACATCCTAGGAAATGCCATGATCCCTATCGTCACAGTAATAGGTCTACAGTTTGGAGGAATGTTAGGTGGTTCCGCCGTTACTGAAAAGAGTTTTAACATAAGGGGATTGGGAAGCTTTATAGTAGATAGGCAGTTTATCCCAGATATACCAGTTGTTTTGGCAGGAGTTGTATATATAGCCGTAGTTATAAGCATTGTAAATCTTGGCGTCGATATACTCTACTCCTTCCTAGATCCTAGGATAAAATCAAAGATGGAGGGCGCATAAAACTTAACTTGGATTTGATTAGAGTAAAACTTGTTCACTTTAAACGCTTTGTAGGACGACTTTTAAATCGGAGGCTCGTTGATGGCAAACAAAGATTTCTATATAAAAAGACAAAATAAAAGACTTCTATCAAACAGTCTAGAATACGTTACAGGAAGGTTGGCTTGGCAAGTTTCAATAGCCTTATCACTCTTATTTGCCACCTTCGCCTATGACTTCGAAACAGGAAATGTAGAATCTCTTATGGGCATTTTGTCTGCTTCCTATTTCGTGGGGGCAGTCCTACAATACATAGGTTGTAAGATGGTGAAGAGAGACTATATGAAAGCTGGGATGGTTTCTAATAAAACTAGGCTCTTAGGATTTTTACTAATACCGTTTATAGTTACAGGAAACTTCTTGTTATCAAATGCTGGTTTTATGTTTGTAAAAAAAGAAAAGCCTATCGAATACTGTTTGGCAGTATTCGCATTTTTGATAAACCTCTTCGTAATCGTAGTTTCCCTTTTAAACACCTTAAAGACATTTATCGCAAAGCACTTCTACCTTGGAATAGGGCTCTTAGTCGCCATCTCCATCTTCAACTTACTTATAATATTCTTATCGTCAAAAATAGCTGCTAAAAAAATGGGGAAACTAACTATTCCAACAGCTATAATGCTTATTCTATCATCGGCTACAGGAAACTTCTTTTCACTAATTTTAGGGATTATGATGCTATCCAAAAAGTTTCATAAAAACTCTGCTTCAACAATAGGTTGGATAGACGTTTTAAGACGAATATTTAGAAACTACGTGTCAGTTGTCGGGTTATTCTTTATAGTGTTTTTGATGTCTATATCCATATGTAGCTTCTTAACCTTTGACTACGTCTATGCTGTGGAAAACGATTACACAGCTATACTAAAAACTCCAAGCTTAGAATATCCATTTGGAACAGACGATTACGGAAGGTGCCTCTTTACCAGAATAGTCTTTGGAGCGAGGATATCCCTAACTGTAGGCTTAATATCAACTGGTATTCCTATAATAATAGGTTGCTTCTTAGGAGCAATTTCTGGATATTACGGAAAGAGCGTAGACAACATAATAATGAGACTGCTAGATGTTCTATACGCAACGCCTGGAATATTGCTGGCAATTGCCATAATAGCAGCATTTGGCGCCAATACCGTAAACCTTATAATGGCGCTATCTGTAGCCTACATCCCGATATACGCAAGGACTATGAGGGCGACAGTCCTAACCATTGCAAACCAAGAATTTGTAGAAGCATCTAGGGCATGTGGGGCTAAAAATTCTAGAATTATATTTAAACACATCATACCTAATTCGCTAGCGCCAATAATAGTAAGGGCAACACTTACAATAGGTGCTGCAGTTCTATCCACAAGTGCACTTAGCTTTTTAGGACTTGGGGTAGAACCTCACATTCCAGAATGGGGAAACATACTAAAGGCTGGAAGTAGTTACCTAGAATTAAGTCCTCACATAGCTATATTCCCAGGAATAGCAATTATTCTAATCGTGTTGGCATTTAACTATTTTGGCGATGGTCTAAGAGACGCACTCGACCCTAAATTGAAATAGGAGGTCTATAAGGTGGACAAAAACACATTTGAAAACAGCGTGATAGATGTACGAAATTTACACGTTCACTATATAACTGAAGATGATACAGCTCGTGCGGTAAATGGAATAGACCTTCATATATCAAAGGGTGAAGTCCTAGGACTAGTTGGAGAAACTGGCGCCGGAAAGACCACTACCGCCCTTTCTATTATGCAACTCGTTCCAGATCCTCCAGGAATAATAGTAGACGGAGAAATCTACCATGGCGGTGAAAATATAATAGAAAACACAGAAAAAGAAAACCAAGTTGTTAGAGGTAATGGTATATCTATGATATTCCAAGACCCTATGACTGCCTTAAACCCTATTATGACAATAGGTGATCAACTTGCAGAAGTAGTACAAACCCACGAAGATACATCAAAATCTGAGACAAAGGAAAGGGTAATAGAAATGCTTGAAACCGTCGGCATCAATGCAGAGCGCTATGATGACTACCCTCATCAGTTCTCAGGAGGAATGAAGCAAAGAGTTGTAATTGCAATGGCTCTCCTATGTCACCCCCAATTACTTATAGCAGACGAACCCACTACAGCTCTGGACGTTACAATCCAAGCTCAAATACTCAGTATAATGCAAGACCTAATTAAAAAGTTCGATATGTCTATGCTACTGATAACCCACGACCTAGGTGTAGTTGCAGAAACCTGCGACAAAGTCTCTATAATGTATGCAGGAGAGATAGTTGAAAACGGAAGCATAAAAGACGTATTTTCAAAACCACGACACCCATATACCGTAGGGTTATTTGGCTCTATTCCAAAAATTGACGAAGACGTTTCAGAATTAAAACCTATAAAGGGGAACATATCTAGCTCTGCCGACCTTCCAAAAGGGTGTTATTTCCACCCCCGTTGCCCCTACGCCAAGGAAATATGTTCAAGTGAAAGACCACCTATCAAAGGAGATAAACACTCATTTAGGTGCCACTTTGACATATTTGGAGATACAGAAAACTACGAAGACATCGTAGAAGAAAACAATAAAACAAAGGCAGAACCAGAGTTCCAGCCTCAAAAGTTTGACATAGGAAATGACCCAGAACCTGATCTACCACTTATAGAAGTGAGGAACCTCAAAAAGTATTTCCCTGTAACAAACGGCTTCCTCCATGCAGTAGATGGAGTCTCCTTTGCTATACCAAAGGGAAAGACACTGGGAATAGTTGGAGAAAGTGGATGCGGGAAATCGACACTTGGAAGGGCTGTTCTAAGGCTTCATGAACCTACAGGCGGAACAATCCTATACGATGGAATGGACATAACAAACTTTGACAGCAACGAAATGAGAATGGTTAGGCAGAACTTGCAGATTATATTCCAAGACCCTTACGCAAGCCTAAACCCTAGAATGAGCGTTGCTAAAATTATAGAAGAGCCATTGGTAATACACAAAAAGTTCAGAAAAAAAGCAGATATGCAGAAAAAGATTCTTGAACTTATGTCACTGGTAGGGCTTTCAAAAAAGGCATACAACAATTACCCCCACGAGTTTGATGGAGGAAGAAGACAGAGGATAGTTATAGCTAGGGCTCTTGCAATAAACCCAAGGTTTATCGTTTGCGACGAGCCGGTCTCTGCCCTTGACGTATCAGTACAAGCACAAATTTTAAACCTATTAATGGACCTTCAAAAGCAGATTGGATTGACCTATATGTTTATAAGCCACGACCTATCCGTTGTAAAACACATCTCAGATGAGATAGGCGTTATGTACCTGGGTCAACTTATAGAAAAGGGGCCAAAGGATAAAATATTCAAAAAGCCACTACACCCCTACACCATAGCCTTACTAAGCGCTATACCATCTGTAAATATAAACAAAAAGAATAATAGGATATTGTTAAAGGGTGAAATAGTAAGTCCAATAAACCCAAAAAAGGGCTGCAGATTTGCACTTAGGTGCCCATTTGCAAAAGATATATGTACAAAGATTACCCCAAATCCTGAAGACGTCTCCCCAGATCACTTTGTAGCTTGCCACAGATGGCGAGAAATTGATGATGGGAGTCTAAAATATAGTATTTAGGAATAAATCGTTTAAGCGAGCATTGTAAAACACCGATAAGGAGGAAACAAGATGAAAAAAACCATTAGCGTTCTGTTGATGATTGCCCTACTCATGTCTTTTATGGCTGGGTGTGACAACAAGACTAGGGATGAAGAAACAGACAAGTCTTCAGAAGACAAAGAAAATGTAGAAACTAAGGATGACGAAGGTAAAAAAGAAGATGAAAAAGAGGATGAGGCTGCACTCAAACCAGAACCAGTGAAAATCCTATCAATGTCTACCTGGAATGCCAAGGCAACCAACATCCTTAGAGACCAACTAACTAAAGCTGGTTTCGAAGTAGAATTAGACACCCAACCAGACTATGCTAGTTTCTTAGTTCCACTAAAAGCTGGAGACTACGATATAGCAGTTACAGGATGGACCACAGTAACCGGAAACCCGGACTACGCAGTTAGGTCTCTATTTAAGACAGGTGGCGACTATAACAACCAGCCAGTTGAAGACCCAAAAGTTGACAAGCTTATCGACAAGGCAGCTTCAGAAACACCTGAAAAATACGTAGAAACCTATACCGAATTGGAAAACTATCTAATAGGTGAAAAAGCGTATATCGCTCCACTTTTCTCCAGCATGAGACTCATGGCTTATAACAAAGAACTTCTAAAAGAGAACGTTCGCCACTCTAAGTCTAGATCTCTAGTTTGGGAAGGAATGGAGTACAAAGATGAAAGCCTTAACGACACAAGACCTTTAGTGTTGAGCCAACACACCTCAAACCTAACTTCACTCTGGCCAATCAAGGCAAACGACGGTTCCATAAACCAACTAAACACAAATATGTACATAAGGCTAGTGAACCTAACTGATGAAGACGAAGTAGTTTCAGATGGTTCTCTATCTTACAACTTCGCCATAGCAGAAGGAAATTCAGAATACTACTTCCTACTAAGGGATGACGTATACTTTGCAGCTGTGGACGCAGATGAAAGCGTATATAACACAGAGGTAAGAGTTGGCGCTGATGACGTTGTGTTCTCTTTGAACAACGCAAAGGATAAAAACAGCGCTCCTGACCACAGAACATTTACATTACACGGCCACATGAAGATGATAGAACCAGTTGTAGATATAGAAGCACTAAAATCAACTATGGTATCTGGATTAGACATTTCAATATTTGACGCATTAGAAGATGGCGCGCCAGCTCCTATAAAAGAGCTTACAGACGACAAGACAATGGCTGATAATGCAAATGGAGTATACCAAGTTGTTAAGATAACTACTACAGAGCCATTCCCACAAGTTCTAAACTTCTTGGCGCACCAATCTGCAGGTATTACTTCTGTAGAGCAGGTTTCAAAGATAAACGCTGATATGGACGTTGAAAATTACGATCCTAAAACAGACATAATATATGGTGACCAATCAGTTGTTACAGAAGGCGACACCTATGACAACCACTTGTGGCTATCAGGACCATATGCCTTAGTTAAGAAGAACGAATACGAGATGATTTTCGTAAAGAACCCAGGATACATGGTAGGAACCGAACACGAACCAAAAATTAAGCAGATTACTTATAGGGTAATAGCTGACAACGTTGCTGCTGTTGGAGCCTTCAGGGCAGGCGAAATCGATCTAGTACCAGCTGTCCCAGAAGACCAAGTTCCAATACTTGAAGCTGACGACAAGTACTTTGTATCGAAGAGGACTTCAAACGGCGTTATATATGCATCTTTCAACTTGAAGCCAGACAACAAGTTCTCAAACGAAAAATTGAGATTAGCAGTACTTAATGCAATAGACCAAGATGGATTTATAGCGGTTTACGGCGGACTTAAAAACAAGGCTTACTCAACTCTATCTACACTTATTGATACAGGTAACGAGCTAAAGATTGATCTAGATAAGAGTAAAGAATATCTTAAAGAATATCAAAGCGGCAACTAACTCCAGACTATCGACAAACGCCTAATTTCTTTAGGAATACGAGAGAGTTCAACTCTTATGTACGCTTTTAGTACACTGCGACCTGAACTCTCTCTAGTTCCTAGAACTAAGGCGTTTTCGAAAGTCTGCATGGGGCTACAAACTTATCAATTTTTTCACTGAGGAAAATTGAATGTATAGGAGGATTTGATAGGGCTGAGACTCGACGCAGTTTAGTTAAACCTAAATGAGGAGGGCGAATGCCCGTGCAAATTCTTTTAGACGTCAATTTTACCAGTGAAAACAGTTATCTAGGTCGTAGAATGAAAACACATAGGGATGATATGCTTTCTTCAAGCGCTTGCTCGTACACTCGTGCTAACTGTCTAGCCTTGCTAATCTCTAAGCCTAAGGATTTTGCAAATCTTATGCAAAGAGATTAGACTACGGCTAAACAGTGGATCACTCGCTACTTGCTTAAGCTAATGCTTTCAGAAAACATATTCATCCCTATTATAATGTTTCTTTTTCCCCTATTAGTCCCTATTAGTTTCCTGAGGAAATCCAATTGTAATTGAGTATTCTTGAGCTTTGTGTTAAAATTACCCGTCAGGAGGTAGGTATGAACATAAAAAAGAAGATTGCCAGTGTAATAGAGACTGCAATTAACGATATTGAATCTGGAGCACTAGGTGCAGAAGATATTGAAAAGAGCATAGAGATTCCCAAAAAAAAGGAAATGGGAGACTACGCATTCCCATGCTTCAAGTTAGCTAAGACATTCCGCAAAGCGCCACAAATGATAGCTCAGGATATTGCTAAAAATTTAAAAAGCGACATCTTTGAAAAAGTTGACATCCAAGGCGGGTTCCTAAACTTTAAACTAAAGCCCACAATCTTTGGAGACCTTCTATTTGAAGAGCTAAATGCCAAGGGAGATGAGTACGGAAACAGCGATATAGGTGCTGGGAAAAAGATAGTTGTGGAATTCAGCTCTGCAAATATAGCAAAGCCATTCCACATAGGGCACCTAAGAAGCACCATGATAGGTAATTCGCTATATAGAATCTACAAAACCCTAGGATATGATGCCGTAGCCGTAAACCATTTGGGAGACTACGGAACCCAGTTTGGAAAACTAATTTCCGCCTATACCCGTTGGGGAAATAAAGACGAAATTGAAAAGGACCCAATCGGAGAGTTCTTAAAACTATATGTAAAATTCCACGATGAAGCCGAAAAGGACCAAAGCCTTGAAGACGAGGCAAGAGCTATATTTACCAAGCTAGAAAACGGAGATGAAGAAGTAGAGACTCTTTGGAAGTGGATTAAAGACCTATCCCTAAAAGAATTTATGAAGGTATACGATATGCTAGGAGTTTCCTTTGATTCTTATAATGGAGAAGCTTTCTACTCTGACAAGATGGACGAGGTTCTAGAAATCCTAAGGGATAAAAATATAGTTGAAAATGATGGCGGGGCAGAGATTGTAAACCTTGCAGAATACAATATGCCAAATGCACTTATAACTAAGTCAGATGGATCAACCCTATATGTAACCAGAGACCTAGCTGCAGCTATTTACAGAATAAGGGAATACGCATTCTCAAAAAACATCTACGTAGTTGCCTACCAACAAGACCTCCATTTTAAACAGCTATTTAAAATACTAGAGCTTATGGGCTTTGAAGATGCTAAAAACTGCGTTCACGTAAACTTTGGTATGGTTTCCTTGGAAGACGGCACCCTTTCTACCAGAAAGGGAAGAGTTGTTAGACTCGAAGAGGTCTTGCTAAAGGCAAAACAGATGTCGCTTGATTTAATAGAAGAAAAGAGTCCAAACCTAGAAAACAAGGAAAAGGTTGCTGAACAGATAGGATTTGGAGCAATAATATTCCAAGACCTATACAACCAGAGGGTTAAGGACTATACCTTCTCTTGGAAAAACGCATTATCATTTGAAGGCGAATCTGCTCCATACGTTCAATACGCACACGCAAGGGCAAACACGCTGATAGAAAAATCTGGAATTTCACCTACATTTAAGGGAATAGATACTTCTCTTATAACAGATGAGGCGTCACAGGATTTGATCAAGACCCTTATAGCCTTCCCAGAAGCCATTGTAAGTGCAATGGAACAGAACGAGCCATCTAAAATAAGTAGATACTGCGTAAACCTTGCAGGAGAGTTCAATAAGTTCTACAATAAAAACCAGATAAACGTAGAAGACAAAGAAGTCAAAAAGGCTAGGATTGCCCTAACCGCAGCTACTAAACAGGTTATTAAAAAAGCGCTATGGTTAGTAGGTGTTGAGAGCCCAAATAAGATGTAATATAAATAGTTTTTGGTATAAATAGATGCTATCGTAGCTCAGGGGTAGAGCAGCTCACTCGTAATGAGCAGGTCGTGAGTTCGAATCTCACCGGTAGCTCCAGAAACAGTGAGAAAATACAATGCAAAAACTTCCTAAGATACGTCAAAGCCGCAGGTTTTGTAAGTATCCAAAGGAAGTTTTTGCATTGCGTTTGCGAACGCAAACGACGAGTCGCTCCGAAAGCGAAGCACGATAGTGAGAGAGTTTGAGGAGTGGCGAGCCATTCTCACTGTTTCTGATTTATATGTAGATAATATAAGAGTATTAAAACTGGCGAGCCTTATAGTTAGAAAGCAACATAGGAAACGAAGTTTCCCTAGAACGTTGACAAAGTTAATTATATACAGACCGTTACAGACTGTCGAAAACGTCTTAGTTCTAGGAACTAGCAAAATTCAGGCTCGCAGTGTACTAAA
>PDWJ01004020.1_pt1 | contig 13356 bp, 4 predicted proteins | sample 1430881 | NCBI WGS metagenome assembly PDWJ01 (sample SAMN01162460, study PRJNA174530) | Oral metagenome, whole genome shotgun sequencing project. | biome: Marine environment; feature: Marine mammal; material: Swab sample of the gingival sulcus; isolation source: swab sample of gingival sulcus... | reverse complement strand
AAAATCTACGGAATCTACATACTGATAACTGCCTTTGTATTCAGATTTTTTGTAGTCTACTTTGTATTTGCCATTGTCGGTACTGTACGAAAAACCTATACCTGAGGCTAAATAAAAGTGATTGAAATATTTGCGTGCAGAGAAATCAATACCATAAGATTGTATGGTGGTATGGCTTTCTTGTAGTTTTGTCCATTCCGGACTAAGTTCTAAGCCCAATGCCCATTTATTACCAAATGCTTTTGTGTTTTGTGGCTTATCGGTATCTTTAAAGTCTTTGCCAGCTTGGAGGGCATACAATAGCTTGTTGGGCTGAGGCAATTCTATTGGATATATATTTGGCAAGTGTTTTAACGCTATACAACGTACTGCTGTTACAATCTGTCTATTATGGTGTTCTGTATTTGTATTGCGATGAGGGCGATAGGTTTTTTCGTCTAATCCCTTGCTTTCCAATTTTTGGTTGGTCTGTATTGCAATATCGTTGGCCAAAGAGGTATTGGTCTTTGCAAAAGGTTTAGCAGTGTTGTTATGTGTGTTTTGTATTTTGTTTGCAGATACTTTTTCTGTTGTAGAAGCTGAGTTAGCAGGTGTTGTGTTGGTGTTGGCGTCTTGGGAGGTAATATCTGTATTAGATATAGAAGAGGTGTTTTCTGTGATATTTTGAGGGCTGAGTTGCTCTACATTACTGTCTTTTTGTGTAAACCAAAAATAAGCCGCCACAGTAACAGCCAACATAAACAAAGCCGCTACACCACGCTTTATCCAAAGCATGGTAGTATTGGGCTGCACGGCTTTCCAAATATGAGCAGGGGGTTGCTCTTGGTATCCAAGCAGCTTGTCTTGAATCAACTGGTCTATATGTTTATTCTTGTCTGTCATTTATTAGTTATGCTCTTTCGCAACAAAGCACGTGCCCGCGATAATTGCGATTTGCTTGTGTTTTCTGAAATATTTAGAATCTCGGCAATTTCTTTATGCGAATATCCCTCTATTACATACATATTGAATACTTCTCTATACCCATTGGGTAATTTTTGTATTACAGCAATCAGTTCTTTCTCAGATAATTTTGATATAGCCGCATAGTCTTCCTCATTGGCTACATATATCAAAAGATCGTCAAAATCTCCTGAGTATTGATTGTGTTTGGCTTGCTGTTTGTAATAATTAATAGCTGTTCGCACCACTATTTTGCGTATCCATGCGCCCAAAGGGCCTGTAAAAGCATAGGTATGTAAATATTCAAATACCCTTATGAATGCTTCTTGCAGAATGTCATCTGCTTCGGTTCGGTTTTTGGCATAGCGTAAAGCCACAGGATACATCAAAGGCGCATAATATTGATATAACTTCTTTTGCGCCCTGCGTTCTCCTCTTCTTGCTTTTAAAACTATTTTTTTTTCGTCTATAGCCATAAGTACCGAGAAATGAAGCGGTAAAAGTACGTAAATATCTTATAAGTTAGTATATCAACATACAAAAAAGCTAAAATATGTTTTTATTTCAGTACAAGTCAAAGAACAAAATATGCGTCTCACGATTTAATTGACAAGCATTTAGCGCAAAAGGTTGCATGATGTGAGAAAATTTTTTGTTCTTCCCATTTGTGTTGTCCGATTATCCATTTTAAGGTGTGTTTATAGCATCTCAAAGGCGGCATCGGCTCTTTCTATCACTTGGTAGTGTGGGTTGTAATGGAGGAATAGATGGTAATCTTGTTGTTTGGGCGATAAATGATTCCATATGTAGGTGTTCATCATTAAATCATATAGATATTCGGCATGTGTTTGTCCCAATTCGGTTGCCCATTCGTATATGTCTTCTTTTTTTAGAGCCTCTATTTCGTAGTAATAAATAGCATCGTTTTTGATGGGATCTTCCATAAAGTCGCCATTCAATTTGTCTTGTATCGTTTGTTCGTTGTAGTATGTATGTTTGGCATTTTGGCTTGCGTTTTGGGCCGATATGTCTAACCACACATTAAGCCCCACCTCTGTAAGTGCTATCAAACGATTTTTAGACACCCCACTACGTAGCTCGTCTACTTGTTGTTGATAAATGCTTTCTACCAACTCCATTTGAGCCATTTCTACCACATAGGCTTTGCCCTTAAAGTTAAGAAAATCTGTCATTTGGCCTGATGTAAACACCTGTATATTAGCTTTTTCTAAATGATTGATAAAGGTGTTGTAATAATTTTCCATGAATATGCTATCCGATACCTGAGGCAATAACTTAGATGACCCTGGTGTGGTGGTAGTGATAGGATATAATTTGTCGGGTGCATCTTTGTGTATATAATCTAAATACATGGCAGGCAACAACAAAACAGCTACATCATAACTTTCTTTATTTACAAAATCGGCGGCCAATTTGCGTGATGCGCTACACGAGTTTACCATAGTTATAGTAAGTATTATGAAGCTCCAAATGTATAGGGTGTGTTTTTTTATATGCATATATCTTGGGGTATTTGTGTTGTGTATGGCAATGACGCCTACAAAAGTACGGATAAAATTGCAATGGATTTATCTTGGTTTTTTGAATTTTATAAAAGGATATGGATTTTTTTAGGATAAGACATCATTATTTAAAAAATAGACACAAAAAAACCTCACAGGTTTTTACGCCTGTGAGGTTTTGAAGTCTCAACTAATAATAGCTGAGCTTATTTTATCAATTGACGGGTTACGTTTCTATTGGAACGTAAGAAACCACAATTAGAAGGTAAAGCTGTCAAATACAAAGTAGCCACATCTTTAGCAGGGGAACCGTTGTTGGGTTGGTCTGTAATTTCGTAAGGAATTACTACAGTACCTACAAAATCAGGTGCCGGCTTCCATGTATAGCTACCATCTGCAGCTATGGTTAACTTACCTAATTCCTTACCGTTCTTAGTAATTGGCATATCTGTACCCGGAACTGCATTAGGAGTGCCGTCGCCATTAGTATCTATCTTAGTTACTGTGAAAGTATTATTCTCAGGATCAGAGTCATTTTTTGTTACATTACCTGTAAGGGGTTCACCTTGCTTACCTGTATTGGCATCGTCATTAGCAAACACACTATTAGCACCATTTATTGGCAATACGGTAATGGTTGCAGTTGCTGTATCGGTATGCCCCTCATCAAGTGTGCCATTATCTGAAATTGTATAATCGAATGGCACATCGCCGGTAAAACCAGCCTCAGGTGTAAATTCGATTTTATCATTGACCAATTTAGCTGTTCCTGCCTTAATATAAGTACCCGGATTATTAGGGTCTTCTACATACACCTCTTTATCTGTGTCATCTAAATTAACAGTAGGTTGACCATTGCTGTTTAATCCTTTTACTTCTTTCACTGTCAAATTATCTCCATCAGGATCAGAATCATTATCTAATATCGGTACAGTAGCAGTTTGACCCTGCTCTACAGTATGTGTATCGTCTTGTGCAATTGGCGGGTTATTACCACTTCCGTGATGAGGTATTACTTTGATATCTAAAGTGGCACTATCGGTAACACCATTAGCATTCTTAGCTACATAAGTAAATGGCACATCGCCGGTAAAGCCAGCTTTAGGTTCAAAAGTATAAGTACCATCACTATTTAAGGTCATAGTACCGGCTTCAGCACCATTATCGCCATATACGGTAGTAGCTGTTCCTAATGGTAAGTTTTGTGGAGCACCTGAAGCATCGTAATATTCAGCAGATACTATAGGATTAGTATCAACTATATTCTCATCATTGGTTGATACATCACCGCTTACCGACACACCTTCGGGTGTTTGGTTGATGTCGTTATAAGCCTTCACAAAACAAACATCGTGACTCTTTACGGTTACATTTATCTTATCGGTAAAAGTACAACCTCCCGGACGTGTTACCGTAAGGGTATATGTAAAGGTTCTTTCTGTTTCTAAAACAGGTCCATTGTATGTAAAATTAGGTTGTGCTACATCCGTAGCAGAAAGATATGCTGTAGCTTCGGCTTCTGTACTGCTCCACGCATAAGAAGTGTATCCTGTTGAAGCAACACCTATTTGTTCTGTATCTCCGGCACATACTTCTATATCGTCGCCTGCCAATGCAGGAGAACCAGTAATATTAACATTTGCAGGTTGAATACTACAGAAACAACCATCTGCAGGTAATATACTAATTTTTAAATCACATAAATTGGCAGGATCTACACCTGTTGCCGTAAATGTACCTGTAAACGGAGTCGTTTTGGTAACATCTGCCGTTGTAGTTTGTGTAGCCACTATTACATCGCCGTCATTATATACATCATTATCATTTTTATCATCAAATAATGTTATAGTTGTTCCTACTGCTAATGCAATATCGGCGCTGTTTTCCACTTTGTATTCTACACTAATATTTTCACCGGAACTACCATAAACAGAACTGGCAGAGAGCGTAGAAATAGTAATATCGGCTTTCTCTAATTCAAATGCCAGATTTCCTACACCGGTTACAGCATTCGAGTTTGGACAGGTTGTAGTTCCACAAGTTAAACCTGTAATTACATCCAATGCACTAACTTGTATATTTACCTCTCCACAAACAGCATTACCGCTATTATCTTCTTGAATATTGAATTCGTACTCCATAACAGTACCGGTTGCTAATCCGGCGGGAATAGCTAAGGTTAACTTTTGTTCTCCTGATGGCAGATCTTCAGTATTCAAAGTACTTGCATCAGGTGCATCAGCACTAATCGGGTTATAAGTACCTGCATATTCAAAACCCTTAGGAATCAATATTTCTATTTTTCCTTGATTACCGGTTACAATGCCATTATCTGCCGATATTATTTCTTTAACATGAATGGTTTTAGCTTCTTTACAATTGGCACCTCCGGGCACTCCATCTTTCCAATCCAATTCGGTTACCATAAGGTAAGTAGGATCGGCACCTTCAATTTTAATAACAGGTGTAGAGAAAGGTACACGTGAACCTTTAACCCACTGATCACAAGAATTTTTAGCCGCCGTTTTTACATTAAAATTCTTTCCTGAAGTAAAATCACAATCTGTCATCATTGTAAACTTCACATTAACCTGACGTTCTCCATTGTTAGCTGCCTCGTTGGTACCCGGTAAATAACCTAAGGTAGCCAAAGCAGGATGGTCTAAAACCTTAACATTGTAAACACCATTATTAAAATTAGATGAAACAGATTGCCAATCATTGGAACCTGTAGGATACTCCACTTTCACACTTCCGTTTACTACAGTTAAACCTTCTACAGGAACAATTTGGAAAACAACATCATATAAATTGGCTGCATCGGAAGACTGTATTTGATATACATAATCCAACTCTGTACATAAATCGGGTTTCGGATTGGTAGGCGGTAGTATTTTGGGATAGTTTTCTACAAGTGTATTCAAAGGACGAGCTTCTAAAACCACTTCTTTTTTACTATCTTCACAAATATCATAATCTTCCAAAGTAGCAGGATAAGCACTACAATTCCAACCGCCATAAACTGTTAATGCAAGATTGGTACATCCGGTATATTCAAACTCTATTTTATAATCTAGAGCTCCTCCCGAAGCTACCCCTTCATCACTTAAATGATACATATTTCCTCCGGCATAAGGCGTAGCCGAAATTACAGTATTATCCGATAAGCGGGTTACTTTTGTAATAGTTAAATCATCTTTTGTAGGTATTGCCAACCAGTTGTAAGGAGCCGTTACTTGAGAAGCATTGTTATAACGCACTGTCCACTCTCCGGTTTTTCCGGATAATTCCACCACACCTGTTTGGTTGCTTAATTCAATTTTTGGTTTTTTAGAATACTTAAGAAATTCGTCGCTTTCCAAGCCTTTTGACATCTCAAATGCCGAAGCATCCTCTAAATTTTTAGAATGATAATAATAATCTGTAAAATCAAAATAAGTCTTTACTTTATCAGTAAGTACATCTTCATCAACAGCACAACTGGGGGTTACATTCATCCTTAAATAAACATCGTAACTATTTTGTACAGCAATACTTGAATATTGTAAATCCTCGGGAATTTCACACTCTATTAGATTATAAGTTCCCATATCAGTAATGCTTGGCGTTAAAGTTTCATAACCCGAGTGAGGACGAACTCGTAGCCATTGCACATTATTAACTTTTAATGATTTTGGTACTTCAATATAGGCTTTTTTAACTCTCATGGAAGGACGATATTCGTTTTGGTATCTTAATCCTCCTGTTTTAAAACGCCTTGCCAAATGGGCAATATTACCGGCTAAATTTACTTTCTCACAAGCCTTTAAATTATAACTATTTGTACCATTAATTAAATAACTACCCATTAAATAGATTTCAGGAATCAATGTATTACATTTTTTATGCCCATTGGCAGCATCCTGATTATAAATATACCACGTTTTTCCGGCATTTTCATCTCTCAGAGGATAATTTTCACTCTCTACTCTATAACGAGTGGTAATTTTTATTTTATCGCCATCTTGCAAACCTCCTGCCGGAAGTACACTTGTAAAATCCCAATCGATAATTTGTTTACCACCGTTGGAACTAACAACAGCCAAACCGTTTAAATTTGTTGCATTTACCTTTTCTTCATCTCCTCTTGTAATAATTATATCGGCTGTTAAAACTTCTAATCCATTCTCGTTTTCTTCATCTTGTGCTATTTCCAAATGGGCAAATAAATTAGTAGCAGCCCCATGTTGCGTGGCGTTGGCTTCCACTCTAAATTCATCTTTATACATGGCTTTAGCCAAATCGTAAGCCGGAATAGCAGAACGGTCTTGTAACTCAGTTAAAGTTGCATCTTTCCATCCCAAAGAGTTGTCTTCACGCTCAATTACAGGTAATCCGGTGGCAACACCTTCGGTACATTCCTCTTCAGGACAACCTAATACCGTAACGTTACGTGTACCACACAATAAATTTTTTCCGAAAGAATAGCAATCCGGGTGATTTATATAGTCACTTACCTCGTGCATTTTATAGCTAATGGCAACATCGGTATTAGTTGCTTGGCAAGCATATTGTGCATCAAAAGTAATATACCCAATATCCCTAGAAGGAGATACAACAGTAATAACATTACCCACCTGTGTATAATCTGCTGCCACAGGAGTTTCTAAGCTGGGAAAATTACCTTTTACCCATTTTATATTAGAAAGAGTCATTCCGGTAGGCAGTGTAATTTTAGTAACAAAACGGGTATTATCCGATCGGTAAAAATTACGAAGACCATTATAAGAAAGAGCTATACGTCCTTCAAAAGGAGTCCCTGCCTCTATATTTTGTGGGGTATAAGAGGCATCTCCTAAAGTGGTTCTGTTATAATACCCCATAACATCATGCTTTTCATCTTTTGTTAATGTTTTCTCTTCGGGATCACAAGCGGTATGGTATTTCACCTTTGAAACAGGTGTTGATTCATATACATTATCACCACATCCGGGTTCTGTTTCATTTTTTATATGTACCTTAAATTCCAAATCAACGCTTGCCCCCGCAGGCAGATCGTCAAATTTACCGTCGCCGTCTAAATCTTCTAAACCTACTCCCGGTCCATCAGGGTCGGTACTGAACAAACCGGCTGTTTTTACTTCAACACCGGCAAAACCGGGATCCGTTGTAAAAGAATTGCTTACCGATTGTCCACTTAGCTTTATTTCAGAAAACGAATGTAGTGTAAAACCTTTATGATCGTTAGTACGAGCCGTAAAAATTAAATCTACATCGTACATAGCTCCCATACTTGTACCTGTTCCGGTGTTTTTATAGGTCAATTTCATTTTATAATCGGTACACATATTAACGTAATCTATACGTGTAGCTTCAGTAATTCCGCCAAAATTAGGAGTTCCGGCTGCCATAGTTACCTTACTTCCCTTTTCTTCTTCTTGACAAAGATTTTCGGCATCGCATCCCCAACCGGCAGTATAGGTCATGCTCGGACTACAAGTTTTTAATTTAAAAGTTTCGGTAAGGGTAAGGACTTCTCCATTGGTTAATAGGTTATCATCTCCTAAAGCTGCACCGCTTAACTCATAAGTAGCTTTACTGCCTGAGGTACTTGTTGGAGTAAGTGTTGTAGTACCCATTTTTAATGTAGCTGCATTCGGATCTTGTAAATAAACCGCATTGCCATAGTCTATACTAAGGAATACTTTATTTGCCGAGGTTGCTCCGGCATTTGTTAAAGTATAGGAACGGGTAATCATCTCTCCCAGATCAGCATTATTTGTAGTAGCAGGAGGTGTTAGCACAAAATTGGGATACACCACATTGTAAGGTAAAGACTCTTGACTTGTTGAAGCATCATCTATCGTTACCGTTACATTGTCTTTAAATTTAAAACCGGTTTCATCGGCATTAAGCGCATTGGTGTATGCTGTACATGTTGCTTTACGCTTAAAAGAGAATACCACGCCCTCTGCCAATGCAATGGGAGAACCATCGGTATGTTTAATTTCAAACTTGGGATTTTTAGGATCTGAAACATCGTCTTCCACAATACCAAATGTTACTCCTGTCGGTGATGAACTAACAATCTGTAAATCTCCGGCATACTCTATACCATCGGCAAGTGCTACGCTTACTTTAATAACATGATTTGTGCTTGTAGCTTGAGTAACGGTAAAACCAACCTCCAAAGGCTGTGAAGTACCATTACATACGGCTATTGGAGCAGATTGAAAATCTCCATTAAAAGTAACTTGTGCGTTAGCTTTTGGCATTTGCCATAATATCATTAGCAAACTAAACAAGAATAGAAAACTTGTTTTAATAGTAATTTTTTTCATGGTCATTTATTTAAATTTACAATTGTTTAATTTTATGTTGTAAATGTGTTTATTTCTCTGGTAATCAAAATATTTTTGATGAAAAAACAATAATCGTACCAAATGGGAAATACACCTTCTAATTACCCACAACTTTATCAGTAAAACAACATCCTTAAGAAAGAAACTTGACCAGATATAATTGGAGTTGAACCACAACTTGCTATTGAAAAAATAGACATAAAAAAAACCTCACAGGTTTTTAGGCCTATGAGGTTGAATATTATAAACTAAGGTTTAATTATTTATTTAACTGACGGGTTACGTTTTTATTGGAACGTAAGAAACCGCAATTGGTAGGTAAGGCTGTCAAATACAATGTAGCCACATCTTTAGCAGGAGTAATACTACCATCGTTGGGTTGGTCTGTAATTTCGTAAGGAATTACTACAGTACCTACAAAATCAGCAGCAGGCTTCCAAGTATAAATACCATTATCGGCTATGGTTAACTTACCTAATTCCTTACCGTTCTTAGTAATTGGCATATCTGTACCCGGAGCTGCATCAGGTGTGCCGTCGCCATTAGTATCTATCTTAGTTACTGAGAAAGGATTATTCTCAGGGTCAAAGTCATTTTTTGTCACATTACCTGTAAGCGTTTCGCCTTGTTTACCTGTATTGGCATCGTCCTCAGCATATACATCATTAGTACCATTCGTTGGCAATACGATGATAGTAGCCACAGCGGTATCTATATGTCCTTCGCCTCCGATAGTCCCGTTATCTGCAATAGTATATTCAAATGGCACTTTACCTGTAAAATCAGATGCAGGTGTAAAAACAGTCTGACCATTAGGACTTACTGCTAAACCACCTACTACTTTTCCATTAGCATCTAATATCTGGGTTGGTGTACCTACAGTGACAGTAGTTCCACCAACAACAGCAGTATAACCGTCTAATAAGGTAACAGTATTTATTACTTTCAACTCATCTCCATCAGGATCACTATCGTTAGCCAATATCCACATAGTAGCAGTTTGCCCTTGTTCTATGATACAGATATCGTTTTGGGCAATCGGCGGATTATTATCATTTCCAAGATTAGGTATCACTTTGATGGATAAAGAAGCGGTATCAGTTTCACTCACACTGTTTTCAGCAGTGTAAGTAATATTTGGAACATTACCGGTAAAAGTTGGAAGAGGCTCAAAAGTATAACTTCCGTCTTCGTTTATAGTTATTGTTCCTACATTATCAATGTCTATTTTACCTGTTGTACCTGATGTTATGGGATAATCTACACCATTTATCGTAACTTTAGTTACTTTAAGGTTTTCGCCATCATCGTTGGTTAACACATTACCGCTTACAGCTACACCTTGAGGCGTTTGGTTAATGTCGTTATAGGCTTTCAAACAAATTTTAATATTGAGGGTAACAGTGGTTTCATCGCTTCCGGTACAATATCCATCTACGGTATATTTGAATTGGTAAGTACCTAGTCCATTGGTTAACAATAGTTGGTCAATATCTAATAATTCATTATGTAAAGCACCTGTAGCCGGCGTGTTTATATCCGACCATGTTCCCCAGTTATTGTAATTACCTTCAATATAATCGAATAAATTGACAACACTAACTTCTTCTATGCATATATCTGCCGTTTTTCCTGTTCCGGCTTCTACCGTATTGGTAATAGTTGTTAAATCAATTGAAACTTTATCGTCTGAGCATAATTCATTATCCTCGGGGTAATATAATTTTGCTGTATATTCCCCTTTGTGAATTGCTGCATTAAAAGGCATAAAATTATATTCATAACCTGTAACTCCTGTATCTACTCCGTCTTTAAACCATTTTACGGTTAAAAAACCAACACCGCTTAAAAATAGTTTACCATTTTCATTTTCACAAAGATTATCAGGAATTATTTTTGGTATTCTTTTATTTTCGGTAGAAAATTCCACCACTTTGGTATTTCCGCAATCATCGGTAATACGTATTGAATAGACAGCTGCATCTAAACTTTCAAATGAAGGAGTTCCTGTTTCCGGATATTCATCAGTTGGAACACCGTCTTTGGCTATTATTTTATATTTAAAAGGTTTAACACCACTTGCATCTAACAGCAAAGTACTGGTAGTAGTACTGCCTTGGGTACATTTAAGTACAGAATAATTGTTTATGGAAATAACAGGATCCGATATTTCAAATTCATTAATAACGCCTCCTTGACAAACCTCTGTATGCTCTCCATTTCCATGCGTTTCATAAGTATATAATACTCTATATTTACCGTGGTCTTCTAAATTAAGCAGCTCACGTTCAAAAGTATTAAGGGCTCCTGAATTAGAACCCGGGCCTGAAGTTTCTTTTTTACCTATTTTTTGTGCATTGTCGTCATCCAGCGGGTCTCCTTCGGTATATAAAGCTCCGGTTTCGGGATCTGCCCATTGACCTTGTTCTTCGTTATATTTTTGCAAATAGAATTGTTCTTTAAATAAATTAGAATGAGCTATTACCTTAACATCAAAAGAGCTGCATTTTTGGTTAATCTCCACGGTAGGTTCAAATATTCGTTCTATCAATGTAAAACTTCTGGTTACAGGAACTCCGCATTCTCCTATTAACTCTACGGTATAGTTTCCTGTAGGTAAAGAGTTCATATAAAATATACCGTTAGAAGAGCCTCCTGAACTAATATTACTTGAAGCGTCGTAGGGTGTAGCTCCGTATAAAGATGCAAATTCGGCAGGTGCAGACTTAATTGTTACCGATACCACTTTATCTGCCCTATGATAACTTTTATTTGTAGCTATATGCATTTGCACAGCAGCCTTGTCGTCTCCACAGCCATATTTATTTTGATACAAATACGCAATAAAATGATTATCTTCTATTGTTATTTCTTTTTCTGCTGTGCTTCCACAAGCATCTGTTATCTGTATTTTATAGTTACCACTTGGCATTGATTTGGTGTCGCTTTTAAATTCAATAGAGCTATATGTACTAAAGGGTACATTAACAGTGCCGGTATTACTGCCGGAAGTAAAGTTGCTGTTAAATTCCGAAGCATCAAACCCGGCGGGAGCATTTACAAAAGTGACAGTATAAGGCGATGCTAAATAACGGAAAGCACCTAAAGTCATGTTGTTTTTTAAACAATCTGCTGTACCTTTCTCAATTCCAAAACTGGGATTTGTAGGTTCAATTAAATCTTCTTGAACAAACTTTTTACCGCAAGCATCGGTAAATGTTATTTTATAATGGTAAGTTTTGTCCCTATAAAAAGGTATATCATAGTAACGGTGTGCATAACTATGAGTCCAAGTTTCTTCTTTAATAGTATTATAAGAGCCTAAATTATCGGGATCTTCTACTTCTATTTTTACTTGAAAAGGATAGCGGTAAGACGGAAAAGCGTGTGTCCAAGGTTTAAAATATAGTTTTTCTACATGATAAAAATGATCACAATCTTTTAATATTTTAAAAAGATACTGAGCGTTTTTTCTGTCAACTCTATAATCAGGCTGTTCCGGTTGTATAAGTGTTAATTCCACCACACGAATTTGCCCGCAATTATCTTTAACTTCCAATTTATACTGTCCATCGGTAAAAGGCATATCAAAATTTAAAACATTTGACGTTTGCCAAGGAATAACTATAGTATTGTCACTTGATTTTGTTAAACGATACTCTACAGCATTTCCTGCGGTTACATTTGTTGTAAGTTTTAAGCCGTTACAATTTTCTTCAATATCAACAGTAAACTCCAATTCTTGCACTTCATTGTTAATGGTAACAGTACCTTCCTGCTCTGTGGCAGTAGTGCCTATAGTTTCTTTTACCTTAACCGTATAAGTGCCATGACCTAAAGAGTTAAAAGTATGGGTTAATGTTGTTCCTGTAGCTTCTAAAGCAACGACTACTAATTCTAATGTTCCTTCATCGTATAAACCAATGCTAAAATTTGCACCGTTTTGAGTGTCTACAATATCAACGGTAATTTTCCCATTGTTTTCGCACGTCTCCGGAGTAGGAGTAAGGTTCATCGAAAACCCTTGTTCTTGCGCATTGGCTTTTGTTATCATTAGCAAGCCAAACATAAGCAGAAAACCCATTTTAAAGATAAGTAATTTCTTCATAGTTCTTGTTATTTTATTAAATTTTTTTGCTTTATATAAATTTATGGTTAGATACTATAAAACAAAACATAATTAGGTAAAACCATCAAAAATTATACCAAATCCAAAATACATTCTATATTATTAGTGTCCGGTAAAAATAAAATTCTTGATAAATCTTCTTGGAATTACCTGTAAACTGGTAATTTAAAAAAGGTTTATCAAATCTAAGCCCCCCTAATCAAAAAGTGTGAGTTGATTTGGTGGTTTATCAAACTTACCAAACATCATTTTCCAGTCTTTTTCAGGGTACTCTAGTACACTTTTATAAAAGACGTAGTTCATCAGCAGTATTCTTACCATTGTTGCCAGTCCTGAAAAACTCCATCTTTTTGTGACATTAGATTTGATAATCATAAGTAATAAATTGGCTATTAAAGTACACCAAACTTGTATCTTAATA
>PDWJ01004019.1_pt1 | contig 13360 bp, 11 predicted proteins | sample 1430881 | NCBI WGS metagenome assembly PDWJ01 (sample SAMN01162460, study PRJNA174530) | Oral metagenome, whole genome shotgun sequencing project. | biome: Marine environment; feature: Marine mammal; material: Swab sample of the gingival sulcus; isolation source: swab sample of gingival sulcus... | reverse complement strand
GGGCCTCGGGGCAGGCGGCCAAGGTTGCCAAGGCCGTGGCCGCGGCGCGCGCGCCGGGGCGTCAGGCCTCCGTGCGGGTCCCGGCGGACAAGCTCGATCGCCTCGTCGACCTCGTGGGCGAGCTGGTCATCTCGATGTCGCGGGTCGAGAGCGCCGTCCTCAAGCAGGAGGACCGCGAGGAGCGCCAGGCGGCGCTGGAGTCCCTGGCGCAAATTGGCGAGGAGCTTCAGGAGTCGGTGATGGCGGTCCGGATGGTGCCCATCGAGGAGCTCTTCCTGCGCTACAAGCGCGTGGTTCGGGACCTCGCGGGCGCCCTGGGCAAGCAGGCGCGGTTGGTCATCGAGGGCGCCCACACCGAGCTCGACAAGACGGTCATCGAGCGGCTGGCCGATCCGCTCAAGCACCTCGTGCGCAACGCGCTCGACCACGGCCTGGAGACGCCCGAGGTGCGTGCGGCCGCGGGCAAGGAGGCGAAGGGCACCGTCTGGCTGCGAGCCAAGCAGCAGGGCGGCAACATCGTCATCGAGCTCGCGGACGACGGCGCCGGCATCGACCCGGAGCGGGTCCTGGCCAAGGCGCGCGAGCGTGGCCTCGTCGGCCCCGACGAGACCCCGAGCCCTTCGGAGATCAACGCGTTCTTGCTCGCGCCGGGGTTCAGCACCGCCGCGAAGGTGACGGACGTCTCCGGCCGCGGGGTGGGGCTCGACGTGGTCCACCGCAACATCAATGAGCTGCGCGGCTCCATCGCGATCCAGTCCGAGCCGGGGCAGGGGACGGTCTTCCGCATCACCCTGCCGCTGACCCTCGCCATCATCGAGGGGCTGGTGGTGCGCGTCGGCGACGAGCTGTTGACGATCCCTATGCTGTCGGTGCTCGAGCAGCTCCGCCCCTCGCGAGAGCAGCTGATGACGGTCCAGGGGCGCGGCGAGGTCGTCGTGGTCCGTGGGGAGTTCCTGCCGCTGCTCAGGCTGCACGAGCTGCTGGGGTTCGGCTGCCACGAGCCGGATCCGACGAAGGCCCTGGTGGTCATCGTGGAGCACGAGGAGCAGCGGCTGTGCCTGCTCGTCGACGAGGTCCTCGAGCAGGAGCAAGCGGTGGTCAAGCCGCTCGAGCGCAACTTCCGCAGCGTCGAGGGGATCGCGGGCGCCACCATCCGCGGCGACGGTGGCGTATCCCTCATCCTCGACATCCGCGGCGTCGCCCGCATGGGGCGCCAGGCGGGGCTGGTGGCCCGCTGCGCCGACGCCGCCAACGATTCCCTTGCCGCCAAGCTGCGTGGCCCCATCGCCGCGGTGGCGTGACCTGCAGCGGATGAAAGGAGCGACTGACATGAACATCGCCGAAAACGACCATGAGTATGATCCGCTCGGTCTGACGATCGTGGACGGTGAGGGGGACGAGTTCGTCGCCTTCATGCTCGAGGGAGAGGAGTACGCCTGCCCGATCACCAACGTGCAGGAGATCATCGGGTTCCGCGAGGTGACCAAGCTGCCGAACGTGCCGCCGTTCATCATCGGCGTCCTCAACCTGCGCGGCGCGGTGGTGCCGGTCGTGGACCTGCGCAGCAAGTTCGGGCTGCCGGCCAAGGAGTACGACAAGTACACGGTGATCGTCATCGTCGAGGTCGGCGACAAGGTCATGGGCATCGTGGTCGACTCGGTGACCGACGTCTTGCGCCTGTCCGACGAGGAGATCCAGCCGGCGCCTGACTTTGCGGGCGCGGTCGACAGCCACCTCATCACCGGCATGGCGGACAAGGGCGGCAAGTTCATCGTCCTGCTCGACGTCCAGCGGATGCTGTCGAACGAAGAGCTCGAGGGGCTGAAAGTTGCAGCGTAGGCCGCCGCGCGCGTCCGGAGCGTCGCAGGCCATCGCGCGTGCGCTCCGAGGTGGCGCGACCGACGAGGTGCTCAGCGACCACAGCTTCGACGTCATCCGGTCGCGGGTCTACGCGTTGACGGGCATCGTCATCGCGGAGCGCAAGCGGTACCTGCTCATGTCTCGCCTGGCCGGGCGGCTGCGCGCGCTGGGCCTCGAGGACTACAACGCCTACGCGCGGCGGCTCGCCGATGACGCGCACGCGACGTCCGAGGCCGGGTACCTGGTCAACGCGCTGACGACCAACGAGACGTATTTTTTCCGCGAGCCTCGGCAGTTCGAGGTCCTCGAGCAGCAGCTGCCAAAGCTCCACGCGCGGGTGGTGGCTGCCGGCCGTCGCACCCTGCGGATCTGGTCGGCCGCCTGCTCGACGGGCGAGGAGCCCTACACCATCGCGATGGTGCTGCACCGCTTCATCGCGAGCAAGCCGGGCGCGAAGGCCATGGTCCTGGCCACCGACGTCGACACCAACGTGCTGGCCCAGGCCCAGCGGGGCCGCTACTCCACCGAGCGCCTCAGCCTCGTGCCCGAGCGCTACCGGCGCTACCTGCAGCCGGATGGCGACGGCGTCGTCGTTCACCCCTTGGTGCGGGGGCTGGTCGGGTTCCACCAGGTCAACCTGATGAACGACGCGTTCCGCTTTCAGGAGCCCGTCGACGTCATCTTCTTGCGCAACGTGCTCATCTACTTCGACGCGAAGGGCAAGTCCCGGGTGGTCCGAAAGCTCCATGAGGTCGCGCGACCCGGCGGGCTGGTCTTCGTGGGCTCCTCCGAGTCCCTGCTCCGCGAGGCAGAGCGCTTCAAGCTCCGACACGACGCGATCTACGAGGTGATCAAGTGACAGTCCGCCCCGTCCGCGTGCTCATCGTCGACGACTCCGCGCTCGTCCGGGTGGCCCTGTCGCGGATCCTCGCCGCGCAGCCCGACATCGAGGTCGTCGGCACCGCCATGGATCCCTTTGTCGCGCGGGACAAGATCGCCGAGCTGAAGCCGGACGTCTTGACCCTCGACATCGAGATGCCGCGCATGGACGGGGTGACGTTCCTGCGCAAGCTCATGCGGCACAAGCCCACGCCGGTCGTCATGGTGAGCTCGCTGACGAGCAAGGGCGCGGACGCGACCCTCGAGGCCCTCGCGGCAGGCGCCGTCGACTACATCGCCAAGCCGAACGGCTCCAAGGGCTTCAACCTCGACGCCATCGCCGACGAGATCGTCGTGAAGGTGAGGGCGGCCGCGGCCGCGCGGTTGGCGCCCGTGCGCCACGGCATCGAGGCCAAGCGCCCCGCCGCCGACGCCGATCGCGCCACCGACGTGCGCGCGGTCATGCGAGGCGCGCCGGCCATCATCTGCATCGGCGCCTCCACCGGCGGCACGACGGCCATCGAGACAGTGTTGCGGGATCTGCCGCGCGCGATGCCGCCGATCGTCATCGTCCAGCACATGCCGGAGGCGTTCACGGGCAGCTTCGCGAGGCGCGTCGACAGCCTGTGCCAGCTGGAGGTGCTCGAGGCGTCGCACCGGCTCCCGGTTCAGCAGGGGCGCGCGGTCATCGCCCACGGCGGCGCCCACATGGTGCTGCAGCGGGGAAAGGGAGGCTACTACGTGGATCTCAAGAGCGCGCCGCCGGTCAACCGGCACCGGCCCTCGGTGGACGTGCTCTTCCGCTCGGCCGTCAACGCGGCGGGGCCGGGCGCGATCGGGGTCCTGCTCACGGGGATGGGCGCGGACGGCGCGCGCGGCCTGCTCGAGCTCCGCAAGGCGGGGGCGATGACGGTGGCTCAGGACGAAGCCAGCAGCGTCGTCTGGGGGATGCCAAGGGTCGCCATCGAGCTCGGCGGCGCAGAGCAGGTGCTGCCGCTCGACAAGGTGGCCGGTTTCCTGTTGAAGCAGACGCGAGGAGGCAAGCGATGAGCCACGACGCTGGCGGCGGCGACGAGCGTAGGCGAACCAGCCGAGTCCCACTCGCGATCGCGGTGGATGTACGGGCCGCCGCGGCCATGTGGAATGGCGACACCCGGGATCTGAGCCTGCGGGGGGCCTTCGTGCACGGGGTCACGGCGCCCGCCCCCGGCAGCCCCGTGCGGCTGACCCTGACCCTGTCGGACCACGTCCGCATCGAGGTGGACGCGACGGTCGTGCGCTCGTGCGCGGAGGGGATCGGGGTCTACTTCGAAGGCGTGGACCTCGAGGGGTTCCAGCACCTGCGGCACCTGCTGCTGTTCAACGCCGCCGAGCCGGAGCGCGTGCGCGAGGAGATCGCGCGGCACCGCGGTATCCGGTCGCGTGACGAGGCCCGCGCGCTGTCTTGACCCGCTCAGGCCCGCCGCCCGGCGGGGCGCGGGGATTGAAGTCCGTGGTGGTTCCGGCTACATCAGGTCATGGCTTGGGCTCGACAGTCTCCCGTGTGCGCGGCGGCCCTGGCCCTGTGCGGCGCGGCGCTCGGGGCCTGCGGCGACGCGGACCTGTTGAGCCCCGCCGACGCCTCCCGGCTTCGCGACACCGACGCCCCGGTCCCCGCCGACGCCGCCCCGGCGCCCCTGGAGGGCTTTGGGCTGCCGGTCATCGCGGTGAGCGTGGCGCCCGAGCGCTTCGCCGCCCTGGAGCGCCTGACCGGCGAGGCTGAAGCGATCGAGATCGACGTCGAGGTGGTCTACGAGGGCCAGCGCTACCGCGGCGTCGAGATGGAGCTTCACGGGGGCTTCGCCCGGACGGTGCCGAAGAAGAGCTATCGGCTCAAGTTCGACCGCGGCCAGCAGCCGGTTTTCCCCTTCGCGGACGCGGCGCCGGCCCGGCGACAGCGGCGCCTGGTGCTCCAGGCCAGCTGGATCGATCCGACCTGGCTGCGCCAGAAGCTGACCTTCGACGCGCTGCGGGCCAGCGGCGCCTTGGCGCCGCGCACGGGGCACGCGGTGCTCTACGTCAACCGCGCGCTGCGCGGGCTCTATCTCGTCATCGAGCGGGTCGACAAGCAGCTCCTGCGGCGCCGGGGGCTCGACGATGAGGGCAACGTCTACAAGGCCGTGGATCACCGCGCCAATTGGGTCGCCAAGGCCGACCCGCTGGCGGGCTATGAGCACAAGGTGAACGAGGGCAACCCCACCGACGATCTCGGGGCGCTGCTCGCGACGCTCACCCATACGCCGCGGGAGCACGCCGCCTTCGAGGCCGCCGTGGCGCCGGCCCTGAGCCTGTCCGACTTCATGACCTATCAGCGGGTCCACAGCTACGCGATGAACCAGGACGCCTTCACGAAGAACTACTATCTCTATCACGATCTCACCGCCGAGGCCGGCACCCCGCTCGCGCGCTTTCGCGTCATCAGCTGGGACGCCGACGCGACCTGGGGCCAGAGCTGGGACGGCGCCGCGCTCGATCCGCGGTCCTGGCCGGGGCGCGGCGCCGGCCCCGCCTTCGACGCCTGGCACGGCCGGGACGGCTTGTCGCCGGCGCTGCTTGGGATCCCGGCCTATCGCGAGGTCTACCTGGAGCGCTACCGCCGGGCCCTGAGCGCCGGCCCCCTCGACGCCGCCACGCTGGATGCGCAGGTGGTGGCGCTGGCCGAGCGCCTGGGGCCGGCGGCGCGCGCGGACGCCGCGCGCTGGGGCCGCGGCGCCGACTTCGACGCCGAGATCGCGCGGCTGCGTGAGGCGATCGCCGCCCGGCATGACGTGATGTCCGCGCGCGTCGAGGCGTTGGCCCGGTGACGGCGCGGCGGGTGGCGCCCCCGGTGGGTCGCCGGCCCGCGCCCCCCAGCGCGCCGTGGGCGCCAGCGGGCCCCCGCGGAGGCGGCGTCCGCCCGGGGGGTTCACCAGGCGATCTCCGCCCTTGAAGGGCCGATCGCGTTGTGCTCTGTTCGCCGCGAAGTCGAGGTGACGCGATGCCGGACAAGCTCTACGCCCACCCGGGCGGGCACGTCTTCTACCGCAAGATGGCGCACCCGCGCCCCTGCATCTCCCACGGCGAGGGGGTCTACCTCTACGACCGGGGGGGCAAGCGCTACCTCGACGCCTCGGGCGGCCCCATCGTGGTCAACGTCGGCCACGCGCGCGCCGAGGTCGTCGAGGCCATGCACGAGCAGCTGTCGGCGGCCGCCTACGTGCACGCCTCGATGTTCACCAGCCGCGCCCTGGAGACCTACTGTGAGCGCCTCGCCAAGATCGTGCCGGTCAAGGACAGCCGCTTCTTCTTTCTGTCCTCGGGCAGCGAGGTCGTCGAGGCGGCCATCAAGCTCGCCCGCCAGGTGCAGCTGGCCCGGGGCGAGCACGCCCGCCACGTCATCATCAGCCGGACCCAGAGCTACCACGGCATGACCTTGGGTGCCCTGGGCGCCTCGGGCCGCCACGGGCTGCGCCAGCCCTTCCTCGACATGATGGTCGAGCGCCCCAAGGTGCCGCCCCCCTACCACTATCGGGACCCGCGCAGCGGCAAGGAGATGGCGGTCCTGGTCGAGGAGGCCATCATCAACGCCGACCCGCGCCGCGTGGCCGCCTTCTTGGCCGAGCCGATCAGCGGCGCGAGCCTCGGCGCCGCCGTCCCTGACGAGGACTACTGGCCCGAGGTGCGGGCCATCTGCGACCGCCACGGCGTCATGCTCATCGCCGACGAGGTCCTCGTCGGCCTCGGCCGCACGGGCCAGATGTGGGCCTTGGACCACTGGGCGATCGAGCCCGACATCCTCGTCAGCTCCAAGGGCAGCGCCGGCGGCTACTTCCCGCTGGGCTTCGTCGCCGCCCGCGGCGACGACGTCGAGATCATCCGCATCGCCGATGGCGACTTCAACCACGGCGGCACCTTCAGCCACCACGCCGTCGGCGCCGCCGCCGGCCTCGCCGTCCTCGACATCATCGAGGGCGAGGGCCTCGTCGCCAACGCCGCCCGCATGGGGCGCCTGCTCAAGGAGCGCCTGTGGGCCCGCCTCGGCGACCACCCCTACGTGGGTGACATCCGCGGTCGCGGGCTCTTCGTCGGCGTCGAGCTCGTCGAGGACAAGGAGACCAAGCGCCCCTTCCCCGCCGCCCGACACGTCGCCTCGAAGCTCCACCACGCGGCCTTCGACCAGGGCCTCATCGTCTACTACTCCCAGGGGTGCGTGGACGGCGAGCGCGGCGACGTCGTGATGTTCGGCCCACCCCTGATCGTGGACGACAGCCACGTCGACGAGATGGTCGAGGGCCTCGGCCGCGCGCTCGACACCCTCTTCGGACCGGCCTGAGGGCGCGGGGCGCCGCCCGGTGCGCCCGCGCTCCGAGACGTGACCGGCCAGCGTCGATGTGTATGATCCCGCGCACGACCCCGACGCCCCGGGCGAGGCGCCAGCCGCCAAGCGACCCCCACTCCCAAGGAAGACGAACGCATGCGCACCATCGAGACCGACGTCGCCATCATCGGAGCCGGCACGGCCGGGCTGAACGCTCGCCGCGCCGCGGTCAAGGCGGGCAAGCGCTGGCTCCTCATCCAAGATGGCCCCTTCGGCACCACCTGCGCGCGGGTGGGCTGCATGCCCTCCAAGCTCCTGATCGCCGCGGCGGATGTGGCCCACGAGGCCAAGCACGGCGGCATGTTCGGCGTGCACTCCGAGGTCCGCGTCGACGGCCGCGAGGTCATGGACCGCGTCAAGCGCGAGCGCGACCGCTTCGCCGGTTTCGTCGTCCAGGCGAACCTGGAGCTCCCCCAGGACCAGGTCCTGCTCGGCCGGGCGCGCTTCGTCGGGCCCACCACCGTCGAGGTCGGCGACCACACGCGCGTCCAGGCGCGGGCGGTCGTCATCGGCACGGGCTCGAGCCCCTGGATCCCGCCCCAGCTCTCCGCCATCGCCGACGACGTGATGGTCAATGACGACGTCTTCGAGCTCGACGACCTGCCCGGCTCCATCGCCGTCGTCGGCACCGGCATCATCGGCCTCGAGCTCGGCCAGGCCATGCACCGCCTCGGCGTGCGGACGGCCTTCTTCAACCCCTTCGAAGAGCTCGGCCCCTTCACCGACCCCGAGGTCAAGGCCAAGGCCCGCGCCGTCTTCGGCGCCGAGCTCGAGCTGCACCTGGGCGGCGCCATCACGAGCGCCGACAAGATCGACGGCGGCTACCTGCTGCGCTGGCGCGACGCCGACGGGGCCGAGGGCGAGGCCGCCTTCGACAAGGTCCTCGCCGCCGCCGGGCGCCGCCCGAACCTGGCCGGGCTCGGCCTCGAGTCGACCGGCATGGCGCTCGACGCGAGCGGTCGCCCCGCAGCGTGGAGCCCAACCACCACTCAGTGTGGTGACCTGCCCATCTTCATGGCGGGCGACGTCAGCGGCTACCGGCCGCTGCTGCACGAGGCCGCCGACGAAGGGCAGATCGCCGGCGCCAACGCCGCGAGCTGGCCCCAGGTGAGCGAGCGCCCGCGGCGCACCTCGCTGGCGGTGGCCTTCACCGAGCCGCAGATGGCCATCGTCGGCACCCGCTATGCCGATCTGCGCCACGACCGCGTCGTGGTCGGCCAGGTCAGCTACGACGACCAGGGGCGCTCGCGGGTGATGGGTAAGAACGCCGGGCTCGTGCGGATCTACGCCTCGACCGAGGACCACACCCTGGTCGGCGCCGAGATGCTCGGGCCGCGGGTCGAGCACACCTCGCACCTGCTGGCCTGGGCCGTGCAGCAGCAGCTGACCCCGCTCGAGGCGCTGTCGATGCCTTTCTACCACCCGGTCGTGGAGGAGGGGATCAGGACGGCCTTGCGAGATCTGGCCGCCAAGCTCAAGATCGCCCCGAGACGTCCGCCCACGGACTGCGCTGACAGCGCGGCGACGTAGCCCCCACCTCACCTCGACAGAGCCAACCCCAGCGCGCCCGGCGGCGCGGGACGGAGTCGCGCCATGAGCCTCAACGTCGGCGTCGTCGGCCTGCCCAACGTCGGCAAGTCCACGATCTTCAACGCCCTCACCCGCGCCGGCGCGCGGGTCGAGAACTTCCCCTTCTGCACCGTCGACCCCAACCACGGGGTCGTGCCGGTCCCGGACGGGCGCCTCGAGGCGCTCGCCCAGCTGCTCGAGCCGCCGAAGCTCACGCCCGCGACCCTCGACATCGTCGACATCGCCGGGCTCGTCAGGGGGGCCCACAAGGGCGAGGGCCTGGGCAACCAGTTCCTCGGCCACATCCGGGCCGTCGACGCCGTGCTGCACGTGGTGCGCTGCTTCGGCGGCGACACGGTGCACGTCGACGGCGACGTCGACCCCGTGCGCGACCTCGAGATCGTCGAGCTGGAGCTGACGCTCGCTGACCTCGAGACCGTCGAGCGGCGCCTGGTCAAGCTCGACAAGGAGGCCAAGGGCGGGGTCAAGGAGGCCAAGGCCCAGTGGCCCGTGGTCCGGCGCTTCGCCGAGGCGCTGCGCGCCGACACCCAGCTGCGGCGGCTGGATCTCGACGAGTACGAGGTGGCCGTGGCGCGTGAGCTCGGGCTCATCACGGCCAAGCCCGTGTTGTACGTCGCGAACGTCGACGACTCGCAGCTCGGCGACGACGACGACCCGATGGTGGGCGCCTTGAGGGCGCACCTCGAGGCCACGGGGGACCGCTGGATAGCGCTCGCCGCCCAGCTCGAGGCTGAGATCTCCCAGCTCGACGACCCCGAGGACCGCGCGCTGTTCCTCGCCGACATGGGCCTCGAGGAGCCCGGGCTCGATCGCCTCGCGCGGGCGGCCTACGGGCTGCTCGGGCTCATCACCTTTTACACCTTCGCGGGCGGCAAGGAGCTAAGGGCCTGGGCGCTGCGCGACGGGACCCACGCGCCCCGGGCGGCCGGAAAGATCCACAGCGACATGGAGCGCGGCTTCATCCGCGCCGAGGTCTGCCCGGCGGCGACCTTCCTGAAGCTCGGCAGCGAGGCGGCCGTGCGCAGCAAGGGCCTGCTGCGTTCCGAGGGCAAGGACTACGCTCTCGCAGACGGCGACGTGGTCCACTTCAAGTTCGCGGTGTGAGGGGCCGCCGTCAGCTGGGCTCGACGCTCACCGAGGCGCGGGCGCGGTCGCCGGCAGGTCGGCCGTCCACTCGGCAGAGCCGTTGGGGGTCTCCCAGAGGCGGACGCGCGTGACGCGGACGCCCGTGCCGGCGAGGAGCTCGCTCGCGACGCGGCCGAGCTCGGCGGCCATCACCTCGGCGGTCGGTGGGGCGTCGAGCCAGTAGACCGGGCGGCCCAGGCGCGCGTTGGACTCGGCGATCACGACGGTGGCGGCGTCCTCGTCGCCGCGATCCAGGATGGCCGTGTGGTCCCAGTGGGCGTCGATCCAGCCGCCGACCCGGCGCTTGACTACGCCGAAGTCGACGACGAAGCCCTTGTCGTCGAGGGCGTCGGTGGCGCAGGTGATCTCGGCCGCGTACCGGTGGCCATGGTACGCCCTGCACTTGCCCTCGTGCCCCGCCAGGCGGTGCATCGCGTCCCACTCGAGGCGGCGGGTGCAGGTGATCATGACGGGTTCCCTCCGGCCAGGTCCGAGCAGCGCCTCCCTGAAAACACGAAAGCCGCCCCAGGGGAACGAAAAAGTCGGCGCGCGCGCTTGTGCCGCCCCCGGTAGGTAAGCTACCAAGCCGTCTTCCCCACGCCTCGGAAGGTCTTGATGCGACGGCCCCTGCCCGCGATCCTCGCCGCCCTCTTCTTGCTGGCCTGGCCGCTCGCCGCCTGTGACAGCGACGGCGCGACGAGCGCCGCGACGGACACCGCCGCCGGCCCCCAGGACACCACGGTCGCCGAGGACGCGACCGAGGAGCGCGTCGACTTCTTCGCCCGCGGCCCGTGGTCCGTCGGCTACCGCGCCGAGACCGTGACCTACCACCCCGGCGACGACAGCGGCGAGCGCACGCTGCGCCTGGTCTACTGGTATCCGACCGAGGACACCGAGGGCGACGCGCCGCTCTACCATGGGCTGCTGGCGACCGAGGGCGCGCTCGAGGGCGCGGCGCTCGCGGCCGCTGACGGGGCGCGGCCGCTGGTGGTCTTCTCTCACGGCAACGGCTCGTTCGCCGAGCAGAGCTACTTCCTCACGGAGTTCCTCGCCAGCCACGGCTTCGTCGTCGCCGCCATGGATCACACAGGCAACACCCTTTTGGACCTACAAGATGACCTGCCGCCGGAGATCTTCCACTGGCGCCCCTGGGACGTCACGGCGGTCCTCGACCACATCTACGCCCTGCCTCAGGGGCATTTCCTGGCCGGCGGCGTCAGCGATCGGGTCGGCGTGACCGGCCACAGCTTCGGCGGCTATACCTCGATGGCCATCGGCGGCGCCACCTGGGCTGTCGATCTGGCGCAGCGGATCTGCCGGACTCGAGATCTCCCGCTGAACATCTGCACCGTCCTCAGCGACTCCGAGGCCCACTACCGGGCGGGCTTCCGCGACGACCGGGTCGACGCCATCGCCCCGATGTCGCCGGGCGGCGTCATGCTCTTCACCGGAGGCGTCGGCCACATCGCGGTGCCGACGCTGCTGCTCACGGGCGCCCGCGACGACACGACGCCCAACACCACCGACGGCGATCCCGCGTGGAGCGCGCTGAGCGCGGGCGGCGGCCACGTGCGCGTCGACTTCGCGACCGCTGGCCACTTCACCTTCTCCCACGCGTGTGAGCTGGCCGGCCTGGGGGTCGACGACGGCTGCGGCGAGGGCTTCATCGCCGCCGAGGAGGCGCACCGGGCGATCAACGCCTATATCCTGGCGTTCTTCTACCGGCACGTCCTCGGCGACGACGCGGGCGCCGACCTGCTGGACGGGACGACGGTCGTCAGCGACGACGTGACGCTGTCGGTGGGCCAGCAGTAGCGCCAAGGGGCGCGGCGAGCGCGCGGTCGGCGCGGTTGACTCAGCATTGACCGAGCGATGCTTGTGACCCGGGCGCGTCCGCTCTACGGTGGCGCCGCGCTGCGGCCCCGGGACGCGCGGCGACGGTTCGGATGCCACCGGATTTAGCGAGCCCGGGCGCGGAGGAAGCCAATGCTCGAGGTCGGCCCCGTCCAAATCTCCGATCCGACGCCGCAGAGCACCTCGCCTCCGAGCTGGGTGGCGAAGCTCGCGCCGCAGGTGCGCAACCCCGCGGACCTCGTCTTCGTGCGGCTGTCGCTGCTGCTGACGGGCATCTTCCTGCCGCTGTCGGTGGTGCTGTACCTGCCGTCGCTGTTCACGTGGTGGCTTGCGCCGGTGTACTGGGGGCTGTACCTGTTCTTCCTCGGTCCGTTCGTGCTGATGGTGCACAACACCAGCCACCGGGCGCTGTTCACGCGCGACCACCCGCTGGCGAATAAGTACATCCCGTGGGTCGTGGGGCTGTTCTTCGGCCAGTCGCCGGAGACCTACTTCTCCCATCACATAGGGATGCACCACGCCGAGGGGAACCTGCCCAACGACCTGAGCTCGACGATGCGCTTCCAGCGCGACAGCTTCGCCGACTTCATGCGCTACTACCTGCGCTTTGTGTTCCTGGGCGCCTTCGAGCTGGTCGCGTACCTGCGCTCGCGCCGGCGGCACAAGCTGGCGCGGCGCTTCATCGTCGGCGAGGTCTTCTACTTCGCGCTGGCCGCCGGGCTGATGTTCGTCAGCTGGCGGGCGACCCTGGTGGTCTTCGTCGTGCCGTTGGTGCTGACGCGGTTTTTGCTGATGGCCGGCAACTGGACCCAGCACGCCTTCGTCGACCCCGATCACCCCGACGACGACCTGCGCTCGGTGACGACCTTCATCAACAGCCACTACAATCACCGGGCGTTCAACGACGGCTATCACGTCGGGCATCACCTCAAGCCGGGGCTGCACTGGCTGGACCACCCGGCCTACTTCGCCAAGACGCGCGAGCAGATGATCGAGGCGCGGACGCTGGTCTTCCGCAAGATCGACTACTTCCAGATCTGGCTGTTGCTGATGTTCAAGCAGCACCGGCGCCTGGCGCGCTACTTCGTCAACCTCGACCCCGAGCGGGCGCTGTCCGAGGACGAGGTCGTGGCGCTCATCAAGCGGCGGCTCGTCCGCTTCGAGCCCGAGGCGCTGGCGCGTTACGCAAAGAGATAGCGCGCGCCGCCTCGCCCCGCGCCGCCGCCGCCGCGCGCGCCGACAACCCTGAGCCTGGGGTTGGCCGGGCGCTCTGGGCTACCAGCTGATGACGAGCTCGCTGGCGGGCGCGAAGTCGCGGAAGGCGAGGGTGTGGACGACGGTCCCGTCGGCCGCGCGCCGCGTGCGGGCGCCGGGCAGCGACAGGGCGACGTCGCCGAGCTGCGCCCGGTGGCGCACCTCGAAGACCGCGCGGCCCACCGGCGCCGACCAGCGGCGCGCCGTCGTGACGAGGTAGGCCGCCTCGCGCGCACCGTGGGGTTGGGTGTAGACGATCTCGAAGCGCGCGATGGCGCGTGGGGAAAGCGCGACGGGGAAGCTCACCGAGGCCGTGCGCGCCCCCACAGCGCCCGGCGGATCGAGGCGCGGCCGCATGGAGACGCCGTCGACGAGGACCTCGGCGGGGGCCGGGCGGTCCGG
>PDWJ01004018.1_pt1 | contig 13366 bp, 14 predicted proteins | sample 1430881 | NCBI WGS metagenome assembly PDWJ01 (sample SAMN01162460, study PRJNA174530) | Oral metagenome, whole genome shotgun sequencing project. | biome: Marine environment; feature: Marine mammal; material: Swab sample of the gingival sulcus; isolation source: swab sample of gingival sulcus... | reverse complement strand
GAGCACGAATCCTGGTTGAGCACTGAGCATCACGGGATAAAAAACAACAATCAGGTCGAAACTGATTCTGGGAAGCCTGCAACTCAAAAAAAAAAACGGTCGCATCGGTCATAAAATAGCTACATCACCCTTCTCGTATGGTACTTTTCAACACCCTTATAAAGCCTCTTTTTTTGGGAATGAATTGTGTTACATTGTTTTTTTCCCATCTTGGAGGCTTTTTTCTATTTAAGCAATTGTTTTTATTAAAATATTCCGTATTCTTTTCAACACCTTTATTTTATCTGCAAACGCTACTATTCAAAATCTCCCCCGGCTACATTCTACCTTTCCATTGCCTCCCTCCAAGCGAGAAGAGCACTTTGCCAATCAGTTCGGCGTCCTCTTGATGAGTGCCTGCAGCATCTACAATTTCAACCAGGAGGTGTATGAGAGGCTGTCCCTCTTTGAGGATTGGGTTCGGGGGCTCTGGCGAAGGAATCCCTGTTTCCTGCCGACGAAGCGGGATCAATACTGGTGGAAACTTCAGGTTACCCATCTTTGGGTGATTACGGTTGGCCGCATAGCGGGGCTGTCGCTGCCAATCGCGCTTGCCCAAATCTGGGCGTTCTGAAAGCAGTTACAGGCTTAAAAGCAAGTGAAACCAGGACGATACAGGCTCTTTGAATAGTTACAGGAAAACATGGAAATGTTCCCATGTTTTCCTTATTGTTCCTGCTGCTTTTTCTCAGTCTTGTATTTTTCCAGGAAGGTTTGCAGATTGGAAGGGATAGACAGGCATTCGCTTCCGTGAAAGCTTTCTGTCGCCATTTCGCAGAAGCGGAGGAATTCAGCCATCAACCGGGTAATAATTTTGTCTTTGTGCTGGATGATACGCAGCTTGCGTTTCATGTCAATGCCTTCGATCGGCAAGATGGTTAACCAGCCATTCTCAATTTCACGGCGAACGGTAAGGATGGAGAGGCAGGCTGCACTGGTTCCCGATTCAACCGCCTTTTTTATGGCCTCAGTATGGCCGGTTTTGGTTACAACCTTGAGAAGTGATGCGTGCTTGCCCAATTTTTTTGTAAATATTTCAGCTGTCCCTGAACCTTCCTCCCGCATCACCCAGCTCGTTTCCCTGAGGTCTTCCGGAATACTGAAAGAACTACGCTGAGCAAGCTGGTGAGAAGGATTGACGATAATGCCTAATTCATCTTCGAACCAGTCAGAGCCAACCAGGGAATCCACGATGACTTCACCTTCAACAAAGCCCAGATCGGCCTCACCCTTGGCCACCAGATTTTCCGCTGTTATTGTATTCACTACCAGCATATTGAGATGTGCATCCGGATGAAGGTGCATGAATGCGCCAATGAGATGAGGAAGCACATAATTACCGATGGTCGAACTGGCTACTATCTCCAGGACACCTGCAACCGAGTCACTTTGCTCGGAGAGCATGGTTTCAACATTTGCAACCTGATTGAGGATATTTTTTGACAGGGGGAGCAGATACCTGCCGCGATCATTTAAAAGCAGGCTGCGCCCATGACGATCAAAAAGAGGCCCGCCGAGTTGATTCTCCAGTTCGCCAAGGGCCATGCTGACAGCAGACTGGGTCAGTAGCAGTTTTTTGCTGGCCCTGGTGACCTGCTGTGTCTCAGCGACAGCGATGAATATCTCTAGTTGTCTGAACGTGATGGCCATGTTTTTGTATCAAGATCATTGAATCAAAATATTATCGAAATTGAAACGATCCCTACAGTACCACCTTAACCAATTTGTTCAATATTTTTTCATATGTTTTCAATATGACAGTAATTCACAGATACTAAGGAGCTGCTGACTGAATGAAAGCTCATTATTGGGCTTGACAGGTGAGGGGTTTTTCGATAACATGACATAAGGTGCTTTGATAAAATATATCATTTTACTTGATATGAAGGCGCGTCTGCGTAACTAATCTATGGATCAGGTTCATCTCACTAATATCATCTATGTGTCCATTTTTCTGATTGGCGCTCTGCTTTTCGGATTTGGTCCCATCATTATCGTCAAACTGCTCAGCCCGTCGACCTATACCCGTCAGTCTGCGGGTAAAACCAGGCAACTGGTTGAATGCGGCATGGAGCCTATCGGCTCTGCCTGGATTCGATTTGGCATTATTTACTATCTGTATGCGCTTATCTTCCTTGCGTTTGATGTGGATGTGCTTTTTCTTTTTCCGGTTGCAACCGTATATAATAATCCGGAGTTTGGCATAGGAGCATTTTTCGAAGTCTTTCTCTTTGTTGGTATCTTGTCGCTGGCTGTTGTTTACGCATGGATCAAAGGAGTATTTGAGTGGAATCGGAAAACGTACCATCATCAATAATCCAGTTCGCGCTTGCTGATAAACTGATTAACCTTAGCCGCGCGAACTCTCTTTGGCCGATGACCTTTGGCTTGGCCTGCTGTGCCATTGAAATGATGTGCACTGGCGGCTCCAGATATGATATTGCCCGGTTTGGTGCCGAAGCCTTTCGACCTTCTCCCCGCCAGAGTGACGTAATGATTGTTGCAGGAACGGTTAACAACAAGCTGGCGCCTGCCGTAAAAACGTTATACGACCAGATGCCTGAGCCTAAATGGGTCATCGCCATGGGGAACTGTGCCATTTCTGGCGGCCCGTTCAAAGTTAAAGAAAATTATAATGTCGTTGAAGGCGCAGACAAGCTGTTTCCGGTAGATGTGTATATTCCTGGGTGTCCGCCTCGTCCCGAGGCTCTCCTGGAAGGAATAATCACTCTGGAAGAGAAAATCACCGGCCATCGCCGCTGGCCAAAAGTCTGACAGCCCAAGGTATTCAAATCATGTATACGCTCAATGAAACAAGAGAAGCCTTGCGTGCGCTTATTCATGCGCGAGAGTCGGAGGTAACTGTTCCGGAAACAGCAAATGAGGAGCAGGAGAAAACCGAAAAAACGAAGGCACAGCTGCCAGGGATTCAGGATACCGAGTACTCAAAGCACGGGAGCCACCTTGACGTGATCTGCATTCCAGAACAGCTGGTTGAGATATCCTCACTTCTAGATAGTCATCAATACTTTCTCGAATCGATTTCAGGCGTTGACTGGCTCAAGAAAGAACAGCTGGAAATAATTTATGATTATTCACGTTTTGAAGAGAGTTTTCGCATAACGGTCAGAGTGTTTGTTCCTCGCGACCAGCCTTGTCTGCCAACAATTTCCACGATTATTCCCGGAGCCAACTGGCATGAGCGGGAAACCTTTGATTTTTATGGCGTCAAGTTTGAAGGTCATCCTGATCTGACCCGCATCCTTCTGCCTGAAGATGCTGACTTTTATCCCCTTTTGAAGGATTATATACCATGACGCTTCCTGTTGAACTACGGCATGACGAGACTTTTGTTCTTAATCTCGGGCCGCAGCATCCTGCAACTCATGGGGTACTGCGGGTCAAGGTCACCATGGATGGTGAGTATGTGGTTAAAGCCGAACCAGTACTGGGCTATATTCACCGCATGCATGAAAAACTGGCTGAGGCAGGAACTTTTGCCCAGTTTATGCCTAATACCGCGCGGATGGATTATCTTCATGCCCTGGCATTTAACCATGGCTATGCCATGGTGGTCGAAAAGGCCGTCGGCATCGAAGTGCCTGAGCGTGCTGAATATATCCGGGTCATTACAGTCGAGCTTAACCGTATCGCCAGCCACCTGCTCTGGTGGTCGGCTTTCCTGCTTGATCTTGGCGGTTTTACGCCGCTTCTTTATTATTTTGATGACCGTGAGCAGATCATTGATTTGCTGGAACGTATTACCGGCTCCCGTCTGACCTATTGTTACATGCGATTTGGCGGTGTGTATAATGATATTGATGATGAGTTTATAACCGGCGCCCGCCAGTTCATCAAGCGGCTTCGCTCAAGGCTGCCGCGCCTGTATCATAGTCTGGTGACCGAAAATATTATTTTCATTAATCGTGTCAAGGGGATAGGCTATATTACAGCAGAGCAGTGCCGTAAGTATGGCGCGACCAGTGCCGTTGCCAGGGGATCAGGCATAAACTATGACGTTCGCAAGAATGAGCCATATTCCGTGTATTCGGAGTTTGATTTCGATGTTCCTGTTTATACAGAAGGTGACTGTATGGCCAGGTATATGGTGAAAGTTGACGAAATAGAACAATCCATGCGCATTATAGAGCAGGCTCTTGACAAACTTCCTGATGGTCCGGTCATGGCTGCGAAGGTGCCCAAGGCGCTCAAACCAGAAGCAGGGTATTATTACTCTGCGGTAGAGACGGCTCGAGGTTCACTTGGACACCGTCTTGTCTGTGACGGCGGCAAGAATCCGTATAAACTAAAGCTGCGTTCGCCAACCTTTTCCAATTTAAGCCTTCTGGAAGAGGTGGCCGAAGGGATGCTGCTCGCTGACATGCTGGCAATGATGGGAAGCCTGGACTTGGTTATACCGGAAATTGATCGCTAACCCGAACGTATACGGTTTATTATGGAAACAAGTATCTGGCGCGCAATTTTGTATCTTGCAGGCATAATGGTCTTTGCAGCATTCAACGCGGCCTACCTGACATGGTGTGAACGAAAGGGAGCAGGGCATATCCAGCGGCGTCCAGGACCCAAGGAAGCGGGGCCCTGGGGACTTTTACAGCCACCGGCTGACGGAATCAAGCTGCTGACCAAGCAGCTGCTTATACCAGGCGGGGTTGATCATATTCTTTTCAGGGTAGCGCCGGTACTGGCCATGATCCCGGCGATCACAGCCATGGTGGTCATCCCCTTTTCAGATGGTCTGCAGGCCAGGGCCATGGAGCTTTCAGCCCTGCTTATTTTTGCTCTTGCCTCACTTTCCATGATGGCTGTACTTCTTGGCGGATGGGCGTCTGCTAACAAATATGCCATCATCTCTGCCGCTCGAGGTGTTTCCCAGAACCTGGCCTACGAAATACCGATGCTCCTGACGCTGATTTGCATTGTCATGATTTCAGGTTCCATGAATCTGCGTGATATTGCCCTGGATCAGCTGGGCGGGTTCTGGCACTGGAATATTTTTCGTCTGGAAAATGGTCATTTTCTTTATATGTGGGTGGGATTTATAATCTTTTTTATCTGTTCCGTTGCAGAGACTAACCGGGCGCCATTTGATATGGCGGAAGCAGAGAGTGAGCTGGTAGCAGGCTATATGACAGAATACAGCTCCATGGGGTTTGGTCTGTTCATGATGGGCGAATACATCAATATTGTTTTAGGCGCCTCCTTTGCAACAGTACTGTTTCTTGGTGGATGGGATTCGCCGATACCTGCAATTCCTTCTGGTATAGGCTGGTATATTGTTAAGGTGTATGCGCTTATCTTTACTTTTATCTGGATACGCTGGACCTATCCCCGCACCCAGGTATATAAGTTGCTAAATCTTTCCTGGAAGGTTCTTATTCCGTTTTCCCTTGCCAACGTGCTCATAACAGCTGCATTTATCAAGGTGTTTTCATTATGAGTGGATACTGGAGTGATATCCTGACCGGCAGCAAGAGTCTGGTCACTGGTCTGATGATTACGGCGCGTGAATTTTTCCGGCCGGTGGTAACGGAATATTATCCGTATGAAACCCCGACATTACCGGACCGGTTTCGTGGACACATAGAATTGATACCCAACGAGGAAACTGGCAGGCCCAATTGTATTGCCTGTATGGCCTGCCAGAGGGTCTGCCCTTCCGACTGCATAACCATTGCTGCTGAAAAAAAGGAAGGCGAGAAGAAAAAATCGCTGACCAGCTATATGCTTGACTTCACCAAGTGCAGCCTATGCGGATCCTGTGTGGAAAGCTGTAATTTCAATGCCTTGCGCTTTTCCATGGAATATAATCTGGTCAGTTTCAATAAAGATGACTTTATCATGGAGTTAGTCTCACGACTGGAGGGAAAGAATTGATGCAACCACTTGCTTTTCCGCCATCACCTCCATTTTTTTCTGCTGAGACCTATGTTGGTTTCATTTTTCTCATTACCCTGTCTCTGGTCATTGGAGGAGCACTGATTGCCGTGACCTCCGTCCGTCTGGTGCGCGCCGTGTCCGGCCTTGCTGTCTGCTTTACAGGCCTTGCCGGGGTGTATTACTTTTTGCTCAGCCCTTTTGTTGCCATGATGCAGATGCTGATTTACGTGGGCGCTGTCTCCATACTCATTGCCTTTGGTATCATGATGTCGAGCCCTGATCAGCATTCCCAGCCGGGGATACTGGCCCCTTCCAGGCTGATCGGCCCATTGGCTGTCAGTATGGGCGGACTTTTTTTTGCCGGTTTTTCCCTGCTTGCTCTGAATACGAACTGGCAGGTTTTTCCCAGAGCCGAACAGGCCGGCAGCAATATTCAAGGTATAGGCACCTCGCTGCTGACCAGGTATGCGCTTATTTTTGAAGCAATTTCCATTGTTCTTTTGATGGCTATTATCGGGGCTCTCGTTTTGGCCAGACGGGGAAGGAGTTAAGATAAAATGGTTCTTTTTAATCTTTATAACTGCATGCAGACCTATTTGATTCTGGGCGCGTTTCTCTTTGCCTGCGGTGTATATGGGCTGGTGGTGCACCGAACCATTATCGGCATGCTTATTTCATCAGAATTTGTGCTGGCGGCTGCATCCACCAATTTTATGGCCTTTAATCGTTTTACCGCACCTGATCCGGCCACAGGCCAGATATTTACCCTGTTTATCATGGCTATTGCCGCAGCAGAAGCCGCCATTGCCATCAGCATAGTGATTGCGGTTTATCGGAATTATAAATCCATTGATCTTGAAGATATCGGAGATCTACAGGGATAAGCGGAGACACCAAATATATGGACGCTGTTGCCTCAACCAATACGATTCACAGTTTCAGGTTGCTCCTGGCGGTGCTGCTGCCACTTGCAGGCAGCCTGGTAGTCATTAAGACCGGCAAGGAACCAAACCGGCGGGAAGCTGTCTCCTCCTTATGTTCGATTTTACTTCTTCTGGTGGTGCTTTCGCTGATCCCTGCTATAAAAGCCGGTAACACGCTGGTCTGTCAGCTGTTTGAGATTCTGCCCGGGCTGTCCGTCACCTTGAGGGCTGATGGTTTTTCCATGATTTTCGCCCTGGTAGCTTCCTCACTCTGGACGATCGCGGTTTTTTATTCCATGGGGTATATGCGGGCCCATGACGAACCGGAACAGACCAGGTTTAACGCCTGCTTTGCCCTGGCTATCTTCGGTGCCATCGGGGTGGCTTTTTCTGACAATCTTTTCACCATGTATCTCTTTTACGAGATCGTGTCCATCTGTACGTATCCATTGGTAGCCCACCATCAGGATGAGGAGAGCTATGAAGGCGCGAAAAAATATATCGTCTACTTGACCACCACCGCCAAGTTCTTTCTCCTGCCAGCCTTGATTCTGCTTTATGTACTGGTCGGCCACCTTGATTTTCCAGACAATATTATGACCGGCATCATCCCCAAGGGAACTGAAGGCTGGATAGTAACCATGCTCTATATATTTTGCCTGTTTGGTTTTGCCAAAAATGGGGTTATGCCTTTTCATCACTGGCTGCCAGGCGCTATGGTTGCACCGACTCCGGTTTCCGCTCTTTTGCATGCGGTTGCAGTCGTAAAAGTTGGGGTGTTTTGTACTACACGCACCATGCTGTATGTCTTTGGTGTTGAGACCATGAACGTCCTCAATCTGGGCATCCCAACAGCCTATTTTGTAGGAATAACCATAATTATGGCCTCGGTAATTGCCTTATCCAAGGATAACTTGAAAGCACGTCTGGCCTATTCAACGGTCAGTCAGCTCTCCTATATCATCCTGGGCGTGGCAATGCTTACACCACATGCCATAGATGGCGGCCTGATCCATATCGTCAACCACGCCTTTGCAAAAATCACTTTGTTTTTCTGCGCTGGAGCTATTTATATTGCCGCACATAAAAAATATATCTCTGAGATGAGTGGGCTCGGGCGAACCATGCCCTTTACCTTCGGCGCCTTTGCCGTGGCATCGCTTTCAATGATCGGCGCACCTCCAGTGGCGGGGTTTGTCAGCAAATGGTACCTGCTGGTTGGTTCCATGGAAGCACATCAGGTGGGCATCCTGCTGATATTAATTGCCTCAACTGTCCTTAATGTCGGCTATTTTGCTCCAGTAACCTTCAAGGCATTCTTTGGTAAACCGCCAGAAGGACAGAGATATGAAGGTATCAGAGAAGCTCCGCTCAGTATGCTTGTTCCCATTCTCATTGCGGTAACTCTTTCAGTAATCATCGGCATTTTTCCCGGTTTTATGATGCAATTTGTTCAAATGGTGACAGGATGACAAAGTTAATAAGATTACCTGGAAAACTAGGCCTTGTTTGCCTGCTGGTACTCTGCGGTCTGCTTGCTGTTATTGTGGCATACTCGTTACAGATAGATACCGGGCATGCCCACACCTGGGTTGAACAACATATACCAGCTTTCTGGTCTTTATTCGGGTTTGCCTCTACGCTGGCGCTTCTTCTTGTTGCCTCGTGGACAGGTCGCTTTGGCTTGCAGGTAGACAATGAGTTGTATGAACGTACTCTTGGCGGCAACCTCAACGAGGCAGAAAAATGAGCGGTTTTATTCATCCTTCGTTACTGTTCGTTGCCGGCGCGTTAGTGATACCCTTTATGCGCGGATCATTAAGAAAACTCTATCTTTTGCTCCTGCCACTTCTCGCCCTGGCTGTGGTTGTTAATAATGCCAGCCTTTCCGATAACTTCGCCGTTTTCCAGTTCATGGAATGGAAGCTTGTTTTTGGCCGGGTTGACAAGCTGTCTTCCGTTTTTGCTTTTATTATGGCGCTTATGGCTGTAATAGGCACGCTTTACGGCCTGCACGTCAAACGTGCAGGTGAGCATATTGCCGCCTGGTTTTATGTTGCCGGTTCTCTGGGCACTATTTATTGCGGTGATTACCTGAGCCTGTTTTTCTTTTGGGAGATGATGGCCTTTTCCTCTGTCTTTCTGGTCTGGTTTCGAAAAAAAGATAAAAGCCTGGCTGCGGGATACCGCTACCTGCTCATTCATGCCGCTGGCGGGGTTATTTTGCTTGCCGGCATTATCCTTCGGTATCAGGCCGTGGGTGATATAGAATTTAATCTTATGGATGTGTCCCATCCACAGGTATATACCTGGTTAATTATGGCTGGCTTTGCCCTCAATGCTGCCGTGGTTCCGCTTCACTCCTGGCTGCCAGACGCCTACTCAGAGGCCTCCTTTAACGGCGCGGTTTTTCTGTGCGCCTTTACTACCAAGACAGCAGTCTATACCCTGGCAAGGGCCTGTGCCGGAATGGATATCCTCATTGTGCTTGGCGTGATCATGGCCCTGTATGGCGTGATATATGCAATGCTGGAAAATGATATCCGCCGCCTGCTTGCCTGGTCGATTGTTTCTCAAGTGGGCTACATGGTAGCCGGTGTCGGAATCGGTACAGATATGGCAATCAATGGCGCCTCTGCCCATGCCGTTGTTCATATCCTCTATAAAAGTCTGCTGTTTATGGGGACGGGTTCGGTGTTGTACATGACCGGAAAGACCAGGTTTACCGAGCTTGGAGGCCTTTATCGCAAGATGCCGATCACCATGGCTTTTACGATAGTCGGTTGTTTGTCCATCTCGGCGGCACCTTTTTTTGCCTCGTACGTGTCAAAAGCCATGATCATTTCTGCCGGCTTTGAAGAACATCTCCACTGCGTTCCCTGGCTGCTTATGTTTGGCGCTGCCGGTACTTTTCTCTATAACGGCCTGAAACTGCCTTACTATCTCTTTTTCGGTACAAACAACTGCAGCGAAGAAACGCTTGAAAAGGCCGGAGAACCTCCCTGGAATATGCTGCTGGCCATGTTCATTGGTTCAATGCTCTGTATATATGTGGGCAGCGCGCCAGGGTACCTGTATTCCATGCTGCCGTATCCGGTTCATTACGACCCCTTTACTGTCTACCATTTATTTGAAACTTTGCAGATGCTGGGATCTGGTGTGCTTGTGTTCTTTCTCCTTAAAGGTTTGATTGAGCCGAAAGACACCATCAGTGTTGATCTTGACTGGTTTTACCGCTGGCTTGGTTCACGTTTTCTCTGGCTGGTGCGCCGACCGATACAAGGGGCTGATACTGTGCTTGGTGAAGCCTACAGAACCCTTGGGCTTCAGCCTCTTATGACAGTCAGTTCATTCTGGAGCTGGTTTGACTGGCATGGTATCGACGGTGTGGTAGATGGCTTTGCCCGGTCTGTCCGTTCGCTTGGGGGCAAGGTTCGCACGATGCAGAGCGGTCAGATACAGCATGTTATTTTTTATGCCGCGAGCATGGCCGGGGTTCTGCTGGTAACCTTTATTGCTTATCAATTATTTTAAGGGAAATGGGGAATGGACGTCTTATCAATAAATGAAGGGTTTCCTCTGCTGAGTTTCCTTATATTTTTTCCTCTTGCCGGGGCACTGGTGCTTTTTGTGTACCCTCAAGAGGAGTTTGCCAAAAAATGGTCGCTGGCTATTACCCTTATCACTGCGGTTGCATCTGTTTTTTTGCTGACCGGTTTTGAGCCGAATTCAACCAGGTATCAATTTTCTGAATTGCACCCCTGGATTCCTCAGTTCTGTATTAATTATGTGGTAGGTGTTGACGGGATATCTCTTCTTCTGGTGATCTTGACAACCCTGATCATGCCTTTTTGTGTTCTTGCTTCCTGGAATTATATAAAAAAACGTGTTGTTGCCTTCATGTTCTGCTTACTGGTCATGGAAACCTCCATGACAGGAGTGTTTGTAGCGCTTGACTTTGTCCTCTTTTACATTTTCTGGGAATTTATGCTCATTCCCATGTATCTGCTCATTGCCATCTGGGGCGGGCCACGCAAGGTGTATGCCTCCATCAAGTTTTTTCTCTATACCCTGGCAGGCTCGGTACTGCTGCTGGTAGCAATTATCGCACTCTATCTTAAGACCGGCAGCTTCTTTATACCTGATATGATGTGGCAGAGTTATTCAACCCTCTTTCAGGCCCTGGTTTTTCTTGCATTTTTCCTGGCCTTTGCCATCAAGGTGCCGATGTTTCCTTTCCATACCTGGCTGCCGGCAGCGCACGTTGAAGCGCCCACCGCAGGTTCAGTAATACTGGCCTCAATCCTGCTGAAAATGGGTACATACGGTATGCTTCGTTTTTGCCTGCCCATCACCCCGGAAGCCACATTTATGTTTGCACCGTATATTTTATGGCTTTCCATTGCCGGAATATTGTACGGCGGATTTACGGCGCTGGCCCAGCATGACATGAAAAAGCTGATCGCCTACTCCTCGGTTGGCCATATGGGGTTTGTTACCCTGGGAATTTTTGTTCTTAATATAAACGGGGTTGAGGGAGCAATCTTACAGATGATCAACCACGGCATTACCACCGGCGCTCTTTTTCTTTGTGTCGGGATGATGTATGAGCGTACGCATAGTCGTGAACTTGCTTTGGCCAAAGGCGCAGGCAAGGTCATGCCCTGGTACGCGATGTTTCTGGCTTTTTTCTCCCTCTCGTCGTTTGCTTTCCCCGGAACCAACTCCTTTATAGGTGAGTTTTTGGTTTTAGCTGGTACGTTCAAGTTCAGTGTCCTCCTGGCCCTGGCGGCAATTCCCGGCGCGGTGCTTGCTGCAGCCTATATGCTGCGCATGCTTCAGAAAATTATGTTTGGCGACACCAGTAATCCCGATCAAACCTATCTCACTGATCTCTGCCGCCGGGAGGTTATCATATTGGTGCCGTTTCTGATCTTTGTTTTCTGGATAGGCTTAGGGGCGCAGCCTTTTATAGGTCTCATCCATCCATCAGTTGAGAACCTGCTGGAACAGCTCCATCAGGTTCAACCGCAACAGGTTGCAGTGGTAAAGGCATTAATGTAAGTGAATAATTACGTAGGCACACCCCATGACTCTTCTCCCTGAGCTTGTCCTGATCGCAGGCGCACTTTTTTACTTTATCATCAGCTTGCAAAAAAGTCCGGCTGAGGATTTCCTCCGCAGAAGCATGGTTATAGTTGGCGCCCTGGTATTTCTTTCCAGCTGCGCTGCCTATAACGCAAAAGGGCAACTTTTTTCTGCTTCATACCAGGTTGACCTGTTTTCCCAGTTTTTTAAAGTGTTGATCGGGTTCGGGTTTGCCGCTGTCTCCATTTTTGGGCAACACCTCAGAGGGATAAACAGGGAGGTTAAGCCCGAATATTCACTGTTTCTCTGTTTAAGTGTCCTGGGGTTGATGATGCTGGTAAGCTCGGTAGAGTTAATCACCATTTTTGTTTCCCTGGAGCTCTCATCTTTTGCCCTCTATCTTCTGGTTCCTCTCCGGGAAGACAGGACAGGACTGAGAGTTCAGATGGAGGCCGGCATAAAATATATTTTATTCGGGGTCATGGCGACGGGTTTTATGCTCTATGGCATGAGCTATGTTTTCGGTCTTACCGGCTCGACCCATCTACGTGAGATTATTCCTGCTTTGGAACCATTAGCAACACAGCCAGTTGTTTTTGTTGCTGTTTTGCTCATATTATCCGGTTTTCTTTTCAAGCTGGCAGTTTTTCCCATGCATTTTTGGGTGCCCGATATATACCAGGGGGCAAGTAATGAGACCACTGCCTTTGTTGCAACAGTACCAAAACTTGGTGCAGTGGCTCTGTTGATTCGATTTTTGACGCTGCCCAACGGGCACCCCGATTTTCTGGAGCAAATTTTTTGTGTCCTGGCTGTTTGTTCCATGTTTTATGGCAACCTGAGCGCGCTGGTACAAAAGGATATAAAACGAATACTTGGTTTTTCCGGGATCTCCCATGCCGGATTTATCATGCTCGGCTTGATGACTTTTAAAGCAGATGGCTTTGGCCTTGCAGTCTATTACATTACCGGCTATGTCCTGATGAATTTGGCTTGTTTCCTGGTGATCTGTCACGCTTCAAAGGATGGGGAAAACCTTGAGATCAGTGATCTGGCCGGGCTGCATAAAAAGGAGCCGCTCTTGTCATTTATTCTGGCAGTCAGTCTTTTTGCCCTGGCCGGTATCCCTCCCTTTGTCGGTTTTATGGGTAAGTTCTTTCTCTTAACCGGTACCTTGCAGCAGGGACACCTGTGGATCGTTATTCTCGCCGCTGTCAATACAGCCATCGCGATTTATTATTATCTTTCTATTGTTAAGGCTGCCTATACAGATGAAGCAGTGGAAGAAGAGGGGAAAGAAGGTAAGGAGATGGCTTCTGATACTCAAGGCGCCTGGCCGGAGCCGTTAATCAAGGCCACCGGCGCCTGCCTGGTGGTATTTATTATTCTTATGGGAGCATTTCCCTCGAAACTGGTTA
>PDWJ01004017.1_pt1 | contig 13369 bp, 8 predicted proteins | sample 1430881 | NCBI WGS metagenome assembly PDWJ01 (sample SAMN01162460, study PRJNA174530) | Oral metagenome, whole genome shotgun sequencing project. | biome: Marine environment; feature: Marine mammal; material: Swab sample of the gingival sulcus; isolation source: swab sample of gingival sulcus... | reverse complement strand
AACTTCACCATAGCGGTGCTATGCATCAGTTTTGTAAATTCTTGTTTTATTGTAATTTGAATGCTCATTACGAAGTTCTAACGCATAATTCGGGTTAAAAATCAAAAAAAACATTACAAGGTTAAGTCTTTTAGCGAGGAGTATATAGATTTTTTAAAGGCTTACGAAGTTGATTATAAAAATGAATATCTATTTGATGATGAATAACATTATGTTTTGAGGTAATCAAGGTTTCGCCCCTACGGGGCTGATAGGTTAGTACTATAAAGAAGGTTATGTATAATCCATAGGGGCAACAGTTTTAATACGATGCCCCTACGGGGTTAACTATATTTATTTTACCATAAGTTTACCAAAATATATTTTACCTTCAACTTCTGTTTTTACGATATACATGCCGGATTTCAAATCAGAAACATCTATCGAAGTGTTATTATCAACCAATCTGTCCATGATTTTTCGACCTTGTATGTCATAAATATTTACATGCAACAAATCTGAAGCAGCATCTACTGAAACTCTAAATTTATTTTCTGTCACAGGGTTTGGAAACATACCAAATGCCTCAATTTCTTTTTCAAAGACTGCTGTGCCCGGATTTGAATTATTGTAATGAAACTCTTTAATAGTCCATTGGTCCCATTCCTCATATATGTATTGAAATCCTGTTGTTTTTGATATAGGGTGTTTTATTAAATCCAACATTTCTTGGTCTACATAAAGATATAAAGGACCCTCAACATCCATAAAATCTATTGATGTATCATATTCATAAGTGTATTTAAAACCTGTGGTTGTTTCTCGCTCTATCACATTTTGAGCTTCATCATATTTGAAAATCATTTCTTTGTCAAGCTCTGACGAACCATCAATATAATCACGCAAAAAAGTTAACAAACCTGTTTCGTTGTCATATACATATTCTCGTTCATTTTTCAAAACATCGCCGGCATTAGCTCTACGTTCAATTTTTTGTATAGTTCCATCTGTATTGTAAAAATACTTATCATATTCTACGTCGGGCCAACCGTCACCTCTTTTTATTTGTAACTTATCTATTTTGCCGTCATCTAAATAGCTAAAAACTACCTTTTCCGTATTGAGCCACTCTTGCTGTGTTTCAGAATAGAAGCGCTTAGTTTTAGTTATTAATTTTCCTGAAGCATCAAATTCCCAAATATTTTCATCTACCGGACTTTCCAATGTTCCATCTGTATCATAATAGGTGGATTTTATAAAACTGTTATCACCTTCGTTGTAGTATTTATATTTCTCAATATTTACAAAATTAAGATCACCCGTTCCCCAGTTTGCATCATATCCTTTTATCATGTCTATGGTGTCGGTATCTCCTTTATAAAAAATGTCCTTAACTTGTGCAGGGTCTTCAAAATCATTATAATCATCTCTAAAAAAAGACAAACTATCAAAGTGTACGTCATGTGTCCTTACTGCCTTAGGCATGTAAAAACTTTTTTGTAAGCCCATTTGTGAAATGGCGTAAGGAAATTTATTGGTAGTTTGAGCATTACTCAAAACGCTTACCAGCATCAAAGTACTAAGAATAATAAGATTTTTTTTCATGTTTATTAAAATTTAAGTTTAACAATATAATTTCACTGCAATAATAAAATAACAACCATGCTACAAAAAATAAATACTAAAATCGAATAGTTCGATTGTAGTTGATTGTTTTTTTATGAATATTGAAATGTGCAAAACGAAACAAAAAACTCGTTTACCTTTTAGAATTTCAAAATTTAACTTTCGTAAAAAATATGCTTCGTTATTTCTATGTGAAGAAACGGGCAAATCTTTAAACAGAAAATTTATTTTAGTTATTTAAAATAATAAAAATATGTTACTTACCCGTTGTCTATTACAGATAAGCAACACTAATAAATTTACTATAATACAGCCCTTGAGGGCGCGAATTAATAAACAAAAACAGAAACAAAAAAATTTATTAAATCTAAATAAACATTATTCTAAATTATAACTATACGTATCAATATTCGATGAGTGTGCTTAAAGTCCTTATATAGAATAAGTTTCAGTATTTAGAGTATTTGTTTTTTTAGTAAATTTCGCTATTCAAAAAAATAATAAACCTTACCCCAACACTTTCTTAAATTGAGAATTGAGAACGGCGAAACCCTCACGTAAGTAATTGAAGATAGGGATTGAAGTGTTGAAAATCAAATAGTTGTAAAACGTGAAGATGTAAAACTAAGAAACTGATTGTAAGATATTTACAATGAAAAATAATAAAACAAGAATTTACAAAACTGATGTATAGCAGCTCTATGGTGAAGTTTTGTAAATTAATGAATTATTTTCAGATATTTTCAAAAATAATTGTATTATTGTACTTAAATCCAAATTACTTAACGGGAAAAAACGACCAATTTATGGGAATGATAGACCAACATACCATACAAAAAATATATGACGCAATAGATATCGTAGACGTAATAAGTGACTATGTTGCACTTAAACGTGCTGGCTCAAATTACAAAGGCAGGTGTCCTTTTCATAACGAAAAAACCCCATCGTTCATGGTATCGCCGGCAAAAGGTATATATAAATGTTTCGGATGCGGTGCTTCGGGGCAGGCGGTAAAATTTATAATGGAACACGACGGTTTAAGCTATCCGGAAGCCTTACGTTCGCTGGCAAAGCGCTACAATATTGAAATAACAGAAGAAAAATTAACTCCCGAAGTAATTGAGGCACGTAAGGAACAAGAAAGCCTGCAAGTGATAAGCGAATTTGCAGAACGTTTTTTCACAGAAATGCTTTGGAATACCGAACAAGGTAAAGCCATAGCACAAAGTTACTTTAAGGAAAGAGAAATTTCGGAAACTTCAATAAAAAAATTCAAACTCGGCTGGAGTCCCGAAGTTAGAGATGCCTTTACAAAACATGCCTTAAAAAAGGGGTATAAATTAAATGGACTTGTTAAAACCGGACTTACTATTGACAAAGGCAACTACCAATTCGACCGTTTTGCAGGTAGAGTTATATTTCCTATACACTCCATTTCGGGTAAAGTGCTGGGCTTTGGCGGACGCAGCCTGCAAATCGATAAAAAAACAGCCAAATATCTAAACTCTCCCGAATCGGAAATATATCATAAATCCAAAGTGCTTTATGGTATTTTTCATGCCAAAAATGCCATAATCAAACAAAAAACCTGTTATGTAGTAGAAGGGTACACCGATGTTATTTCACTTGTACAAGTAGGAATTGAAAATGTCGTTTCCTCATCCGGCACAGCACTTACAAGCGAGCAAATCAAATTGATAAGACGGTTTACCGAAAACATAACTTTAATATTCGATGGCGATCCGGCAGGACTAAAAGCATCCTTACGAGGTATTGATTTGGTTTTACAAGAAGAAATGAACGTGAAAATAGTAGTGCTGCCCGAAGGCGAAGACCCCGACACCTTTGCGCGAAATAACGGTGCCGAAAAAACAGTGGAATTTTTTAAAAAAAATGAAAAAGATTTTATATCGTTTAAAACTTCTTTACTAAAAACAGAGTCGAAAAACGACCCCGTGGAAAGAGCGCGCAATATTCAAAGCATAATACAAAGTATCGCAATGATACCCAATGTAGTACTACGCAATGAATATATGAAACAATGCAGTATAGAGCTTGAAGTTGATGAGAAATGGTTGTACGAAGAATTGCGCAAAAAACTGAAAAAAAAGATTGAAGATAATAGAAAATTTCAGACACGCGAAAACCGTAAAAATCCTATCCGAAAAGCCGAAACCTATACGTCGGGGATATACTCCGAGTCGGGCGAAAAAGAAATACTGCACTATCTGCTAATTGAGGGCAATGAAAAATTATATTTTAATGAAGAAAACGGCGAGGAACAAATCGCAGGTTTCATAATAAGAGAAATGAAAAATTCAAATCTGGAATTTAGAAATCCGGCATATAAACAAATTTTCAATGAATTTGATAAATTTTTAAACGAAAACAGCTTCCCCGATGAGCAATATTTCCTTCGACACGAACAAGAAAACATACGAAACATAGCTGCCGAAATATATGCGCCCAAAAGAGAATTGAGCGTAATTTGGAACAAAAAAGGCGAAGCAAATACAGTAACCGGCAGTACAAAAGTTGAAAATATAATCAACGCAATAGAAAAATATAAACTTAAAATGGTGCAGGTACAAATAGAAACCATAGATAAAGCCATACGCAAACTAACCCCCGAAGACTACGAAACAAAACTGAACGATCTGCTCGAACAAAAGAAAACTTTAGACCAATTCAAATACGAACTGACTTCATTGACCGATAAATCGCCCTTACTTTAAAAAGATTTATAATTGTTTGATATTCAGTAATTTACTAAAGAACACACAATAAGTAAACTGTTGATTACCAGACATTTACTCGTTAAACAAAAAATCATTATATTAAATTAACAAGTAAGATTTTATTTGTTTTTAATAAAAAAATATATATATTGAGCCATTTATTAATTGAAATTTTATATTATGGATGAATATGTATCAAAAGCAGTAGAATTAATTATTACCTACGGACCAAAATTTGTTCTGGCAATAATTGTACTTATTGTTGGCTTTATAGTTATCAATAAATTAACAAAAATAAGCCACAATGTGATGACTAAGCGCAAAATGGACGCTTCGTTAATTGGATTTTTAACAGGCTTAATTAGTATAGGGCTTAAAGCCCTGTTACTTATCAGCGTGGCAGACATGATAGGTATAGAAACAACCTCTTTCGTTGCTGTTCTCGGTGCCGCAGGTTTGGCGGTAGGCTTAGCTCTACAAGGCACATTGGCAAACTTTGCAGGTGGAGTACTTATTTTAATTTTCAAACCCTACAAAGTAGGCGACTTGATTGATATACAAGGACATATAGGTCATGTAAAAACAATCCAAATTTTTGTAACAATACTCGTTACTCCCGATAATAAAACTGCAATATTGCCAAACGGAGCAATTTCAAACGGTAACATTATAAACTACACACAAGAAGGCAAAATACGTGTAGATTTAGTTATGGGAATTGATTACGAAGCAAACATAAAAACAGCCCGTGAAGCCCTATTACCGGTAATGAAAAACCATCCTAAAGTGCTAAAAGACCCTGCACCATTCGTAGGTGTTTCCGCTTTAGACGACAGCGCCGTAACTCTGGCTGTACGACCATACTGCAAACCCGAAGACTATTGGGACGTTTATTTCGATATATACGAACAAGGTAAAATAGCATTGGACAATGCAGGTGTAAAAATACCTTTCCCGCAAATGGACGTACATTTAGACCAAAATTAAACCAAAAAATAAAACTCGCATTGGTTCACTTTGCGAGTTTTTTTGTTTCAATTTATAAAAGCCAACACTTTATTAAAGACAGAGACTAATATGTTGATAATCAAATAATTGTAAGACTTGCTCCGGCAGTGATTTAACTTTCTAGTTCTCATTTATTTATAAAAAGAATAACGAACTATTACAAAACATTACAGGGATTTATAAATCGGCATAATGACTTGCTTTATAATAATTTAAAGGCATAGTAAATTTTCTATTCCATGTTTTAAGTAAAAACTTACTTAGCTAAATTTTATCAATATGACAAAAAAAATACTAATTACCGGAGGAGCCGGATTTATAGGCTCACATGTTGTAAGATTATTTGTAAACAAATATACCGATACAGATATATACAATCTCGACAAACTAAGCTATGCCGGAAATTTAGAAAATTTGAAAGACATAGAAACAAAAAAAAATTATCACTTCATAAAAGGCGATATCACAAATGCTAACTTTATAAATGACTTATTTAAAACACATAGTTTTCAAGGAGTTGTGCATCTTGCTGCGGAATCACATGTAGACCGCTCAATAAAAAACCCCAACGAATTTGTTGAAACCAACATAACCGGAACGGTAAACTTACTGAATGCTTTTCGCAAATACAAACCCCAAGATGCTACCGTTTTCTACCACGTATCCACCGATGAAGTTTACGGCTCACTCGGCAAAACCGGACTATTTACCGAAACAACACCATACGACCCCAAAAGCCCATATTCCGCATCAAAAGCAGCATCAGACCACTTAGTGAGAGCCTACGGACACACTTACGGAATGTCTTACATAATATCAAATTGCTCCAATAACTACGGTCCAAATCAATTTCCCGAAAAATTAATACCGTTAGTAATAAACAACATAAAAAACATGAAACCCATACCGGTATACGGCAAAGGCGACAATGTACGCGATTGGCTGTATGTGGAAGACCACGCCGCAGCAATAGAGCTACTGTATCGTAAAGGCGAAAAACAAAACACATACAACATAGGCGGAAACAACGAATGGACAAACATAGACCTCATAAAAGTAATATGTAGAGAAGCCGACAAAAAATTAGGAAGAGAAGCCGGAAGCTCAGAAAAACTGATAACATTTGTTACAGACCGCGCCGGACACGATAAACGATACGCCATAGATGCAAGTAAAATACATAATAAACTCGGTTGGAAACCTTCAGTAAAATTTGAACAAGGTATAATAAAAACACTGGATTGGTATTTGAATAATGAAGACTGGTTAGAACGGGTCGTATCAGGCGACTATGCCGATTATTACAAAAAAATGTATACCAACACTTAGATAAATTGAGAACGGCTAAGCCCTCACGTAAGTAATTGAGAATGACGTTGTTGCATGGATTAATTAGTGTCTAAAATGCTGGTTGTGAGTTCGTTAAATTATCAATTACGAATAACGAATTACAAATTACGAACGGCGAAGCCCTCACAATAGTAATAAAATTGCTGATAGTCAGAGAGTTACGACACATATATGACTACCAAGTTAACGAAATAATTATAAAATATTTATAATAAAAAATAAAGAACTATTGAGTTAAAATATTTGAGTTTTTATTAAAAATATATAGTTGAAATATCAAATTTATTTATTTTTATAAACAACTTATTATAAAACACTTACGCCGTGTTATTATCTATGCAACAAAGTTATTGAGAATTGAAATTTTAAAATCTAACATATTGTAAATCAAACAATTAAAAAACAAGCAAAATTTGTAAAAACAATGAATAAAGCAATAAAATCAACAATAATTTTCCTATCTATTATTTGGGGGGTGTTTCTTATAAATTTTATAATTCCCGGCATAGATTTACGTAGTTTCGGAATAAAACCAAGAACCCTACAAGGACTATTGGGCATAATATTTTCGCCTTTTCTACACGGAAGCTGGGGACACATAACCTCAAACTCTATCCCTATGCTTTTTCTTACCCCTATGTTATTCTATTTTTATCCTAAAACAAAATACGCCGTAATAACAGGAATAATCCTAATAGGAGGTTTTATAGTATGGCTCATTGGCGCTGAAAACTCGGTACACATAGGCGCAAGCGGTTTAATTTTTGGCTTAATAAGTTTTTTAATTACAGCCGGTATTATAAAACTTAATTGGAAAACAATACTGCTATCTATAATAGTTTCAGTGTTTTACGGAGGAGCTATGTTACAAGGATTTGTACCCCAAGAAGGAATATCTTGGGAAGGGCATCTGTTTGGAGCTGTGGCAGGTATTTTTATGGCTTGGATTTTGCGAAAAGATTTACGAAAAAATGTTTCTTTAAAATAAATAAAATTATTACATTTGTACCTTATTAGTATTAAAAATTATTAAAGTTATCATACGAACCGTAATACACTGTAAGCCAAAGCGTTACTACTGTTCCTAAAAAACAAAATCCTCATAAATAGTTATAAAAAAACATATATACATATTAGTATAAACTTAAATTTATTTGCACCCAAATTTAATGCACGGAAAGAAAATATACTATGTACTTATATTTTTCACGATTGCTCTAATAGGTCAGTCGCATAGGTTGCTGGCACAAGTTAAAAACGGATACATAGATTTAAGCAACCACAACTTTGAAGACTCTAATAAATACCTGACAGGCGAATGGACTTTTTACAAAAGCCAACTACTCACCCCTAAAGAAATAAACGACAGTTTAATTGAAAAACACTCAGAACCTTTGAAGGTACCAAGCTCATGGAAAGATAAAACTAAACCTCACCTTGACGAAAGCTTTGGATACGGTACTTATGTTATACACATAAGAACAAACCCCAGTATACAAATGTTAAGTGTAAACTTTAATAAAGTACAGAGTGCATATAAACTTTGGATAAACGACAGTTTATATACTGAACAAATAAAAGTAGGTAAGAATGCAGAATCAACCATTCCTACATGGAACTCTCGTAACTACACATTTTTAAACCAAGGCAACAACGAAATAGTAATACAAGTAAGTAACTTTTTTCATGCAAAAGGCGGTATAATAAAAACCCCATACATAGGTTTGCCAAGCAAAATAGAAGCACACAGAGGTAACATAATAGAAATTAGCAATATTCTTATGGGCGTATTTTTTATAATGTTCTTATACTATGTAAGTCTCTTTGCAATAAAACGCGATGAATGGGCTGCATTGTATTTCGGACTACTTACCTTAAGCACCATGATAGTATACATAAGTATGGGAGAACTTTTAATTACTTTTTTATTTCCAAACTTAAGCTGGGAAGCAATAGTAAAAACAGTCCATATAAGTAACATAGCAAGAGCATTAACATTAGCACTGTTCTTTACCAGCCTACACCCTACCTCTTTTCGCAAAAAAACGATAAAGTGGGAAGTATTATTTTTTATACTATATATAGTAGCAGTATTAATACTACCCAGTAGAATATACTCTCACTTTGCAATTATAATTTTTGTTTATACTAGTTTCGTAATGATACATTTTGGAATTATAACAACAATTGCTACAATACAGAAAAAACCAGGTGCTATATATAACTTATTAGCTATAATAATTCTATTCATTAATTTTTTAACTGATGTTGCCAGCGTAATATTTTTATTAGATATTCCACCAACGCTTGATTACGGAATTTTATTATTAGTTCTTTTGTTAGCATTCAACATGGCTTATCGTAATTCAATATCTTATGATGAAATGATTATGATGACCAATAAACTATTAGTAATTAGTAAAATAAAAGATCAATTATTTTCACAAAGTTTCTTGAGTCCCGCTAAAATAATATATACAATATCCTCTCAAATAAATGCTTATCATACTGTTTCTTTTAGAAAAATTAACGGAATGTGGATAAAAACCTCAGAATATTATGGGGGAAAAATAATAAATTTTTCAAAAAAATTTAATAAGCTAAACCTTAAAAACAAAAAATTACAAGACCCCTCAATAGATTATGAACTCATAAAATCATGTCTTAACAATAAAAAAACTTGTTACCAATATACAAAACAAACAAAAAAACAAATAAAAAAATATGGAAGAATATTTGATAAGGTGTGTTTACCCATAATGAAAGAAAACGAAGTTATATCAATTCTATATAGTCAAAATACAATAAAAGGTAGATTTTTTACAAAAAACACAGATGAAATATTAGAAACACTTAAACCACAATTTTCTATAATAACTCAAAACTCTATTGTGTTTGATGAGCTATTACAATTTAACAAAGCTTTAGAAAAAAGAATAAACGACCAAATAGAAGAAATAACACAACAACAAGAAGAAATAAAAACACAAAAAGAAGAAATTGAAGACAAAAATAAAATACTTCAAGAAGCCTCACAAAAATTAGCCTCACAAAATTCACATATCAATGACAGTATAAACTATGCAAAACGTATACAAGGCGCAGTTTTACCAACTAAAAAAGAATTAGCTGCAATTTATCCCAACAACTATGTTATATTCAAGCCTAAAAGAATACTTAGCGGCGATTTTTATTGGGCAAATACTCTGTCTAAAAATGATACAACATATCAACTTCTCGCTGTGGGCGATGCTACAGGATATGGTGTACCCGGTGCATTAATGTCTATTATAGGTTGCAACATATTAGATAATGCAATATTTTCTAAAGCAATGTATAAACCTTCAGATATTTTAGATGACCTCGACGAAAGGCTGTACTCAAACCTTGCTAAAAAAGACAACAACAAATTTAGTACAGACGGAATAACCATAGGAATACTATCAAGAAATACAAAAACAGGCGAAATACTTTATGCAGGCGCTTACCACCCCTTATATATATACACCGACAACGAACTGAAAAAATACGAAAGCGTAAAAAAACAAGCAGGCGCGAAAAGACTAGAAATAAATAAAAAAAGAAAATATTTTGATCACAAAATAAATATAAAACACGGTACGATTTTTTTGTGTACAGACGGCTTCTTAAATCAATTAGGCGAAAACAGGAAAAAAATATTTTACAGAAATTCATTTAAAGAACTATTGAAAAAAACAGCACAACTGCCTTTTAATGAACAATCAAAATATCTACAAACAGTATTTCAAAAAGCCCAAGGCAACGAACCACAAACAGATGATTTACTAATATTAACAATAAAAATATAAACCAAATGCACAGAGCAACTCTCGCATACATAATTATTTTATTGGTATTTTTCAGTAATTTAAAAGCACAGAAAAATAATACTAATAACAACATTGTTGTAAAAGGTGTTGCAGACTTGCGCAATTTTGATTTCAGAAATGACTTATGCTACCTAAACGGACAATGGTACTTTATGCCCAACGAATTTGTTGCTCCAAATGAGGTAAATATAAATGAATTTATGCCAATAAAAGTACCTCAACAATGGCGCAACTCAAACATAAAAGCAGTAAACAACGGGCTAGGGTATGGAACATATCATATAAAGGTAAAAATACCTAAAACAGAAGACATACTAGCAATACGCCTGACAAAAACAAGAACAGCATACAAACTGTATTTCAATGATTCATTAATAGCAACTCAAGGCAAAATTGGTAAATCAACAACCGAAATGCAACCGAAAAAAAGTAACAAACTGCTATTTCTCCCCGTGCGAGGCAAAGATTTTACATTAACCTTGCAAATAAGTAACTTTAACCATATAAGAAGTGGTATAACCGCACCTGTTATTATCGGCAGAACACAAATATTATCTCAAAAAGTTTTAAGTTACCGAGGTCTAGAAAAATTTATGTTAGGCTCCTTACTAATAATGATACTTTTTTTCACGACAATATACCTATTAAAAAAAGAAAAAAACTCGGAAATCTACTTTGCACTACTACTACTATTTGCAAGTATACACCTAATAACAAATGGAGAATTAATAATTATTGAAATATTTGAAAATTTAAGTTGGGAATTGTTATACAGGATAGACTTTATAAGTAATTATATGATGACAATTTTTTTTATACAATATTTTCGTAAACTATATCCTACTATTTTTAAACGCTTTATTGTGGTTATAACTAAAACCATATTTGGCTTTCTTACAATTATGACAATATTTACGAAAGTAATGTTTTTTGTAAAATTCCTACCTTTCTATAATATAATAACACTAGCCTTACTAATATATACAACAACAACTTTAGCTATAAACGTAAAAAAAAGCACAGTTCTATACTCACTTGTCGGTATCCTAATAGTGATGATAGCCGCAGTAAACGACATGTTGTACAATGAATTAATTATCAATACATATTCAGTACTGCCTATAGGTATAATATTCTTTATTTTGTTAAACTCACTTATTTTAAATATAGAATTTAAAGTATCTACCAATGAAATAAACCGAATAAATAAACTCACAAATAAAATAGATAATATAAAATCCAGATTACTAAAAAAAACATCCTTTAGTTTACAGTATCCGTTAAATATTTTATCAGAAGAATTTAAGGCAAATTATGGAATATTGTTTGAAAACAATAAAAAAGACATACGTCCCATAGCCGTGTACCCTTCAGAAATTACCTCTAAAGAACCGACTGAACGAATACAAAGAATGGTAAAAGAATGCCAAAAAAGTAAACAAGCAGAACTGAAACTCGCAAGAGAGAAATATCACGAAAAAAGCATTCTTATATTTCCATTTACTGACCATGAAAAAATAGAATACATACTATATCTCGATAGCTATAAAGCTTTTCCTAAAAACAGTATAGAACTAATGGGATACCTAAACGAACAAATTTTAGGGCTTTCAGAAAACTATAAATTACATGCTGAATTAAAAAGACTTAGCAACAATTTAGAGGCTATTGTTGCAGAAAAGACCAAAGAAGTAATAAAACAAAGAAACAATTTACAACAACAATGTAACATAATAGAAAAAAAATCGGAAAGTTTAGAACAAATATACTCTAAAATAAGAGCTACCAATAAGGCTATAACCAACGATATTCATTACGCTTTAAAAATACACTCTGTCTTATTTAAATCGTGGAAAAGGATGCCGGAAATATTTCCAACCTCCTTTGTATTTTTCCGTCCCAAAGAAATAATAGGCGGCGATTTCTACCTCGGAGCAAAAATGGGCGAAGAACGCTTATTCTGTGCTGCTGATTGTACCGGACACGGCATACCCGGAGCTCTTATGTCCATAGTAGGCTTAAACCTTTTATACAAAGCCGTATATGCCTCGCAACATACAAGTCCCGAAGAAATATTAAACGATATGCAGAAAGACATACGTCGCATTCTAAGCCAAGATGCAGACTCAATATCCAAAGACGGAATGGACTTAAGTCTTATAAACTACAATCCTAAAACAAAAGAATTACGCTTTGCAGGAGCAAGAAACTCAGGCTATTTAGTAAGAAAAGGCAAACTAATAGAACTGAAAGCCGATAAAATGAGTATAGGCGGTATGGCACATGCACGAATAAACAAAAATCGTAAATTTTCATTACAAACTATAAAAACAGCAAAAGGTGACATGCTGTACCTAATGTCAGACGGATATATAGACCAAAATGGTGGACCAAACGAGCGTAAATTCATGCGTAGCAGAATGAAGAAAATGTTTATAGAAACAGCGGAAATGCCTTTAGTACAACAAAAGAAACATTTTATAAAAACAATAGACAGTTGGCGTGGCAATACTGAACAAATGGACGACATGCTTGTTGCCGGATTTAGATTTTAATAAATTACCACTATTTTCTAAACAAACCCTATTAATTTAGAAACTTTCTATTTCTAAATTCTTCATCATGTTTTATAGAATTATTCTGTAAAAACATCTTAGTTTTTTATCAAAGAATATTAATTTTTTGTACTTTTACAAAAAATATAAAATCGAACGTTTATGTGCAAAGTAAATCCCAAAATAGATATAGCATTCAAAAAGCTATTTGGAGTAGACCAAAACAAAGATTTATTACTTTCATTAATAAATTCCATGC
>PDWJ01004015.1_pt1 | contig 13378 bp, 11 predicted proteins | sample 1430881 | NCBI WGS metagenome assembly PDWJ01 (sample SAMN01162460, study PRJNA174530) | Oral metagenome, whole genome shotgun sequencing project. | biome: Marine environment; feature: Marine mammal; material: Swab sample of the gingival sulcus; isolation source: swab sample of gingival sulcus... | reverse complement strand
GATAAATTGATGTTTATTTATCTTGAAATGCCAAAGTTTAACAAGACCGAGAAAGAATTAACAACAAGGTTTGACAAATGGTTGTTTGTTTTGAAAAATCTACACAAATTAGACAGAATACCCGACGATTTAAGAGAAAGCATATTTGAAAAACTTTTTGAAACAGCCGAGATTGCAAAATTCAATAAAGAAGAGGCTAGATCCTATGAAGATAGTTTAAAATATTATAGAGACCTTAAAAATTCAATTGATTATGCACAGGAGGTTGCACACAAAGAAGGGAAAATAGAAGGAAAAATAGAAGGCAGGAAAGAAGGAAGAATAGAAGGCAGGAAAGAAGGAAGAATAGAAGAGAAAATAGAAATTGCAAAAAATCTTTTGAGACAAGGAATAGATACAGTAGTTATTATTACTGCCACGGGCTTGACAGAGGAAGAAATTAATAAACTGAAAAAACATTAAGATTAACGAAGAAAAAAAAATAATTGATAAAAAGTTAGATACTCTACTTGAAAGATTACAAACAGAATTTAGTCTTGTTTTTTTTAGAAGTATTTGATTTGTTTGACGATAAATTTGAGTAGAAATATACTCAGCAGTGAAATAGAGTTAAAGATTTTTATGCAATTTTTAAGACTGCCTATGAAGATGGTTTGCGAGAAGCAAGAATGATGAAAGGCAAGAAAGAAGTTAAAATTGAAGTTGCCGTAAAGATGCTTGAAAAAGGATTAGAAGTTACTTTAATTGCTGAAATGACAGGTTTAACAGAAAATGAAATAAATAAAATGATGTATAAACTATTTTCAAAGCAATCTTTGTGTTGTTTTGCAGCTGTATTGTTATCAGAAATATAATTTACAATTTAACAAAGTGTCTCTCCCATTGGGGTGGCACTTGCTTTGTTTTAAACGAATAAGTTCGAAAATACATAGAAATAACATAACCCATGCAACTTAAAATGCTATTTAGTAGTCCAATGTGATAATCGTTCGACCTACATTAGGCTGTCTAAAAAGTATTAGACAGCTTAAAAGAAAAAGCTGCCCTTTTGGGACAGCCTCTTTTTTTGTATTTTCTGAATACGCCTACTTGCGTGAGGGCTTTACTGCTAATCATTAATTTAACGCAATCCTACAACCTTTTCCAGCATATCGGTGGTTAAAGACTTAGGTCTCTCAATAGGATAACCCAATGCTCTATCCCAAATTAGGTTGGCAGCCACTCCAATAGCACGACCTATTGAAAACAATACAGTATAAAAATCGTATTCGCGCAAACCGTAATACCACTGAATAACACCCGATTGTGCATCAAGATTAGGCCATGGGTTTTTTGCTTTTCCTTGTTCTATTAATATATCGGGAACAACTCTAAACAGCATATCTACATATTGGAAAAGCATATCATCGGGCATGTGTTTTAAGCAAAAGTCTCTTTGAACACTGTATCTTGGGTCGGTTTTGCGTAATACGGCATGTCCGAATCCGGGAATTACCTGCCCTGAATTTAAAGTATCCCAAACAAATTTTTTCATCATTTCTTCTGTGGGAACTTGTCCGTCAAGTTGTTTATAAACATTTTGCAACCATTTTAGCACTTCTTGATTAGCCAATCCGTGTAAAGGTCCTGCCAAAGCATTAGTCATAGACGAGAGCGAATAATATACATCAGACAAAGTACTGTTGGTTAAATGACCTGCGTGTGCACTTGCATTGCCGCTTTCGTGGTCGCTGTGTATAATGAAATACATACGAGCAACCTCGTCATAAGGTTTGGGAATACCCATCATGTGAGCAAAGTTTGCACCAACGTCTAAACTTGGGTCAGAAGGTATTATATCGCCGTTTTTATATTTATATCTGTAAATAAACGCACCTATTTCGGGCATTTTTGACAATAGATTAAGAGCATCTTCATAAGTAGCATCCCAGTAATCATTCTTTGACATACCTTCTGCATATCTTTTATAAAATACAGATTCTTGCTGCATTGCCAATATTGCCGAAGACATCATTATCATTGGGTGAGTGTTTTTTGGTAAGGCTCTTATTACATCTAATACGTATTGAGGTACTTTTTTTCTTTTGTTATATTCGTCTGCTATTTCTTGTATTTCTTCTTTGTTTGGAATATCTCCCGTAAGAAGCAGATACAAAACACCCTCTACATAAGGCATTTCACTGTCTCCAACTTTAGGCAGTAACTTCATTACCTCAGGCAGTGTATAGCCTCTGTAACGTATACCTTCTTCGGGGTCTAAGTACGAAATATCGGTTATTAAACTTTTTACTCCTCTCATTCCTCCAATTACCTGCCCTACGGTAACTTCTCCAACTACCTTGTCTCTATGCTCTTTTAATAACTTTACTATACGTGGTCTATGTTCTTCAATTTTCCTCTTTAATTTGTCTTTTAATTTCTCCATATTAAATGCTTTGTTAATCGTTAATAAATGTCTATATAATATTGGTTTTTAGCTGTTTGTTGTTCGTATTTAAAACTAAACGAGCACTAATATAGCAAATATTTTTTAAGTAACAAAATGCAATGTGGCATTAATTACAAAAATAGTTTTTTTTAGGGGGTATGTGTATTTAATCATAAGTGATTTTATGGGGCTGTGTCGCGGATTTAAGGTAACCGTTGAAAGTTTGCGTTACAAAAATAAAATTATTATCTTTGTGGCGACGGGCACTTTGTTAAGTTAAAAATAAAAAGTTTAAATGAGTTCAAGAAATACATGAATTAATACAGATAATAATAATTAATAATTTAAAAAGGAATGAATAAAATGACAAAATTAGGAACAATTCTATTTGGAATAGCTATGTTGTTTTTGGTATCTTGCTCAGAGTCTCAAGACAATTTGAACGTAATACCAAAAGAAACAAATCTTGTATCAGTATTTGATGTTCAATCTATTATAAAAAAAGGAAAACTGTACGAGATCAAGGAAAGGAAATTTTTTAAAGCATTTGAAAAAGAGATTAGAAGTGAAAATAAAAAAGTTTCTCAAATTATAGATAATATCATTGAAGATCCGTCAGAAACAGGGATAGATTTTGCTATTGATGTATTTGTATTTCCTATCAATTCTGCTAAAGATGAAAGATTTATAAGTATTGCATTAGAACTTAAAAGCGAAAAAAAATTCTCAGGGTTTATAGAAAATGTTTTAGGTGAATCAGGAATTAGTTTTAAAATAGAAAAAGAGAAAAATTATAGTTATGTTTTAATTAATAAGAGGGCTTTGATAGGATGGGATTCTGATAAAGCTCTCTTATTAATGGCAGATAATTATAAAAGCAGAAAAAAATTAGATGTAGAAATGAAAACATTGATGGAATTAACTCCATCAGACCAAATTACTGCAAATAAAGAATTTAATAATTTTTATAACAATAAAAAAGATCTGAGTGTTTGGTTTTCTACCAATTTATTTGAAAATAGTTATGATTTCAAGAAATTATCAGAGGCATTAAATCTTGATATGACAAATAATTATATTGCATCGTATTTAGATTTTGGAGAAGATAATATTTCATTGTCTACAGAATTTATATTTAATAGTGAATTTGAAAAAATGATGAAAGAAAATGATATTTGGAATAATTCGTTTAGTAGTGAGTTGTTAAACTATTTTCCCGACAAAAACTATGTTGGTGCAAGTATTTCATTAAATCCAATATCGTACTACAATATCATTGAACAACGAGAAGATTTTGATAAAATGAAGTCTAAATTTGATAAATCAATGGGGTTTAGTGTAAAAGATGTTTTTCAAACTTTAAAGGGTAACTTTGTGTATAGTTTATTTGGGTTTGACAATATTGAATATAGCTATATGAGTTTTGGATACGGCTTTAATAAAGATAAAGCAATTTTGTTAGACGAAAGGCGTGCGATAAGTGAAGCCGGTTATTTGTCGGCAAAAGATAAAGAAATGTTAAATAAAGGTAAAACAATTAACGCTAAGGCATATAACGGACGGTATTGCATAAATATTAAAAATATTTTAGAGGATGGAGGTAGTGCTGAGTCAGCCATTGCCAAAGATAGTAAAATTAATTGGTACGACGGAGGTTGGGATTATGGCAGATATGTTGAAACTACTAAAGAAGAATATTTGCCTTTAATGGGTTTAGCTTGTGATATTGAAGGTAATAAAATAATTAAAGATATAATTAATAAATTTGCTGATAATGGATTGATTAAGCATGATGATTATTATGAATTTGCGTTTGACAGGAAGCTTCCTGCGTATTTTGCTTTTAATGAAAATATGTTTTTTATTACCAATGACAAAAAAAGTATAAGCTTATTTAAAGATGGTGGATACAACTCTGATAATTTGGCAAGCTCTACAATTAGTTCAGGAATGTTGAATAATAAATTTTATTCCTATTTAAATTTGAACTATGATGAATATCCTCAAAAAATAAAAACATTAATAGACAATACACAAAATAATAGAGAAAAGAAAGTATTTAAAGTTTGGAGAGGTCTTTCAAAGAGCGTAGAACTAAAACGAACAAATAACAATTCTTTTGAAATAATATTAAACATAAATGGCAGTGGTAATAATAGCCTAAATACAATTATTACAGCTATTGATGACAGTTATACATATTTAATGTCTTTGTAAACTTATGTTTATAGAATTAAATAATATTAAACCTGTATATATGTCGGATGAAGAAATATCTTTGTCCGACATATATCTGCAAGAAAGTGTCTTGTTTGAAAAAGGTAAGAACTATTTGATTAAAGCAAATTCGGGACATGGGAAAACATCAATATTAAATTTTATTTATGGTAATAATATCAATTTTGAAGGCTGTATAAAATATGATGGTGTTTGCGGCAAAAATGTTTTTGATTTTCGTAAGTCAAAAATTAGTTATGTTTTTCAAGACCTTAAATTGTTTCCGGATTTAACAGTATTAGAAAATATTCAACTTAAAAACGCTTTAACTAATTACAAAACAGTTAAAGAAATTGAGTTATTTATGGAGCAGGCTTTGTTAGGGAATAAAGTAAATAGTGTTGTTAGTAAATTATCGTTAGGACAACAACAAAGAGTGGCAATAATTAGAGCATTTTGTCAGCCCTATGAATTTTTATTGTTAGATGAACCTTTCAGCCATTTAGATGAAGAAACCACCCAAGTAATGTCTAACATAATCAACATGGAAATTAAAAAACAAAGTGCAAGTTTGATAATGACATCTTTGATTAATACAAACTCATTTGATTTCCACAAAATCATAAACTTGTAATTATGCTTTATAAGCTACAACGAAAAACACTGGTAATATCTCAATTAGTAGGATATGCACTTACCTTATTGGTTGGTATTACAATTGTATTATTAACTATTCAACTTTATCTTGATATTAAGCCATTATTATCTGAACAGACTGATGTGTTTAAGGATAAATCTGCTGTTATTAGTAAAAATATATCTGTGTTTAAAACAATGGATAAACGTAAGGTATATTTTACAAGAGAAGAAATTGCGGAGCTGCAAAGTCAAACATTTACAAAAAGTGTTTCAAAGTTTACCAGTGCAAATTTTAAAATAGGAGCCTATTTGGATAAAACTGAGAGTATGCCAATGTTTTATACAGATTTGTTTTTTGAAAGTATTCCGGATAATTACCTTGATGTAAAAGCCAATGATTGGAAATGGGATATATCATTAGGTTTTATACCTATAATAATACCGGAAAATTATTTGAACCTGTATAATTTTGGCTTTGCCGAAAGTCAAGGATTACCTGTTGTATCTAAAACCACTATTTCTGAAATTGAGTTTAATGTTAGTGTTTCGGGAAATGGTAAAACCAAACATTTTAAAAGTAAAATAGTAGGTTTTTCAAATAAAATAAATTCAATATTAGTCCCTGAGGACTTTCTGTTTTGGGCAAATGCAGAATTTGGACAAGCAAACACAGAGAAAACAAGTAGACTGTTAATAGAATTTCACAACCCCTCGGACGAGGCTATTTTAAACTATTTTAATGAGAAAAACTATTCAATTAACAGGGATAAGTTAGAATTTAGTAAACTTACTTTTTTCTTTAAATCGGCATTGTTGTTTGTGTTTTTTACGGCAGTGGTTATTATTATTTTAGCAATTTCTTTTATTTTTATGAGTATTAGTTTGATAATTCAAAGGAATAAAGAATTACTTATTAATTTGTATAATATAGGTTATAACTATAGGCAAATTGCAAGATTTTATCAGGTGTTGATAAGTGTGATTACGGCAATTATAATTTTTGTATCAATAATAATGAGCAGTTTTGTAAGAAATTATTATCTGGATAACATTTCCGGTTTGTTTGAATTTACCTCAGATTACAACAGTATATATGTGTCCGGTATTTTATTAACTGTTTTGCTCGTAACATTGTATAATGTGTTTATAATTAGAAATGTGAAAAAAACAGTTGTACCTACATCCAACGCTTCGTTAAATTAGTAATTAACAATTAACAATTAATAATTAGGTTGTTATAAGAATATGACGGAGTATTGTACATCTACATAATAACCTGAGGATAGAGCCGTGTTGTTATGTTTAGCTGCATTATGAGGGGTGTTGCTACACCGTAAAAAATTGTAGAGAAGTTACACTATGCAACCTCTCTACACTTATCCATAAATTTATCTTATTTTATGGGGATGCTTGTGTTTTAAAATTTTATTTTTGAGAATACAATCCTATTTTATTGCCTTCCGTATCAATAATATGACCATAAAATCCAAATTTGCCTATATCTGTTTTCGGAACCACTATTTTTCCTCCTGCTTCTTCAACACGACTTGCTTCTACGGCAACATCTTCACAGTTAAAGTAAACAACAGTTCCATCGGCAGAGGGCTTATAATACTCTGATTGTACTAAACTTCCTGCTGATCCTGCAACATCAGGACTCGGGCTGCCGAAAATATACATCTTTGCGTCGGGCATTTCATTAAGGTGAAACTCTAAGTTAAAAACTTTTTCATAAAACGTTTTAGCTCTTTCTATATCAATAGTGGCTATTTCAATCCATTGTATCGGGTTTGTCATAATTTTTAATTTTTAAATGTTAATAATATTTTTATTTTTCTAAAGCTTTTTTTAATAAATCTAAACCTTGCTGATTAGTTTTTTCCATTTCTTTTTTAGCTCCGAAAAGCCACATGAAAAACGCATCAACCAAGCCTGATTTAAGTTTAAAAACTTGTGTTACCGTTATTCCTTTTTCGTTTTCGGTAAATGTATAGTCAAAGGTAGGTTTAGCCACAAAGGGTTTTTGAATATCACATTGCATTCCAATAAATTGCAATTCTTCAATTTTGCATATTTCCTGATAACCAAGGTCTTTGCCTTTGTTGCCGTTCCAATGATACTGTGCACCCACCGTTCCGTCAGTTCCTTTTACCTCGTATTTTTGTGTTGGATCTTGTGCTAAGAAAGGTGACCACTTTGGGAAGTTTTTCAAATATTTTACCATATCAAAAACATTTTTCTTATCTGCTTTTATGGTTATTGTTTTTGTTATTTCAATATTTTGCAAATCACTTGCCTTGTAAAAACCGAAAACTAAAAAAAGTACAATTAAAACTACTACTCCTATTACTAAATAAATCATTTTTTTCATTTTAAAGTTATTTTATAATATTTATTTTAAATCGCATTGGCATTAAAGAGATTCCTCAATTTGTTATACCTTATGCTTTGTATTGAACTCATTTAAACTTTTGCTATTAAAAAATTAAAATGAATTCATAATTTCATTAACAATATCACAAAAGTATATTGAATTATTGTAAAACAACTTGTCTTATGGCAAGAAATGAAAAAGTCTTATAAAGTTATTGATTTTCGTATTCTGCTGAGAGAGGTATCGGTAACTCCTAAAAATGAAGCAATATTTTTTAAAGGTGCTTGTTGTATAATTTGAGGTTTTTTCTTTATAAGTTCCAAATATCTGTCGGTTGCACTTTCTTTTATTATGGAAACAGAGCGTTGTTTAAATTCAAATAAACTTTGAGATAGCCAAGCACGCCCCCATTCTCTAAGATTTTCCATAGAATGAAATAATTCTTGAAATTTGTCGAAGTCTATTTTATAACAAGTACAATCTGTTATGGTTTGTATATACTCTTTTGTAGGTATTCTTTGAAATAAAGACGAAACCTCAATGACAACTTCATGTTCTATAAAAAAGTTAGTTGTAATGTCATTGCCGTTATAGTCATACACAAAAGACCTCATAAGCCCATTTTTTAAAATCATATAGTTGTCTGCTATTTGTCTTTCTTTAAGAATAAAGTCTCCCTTTTTAAACTGAACTTCATAGTGGGCATCAAAAATTTTTTTTAAATCGTTATCCGATAATTTTGGGTGTTGATAAACTTGTTTTAAAATTTGTTCCTTCACTTTTTATTTGATTTTAATTAACATTCATTTTCTTATCCATTCTCAACTATCCGTTAACCATTAATTAATCATTATTAATATAACCTACCAACTTTCCCTAACATCAGGAACAAAATAAATTTTACAAACTTTCTTTATACTATAATTTTTAAAATCTGTAATTACAAGTTTTACGTTATTTTCTCCCTTTACCAACTTTAAGTTAAATGTTAAAGGAATATCGCAATCGGTATCTGTGGTGGTAGTTAGTTTAGGTTGTTTTATACTATCCTGATACAGAGAGTCGTTAAAGAATAGCTGTATGTTTTTAAGGTTACTTTTAGCCGATATGCATAACTTTAATTTATACATTTGAGTTATAGAGCTTGATACGGAGTCTTGTTCAAATTCAATTTTGGATTGATCGGTGTTTTTATATTTCAATACGGCAAAATCCCAACCATTGCCCTGCATATATGATGTTCCTATAAGAGCCAAGCCGTTATCTCTGGTTTCTATAACCTTATTAGGATAATCAAGACTTGTTCTTGCAAATATATTTTGCCATAGCGTATCACCATCTGTATTAAATTTACTAATGGCAAAATCAGATGAGTTTTCTTCGCCCGAGCGGCTAAATCCGCCAACCACTATACTATTATCATAGGTTTGGTAAATGGAAGTAGCTTGATCCCAACGCCCCCAACTAAGCACTTTTTTCCATATTAACTTACCGTCTGTGTCTATTTTTAATAGTACAACATCGTAATCAATTTGCGAAAAAGTTCTAGTATATCCTGCAATATATATATAGCCGTCTGCTCCTTGCATAAGTGCAGTTCCGTAGCTCCATTTGTTAATCTCAAAATTATAATTCCAAATCTCCTCGCCTTTGTCATTTAATTTGAATGCCCATATAGATGAGTGAATATCTCCTGAAGCCCCTTTTGTGCCACACACAACAAGTTCTTTATCAGTAGTTTCAATAATTGAAGTTGCGTAGTCGGTTTTATCTTCTCCAAAGTTCTTTTTCCATATTAACTTACCTGTTTGGTCTACTTTTACAACAAAAGCATCTTCGTCAAAATCAGGAGTAGTTTTAGTCATGCCGGCAGCTACAATATAATTATCATGAGTAATTATTACACTATTGGCTCTTTCGTCCATTTTTCCGCCATAGCTTTTATACCATAATTTTTCACCAAATTTATTAAGTTTTAATATCCATAAATCGCTGTTGTAAGCATAAGGCAAAACACAATAACCTGCCATGATAATACTTGAATCTTTGCTGATTTTAAGATCTTTGGCTTCAGACATGGGCATTGTTTTATAGGTTTTACCAAATTTTGAAACACCTTGTTCATCCACTTTCATAAGCCATATATGTTTCTCTTTAGATTTGGTATATCCGCATATAAGTAATTCTCCATTAGCAGTTTCCACTGCGCTGTATGCCTCGTCCCAACCGCTTCCCCCATAGGTTCTTGCCCAGCTAAACTCATACTGGCCATATATATCGCCCATAGACAACGCATATATGAACATAAAAAATAAATATATCGTAAATTGTTTTTTCAAATCGTTATATTTTTTGGTAGTAGAATTCAAACGTGTATTGAACTAATTTAAACTTTTTGTTTTTAAGAAATAGAAAAAGATTAAATGAGTAGTTCATTATAACAGTTACACTATAGAACGTTTATTTTGGGTATATCTGATATGGGAATTAAAATTTATCATATATATTTGCAAAATTATTAACTTTTTTCAACAAACTAAACTTTCAAAAGGTTAAAATAACTAAATGAAGCATAAAATAAACATAATAACCTTAGGTTGTTCAAAAAATCTTGTTGATAGTGAGCAGATTGCTACACAGCTTAATGCTAATAACTTTGATATTGTATACGACGAAAACTCAAGCAATGCACAAACAGTAATTATAAACACATGCGGTTTTATACAAGATGCCAAAGAGGAATCAATAGAAACAATTTTGAAATATGGCAGGCAGCGTATTGAAGGTAAGATACAGAACTTGTATGTAGTTGGTTGTTTATCAGAGAGGTACAAGAAAGATTTAGAACAGGAATTACCCGAAGTAGATAGTTTCTTTGGTACGAATAATATACAAGAAATAGTAGAAGGTTTACATATAGATTATCGTAAGGAGTTATTGGGGGAGCGACTTATATCCACACCAAAACATTATGCCTATTTAAAAATTTCGGAGGGCTGTGATAGAACTTGCTCGTTTTGTGCCATTCCCTTAATTAAGGGCAAACATAAATCAGTGGAGCTTGAACTTTTAGTTAAACAAGCAAAATATCTAACTGATAACGGAGTTAAAGAGTTAATTTTAATTGCTCAAGATTTATCAAGCTACGGAACAGACCTGTATAAAAAAAACAGTTTGGCAGATTTACTGAAAGAGCTTGTAAAAATTGACAAACTAAAATGGATACGCTTGCACTATGCTTATCCGACGGGTTTTTCGCAGGAAGTTATTGATTTAATGGCTAATGAAGAAAAAATTTGCAATTATTTGGATATTCCCTTACAACATATCAACAATAATGTGTTAAAAATGATGCGCAGAGGACATAACAAGTCTAAAACGCTGGAATTGATACGCAAACTAAGAGAGAATAACCCTGATTTGAATGTCAGAACAACCTTATTGGTAGGGCACCCGGGCGAAACCGATGAGGCTTTTAATGAACTGAAAGAATTTGTAGAAAATACTAAATTCGACAGGCTAGGTGTATTCACATATTCTGAGGAGGAAGACACCTATGGAGCAGAAAATTATGCAGATTCTATCTCCGAAGAAGTAAAAAGCGAACGAGCTGACGAAATAATGTCTATTCAGCAAGGAATTTCTTTGGAGCTTAATACTCAAAAGATTGACAAAACATTAAAAGTTATCATTGACCGACAAGAAGATGAGTTTTATGTGGGGCGTTCGGAATATGATTCGCCCGAGGTTGATAATGAAATACTTATAAGAACTGATAGTGCTAATTTAACAATTGGAGAGTTCTATAATGTTAAGATTATATCAGCTGCCGAATACGATTTATATGCAGAACTTGAAGTGTAAGAAATTAAAAGTTAAAGTTTTTTAAATTATTCTATACATGTATTTTGAGCAAAACTATAAGCACTTGGATAAAAACACAAAAAAACTTATTGACGAAAATTGATAAAAGTTGTATTTTTCGTCAATAAGAGTTATTTTTGCACAAAAAACAAATGATATACAGAGCATTATATTTACATAAATTAAGGCAGTTAAAAGACCAAAATATCATAAAGGTTATCACGGGTATTAGAAGAAGTGGAAAATCTACACTTTTAGAAGCATTTAAAAATGAATTATTATCTGAGGGGATTAGTCATAAGAATATTATTTTTATCAATTTTGAAGAACGAGAAAATGTAAATTATAGTGCTTGGACGGTTTTGTATGACCAAATCACGTTAAATATTGACATTAACGAGAAGTACTATGTGTTTTTAGATGAAGTTCAATTGATAGATGATTTTGAAAAACTGATTAATAGTTTATTTGTTAAGAAGAATATTGATTTGTATGTTACCGGTTCAAATGCTTATTTATTATCCAGTGAATTAGCTACGCTTTTAACAGGAAGATATATTGCAATAAATGTTTTGCCTTATTCTTTTAAAGAATACTTATTAGCTCATAAAGAGGACAGTAATACAGACCGGCTTTTCCGTAATTATATTAATGAAAGTTGTTTTCCGGAAGCAGTTACTTTATCAAAAAACAGTCAGCATTTAGTCAATGATTACTTGCAATCTATTTATGATACTGTTATTATCAAAGATATTGCACAACGTCATAGTTTGAGAAATTTAAACAATTTACATCGCATTGTTAGTTTTTTGTTTGATTCTGTAGGGTCTTATATTTCCCCAACGAGTATAGCAAAACATTTGAGTAAAAATTCGCGAAAAAATATATCGCACAATACAATTATTAAATATTTAGATTTTTTCACACAATCATATATTTTATACAAAGCCCCCAGATACGATATTAAAGGAAAAGAATTATTGACAACTAATGAAAAATATTACGTTGTTGATTTAGGACTAAGAAATATTACTTCTACTAATCAATATGATAGAGATTTAGGGCATAAATTAGAAAATGTTGTTTATTTTGAATTGTTAAGACGAGGAGGTAAGGTTTATGTGGGGAAAAATAAGGATAAGGAGATAGATTTTATCGTAGATAAACCCAATAGTCAAAGAGAATATTATCAAGTTGCTTTTAGTGTTAATGATGAGAAAACTTATCAAAGAGAGATTTCTGCTTTTGATAATATTAGAGATAATTACCCTAAATACTTATTAACTCTTGATTTTGATAATACCAACATTAATGGTATCAATAAAATAAACGTTATTGATTGGTTATTAGAATAATTAATATAAAATACTGAGCTTAAGTTGTATATAAACAATAACTACATTTTATGAACGATGAATCTCTTACTTTAAATTTCCACTACTGCTCAACGCCGGCTACATTATGGGAAACAACCCCTCTAAGTAAAAATTAAAACCTTAATGCAAACAAAATATAAAATAATGAAGTCAAAATCAATTTGCCTGCTTTTGATATTGGGAGCCTTGCTTAATAGTTGTTCACATTCCGACCTTGATATTATAACAAAAATAAGTCTGAAATTACAAGATATGAAAACAGTTCAATATAAGCATGACTATAAAAACTATAATTTCATAACAGGTGAATTAGGACTAAGTGATTCAGCAATTGAAGTTTTTGATTTTACTAGTAATGACTCAATTATTGGTGCACGATATTATTTTTCCGCTAAGTATGGCGATTTCGGGTTTAATGGATTAACATCTTTCTATACTAAAAAGGGGAAAAAACAACTGATTTATACTCCTGTTAATTCT
>PDWJ01004014.1_pt1 | contig 13379 bp, 11 predicted proteins | sample 1430881 | NCBI WGS metagenome assembly PDWJ01 (sample SAMN01162460, study PRJNA174530) | Oral metagenome, whole genome shotgun sequencing project. | biome: Marine environment; feature: Marine mammal; material: Swab sample of the gingival sulcus; isolation source: swab sample of gingival sulcus... | reverse complement strand
TATGAAAAACTTTTTTTGCAGCAATCTCTTCTTTTTTCTTTCTTTTGCGTTCTTCATACTTTGTAATATGTTCCATCTGAGATATAATAATCCCTATCAACATCAAACTGATGAAAACAACTAACATGCCCACCAAGGTTATGCCTAAGCCGAAACGGACTTTATATTTTTCAAAATCTTTTTTAGCTTGCAACAGAATTTTCTCGTCAATATTAAAGTCTTTCAAGGATTTTTCCCCGTCACCTTTTTTTAGGTCTATTCGAATATGGTAATTATCCAAATATTCGACCATTTTTTTTACGGGAAATTCATATTTTGCCGCAGCTTTGACAATATTGTCATTTTTATCGAAGATCACTTTTTCGTCCGCATTGAGCAAAACAAAAAAAGATGCAATGACAAATATAATCGGGATAAATATATCATATGGCATCAAAGAAATATTCTACGATGATTTTTGGTTGTGGGAATGTAATCATGGGGGATGATGGTTACGGACCTTCCGTTGTAGATGAGCTGAATGCTCGTGGCAACCTTCCTGATGATGTACAGGCCGTGGACGTTGGTACTTGTGTTCGTGAGTATCTGTTCGATTATCTTCTGACAGAGGAGGGTAGGCCTGAAAGAATCATAATTCTGGACGCAGTAGATTTCCCGGATCGTTCGCCCGGTGAAGTGTTCTATATTTCACCAGAGAGTATTCCGGCTAAAAAAATTCACGATTTTTCTCTTCATCAGTTTCCCACTGTAAATTTGTTGTTGGAGTTGGAGCAGCATACGGGGATGGAAATCAAGATTCTCGCCGCTCAGATTGAGTATATCCCGGACGAAATTGCACCGGGACTTTCTGAGCCGATGTCTAAAGCCATACCTGTTGCATGTGAGATGATCTCACAAATTCTTTCTGAACAAAGCTAAATGAGGTGACCTTTTATGAAGTATGAATTTAGAGTCAGCGACATGGCGGAGGAATTTGGAGTTCACTCGACTACCGTTAATAATTGGATCAAGTCAGGTTCCCTTCGCGCCAAGGAAGGGCCTGGATCCAAATATCTGATGGAGTTCAGTGATTACCAAAAATTTTGCGAAAGGTTTGGTGTTGAACCAAGTGTTCGACCCCAAAACCACGTACACATGGATCCGTGTACGATTCAGCAGCAAGGTGGTACAGCTGTTCAGGAGCCATTGGTTCTTGATGGTACCAGAAGTGAGCTTGCCGTTGATCCTTCGTGGGCCCAGTCCTGTGTAACATGTGGAACCTGTGCCGCCGCCTGTCCTATTTCCGGTGTTGACGGTCTTGACCCTCGTAAGATCGTGCGAATGGCGGTTATGGGAATGGATCAGGAGTTGGTTGATCTGGATTGGACATGGAAATGTACCATGTGTGGCAAGTGTGAGGAATCCTGCCCTGCAAATATCCAGATTACTGCCTTGATACGTAAAATTCGTGGAACCCGTCCTCGTCCAGCAGTGCCAGGTCCAATTCATAAAGGTGTTGCCATGTGTCTTGAGCGTGGGAATAACCTTGGTATTCCAAGGGATGATTTTGTCTTCCTTTGTGAGGATCTTGGCGAGGAACTTGCCGAGACAAGCTGTCCTGGTTTCAAAACCCCAATCGATGTCGAAGGTGCAAGAGTGATGGTGACCATCAACTCCAAAGAGCCTTTTGGTGAACCAGATGACATGAAGTGGTGGTGGAAGATCTTTTATGCAGCGGGTGAGTCCTGGACAATTCCTTCCGAACATTGGGAAGGTGTTAACTGGGGGCTTTTCTCTGGTGATGATGAAGCTCAAAAAACTATTGTTGGTCGTATAGTTGACAATATGAGGAGGCTTAAGTGTAAGGTGCTTCTTCTGCCCGAGTGAGGCCATGCATACTTTGCAACCCGGTCCGGGTTGGTAAAATGGTTTCCAGAAGTATTTGAAGAATTCCAGATTGTGACAGTGTTTGATCTTCTTCTTGAATATCTCAAGGAAGGCAGGATCAAGCTTGATACCGATGTTCATAAAATGCCTATAGCATATCATGACCCATGCAATTATGGTCGAAAGTCTCTTAAGGAATTTGGCCAGGCGTATTTTGAAGAAGGACGAGAAGTTGCTCGTGCCTGTGCTCCTGATCTGCGAGAACTGAATCCAAACCGTCGTTCAGCTTACTGTTGTGGTGGGGGTGGTGGTACCTGGGCTCTGCCATATACGGATGAGCGTATTTATTATGGTCGAACCAAGGCACGTCAGATTCAGGAATCTGGTGCTGAACTGGTCGTTGCTCCTTGTCATAACTGCCGTGATCAGATCATGAAATCTCTCAAGCCGGAATATGATCTTAATATTGAGGTCAAGTATCTCTGGGAACTTGTTGCAGATTCATTGATTATGCCAGGCAAGGATAAGGCTGATCCAGTTGTTAGCCATCATGTGTAATCAGAGTATGCAATTGCATTTGGAGCAGATTCAAATGCTGACAAGAAATAATCTGTAGAATGACCACAGACTATTTATATTATTAATCGAGAGGAGACACCTGTCATGCTGGACAATAAAAAAGTTGGATCGGTGATGATTGTGGGAGGTGGCGTCACGGGCATGCAGTCGGCCCTTGATCTCGCTGATGCTGGTTACTTCGTCTACCTGATTGAGAAATCTGGGGCTATCGGCGGAGCCATGGCTCAGTTGGATAAGACTTTCCCTACCAATGATTGCTCGATGTGAATTATCGCGCCTAAATTGGTTGAGTGCGGTCGGCACTTAAATATAAAATTGATGACTCTCAGTGAAGTAACCAATATCGCAGGTGAAGCGGGTAACTTTACTGTAACCGTAAAAGAATCTCCACGTTATGTGGATGTTGACAAGTGTATTGCTTGTGGTGCTTGTACAGCTAAATGCCCCAAGAAGGTTGACAGCGAGTATGATGCTGAAACCGGAAAGCGTAAGGCTATTTATGTGAAGTATTCCCAGGCTGTACCATTGAAGTACCAGATCGATGCAGATAACTGTATACGTCTGAACGCTATGCGTGCTGGAAAGGAAAAACTTCCTTGCGGTCTCTGTGAAAAGGCTTGTGATGCTGGTGCTATCAATTACAACGATACAGAAAAAATTCATGAAATTAACGTTGGAGCAGTAGTTCTTGCTCCTGGTTTCGAAGCTCATGATCCTGGTCCTGCAAAGGTTTGGGGTTATGGGGTATATCCCAATGTTGTTACCTCCATGCAGTTTGAGCGTTATCTCTCTGCTACCGGTCCAACCGAAGGTCATATTGTACGGCCTTCCGATGGTAAGGAAGCCAGAAAGATTGCCTTTTTGCAATGTGTTGGTTCCCGCGATACCAATCTTTGTGGAAATCGTTACTGTTCTTCTGTCTGTTGTATGTATGCTATCAAGGAAGCTGTTATGGCGAAAGATCACGTTGATGGTCTTGAGACTGACATTTTCTATATGGATATGCGTACCCATGGCAAAGAGTTCGATAAATACATGGAAAAAGCAAAGAACAATTCAGGCGTTCGCTTTGTTCGTTCCCGTGTAAATGCTATTGAACCACACATGGATACCGGCGATCTTCGTCTGAAGTATATTAATGATAAGGGCTTGGCCAAGGAAGAATACTACGATATGGTCGTTCTTTCGATTGGTCTCGAAACGCCTAAACATGTTCTTGAACTTGCCAAGACAGCAGGTATTGAGATTACCAATGACAGATTCGCCAAAACCAGTGACTTTGCTCCTGTTCAGACTAGTCGTGAAGGTGTCTTTACCTGTGGTGCCTTTGCTGGTCCCAAAGACATTCCTCTTTCTGTGATGGAAGGATCAGCTGCTGCAGCGGGTGCTGCTCAAGTTTTAAGTCCTGCCAGAGATTCACTGACCAAGACCCAGACCTTCCCGGAACAGCGGGATGTCAGCAGCGAAGAGCCGGCAGTTGGCGTATTTATCTGTCATTGCGGCTCCAACATTGCCAACTATGTGGACGTGGAGGAGGTGGCACGTTACGCTGAAGGGTTACCCGGAGTTGCCCATGTTGAACGCAATCTCTTTTCCTGTTCTCAGGATACCCAGGATCAGATGGCAAAGCGTATCAGGGAAAAAGGTCTCAACCGCATCGTTGTTGCAGCCTGCACACCGAGGACGCACGAGCCTCTGTTCAGAGAAACCCTCAAAGAAGCCGGTATCAATGAATATCTCATTGAAATGGCCAATATCAGGAATCAAAACTCCTGGGTGCATTCAAAGGAACCGAGGAAGGCTACAGAAAAGGCAAAAGACCTGGTGCGCATGGCTATTGCCAAGATATTACCGCAAAAACAGCTCTATCAGCTCTCGGTTACTGTCAACCAGACAGCCCTTGTTATTGGCGCTGGTCTTGCAGGAATGACCTCCGCACTCAACCTCGCAGATCAAGGATACCCTGTTCATCTCGTAGAAAAAACAGATAGACTCTGCGGCTTTGCCAATTGGCTTGACAGAACCTACCAGGGTGAAGCTATCAAGCCCCGCTTACAAAAGATTGCAGACAAGGTGACAGCCCATCACAACATCACCCTGCATCTTAACTCCGAGGTTACCGAAGTAGAAGGATTTATCGGCAACTTCAAATCAACCATTACCAGTAAAACAGGAGAATCTCTTTCCATCAGACATGGCGCCGGCATACTTGCCACCGGTGGCAAGAGACATCGCCCTGTAAAAGAATATGGCTATGGTGATTTGAAAGGAGTATACGCCGGTATTGAATTTGATACCGCCAGAAGGGTTGGTGACAGAAATGTTAAAGCATTAAAATCAGTAGTCTTTATCCAATGCGTTGGCTCACGGGAAAAAGACAGACTCTACTGTTCCAAGGTCTGTTGTACCCACTCTATCGCAACGGCAATCTCCCTGAAAAAAGAGGACCCATCAAGGCAGATATTCATCCTCTACCGTGATATAAGGGCCTACGGGGAACGGGAATTACTGTACAAACAGGCAAGAGAGCTGGGAGTCATCTTTATCAACTATGAACTCCATGGCAAGCCTGATGTAACACGCGACCCAGAAAAAGGGCTGCAGGTGAAGGTTATTGACCATGTCCTCCATAGACCGGTGGCCATCAACGCCGACGCCGTTGTTCTTGCTGAGGCAATCCTGGCAAATCCTGATGCAAAGAGATTAAGCTCGTTATTTAAGCTGCCCATTGATGGTGACGGATTCTTTCAGGAAGCGCACGCAAAGCTCAGGCCAGTAGACTTCGCCACCGAAGGTCTCTTTGTCGCGGGTCTTGCCCATTATCCCAAACCGGTCGAAGAATCAATTGCCCAGGCAATGGCCGCCGCTTCACGGGCAGCCACGGTGCTTTCCAAACAGTCTATCAGTCTGGAAGCCATTAAAGCGGAAGTGGTTGACCATAACTGCGATGGATGCGCACTCTGTGTCGATGTCTGTCCGTTCGCAGCCATTACCCTGATGGAAACCGGAACAGATGGCGATTCTGGTAGCCGTAAAGTGTCTGTGAATAAGGCGAAATGTAAAGGCTGCGGCCTCTGCCAGGGCACCTGCCCGAAACGTGGAATTAATGTTGCAGGATTTTCGCTTGACCAAATCAGGAAACAGGTACAGGCAGCCCTTGCCGCTTGAGATATTTTTATCCTCTGAATAACAACTGATACAATCAGAAGGAGTGATCAATGAGTTTTGAACCAAAAATAATAGCATTTTGCTGTAACTGGTGTTCCTACGCCGCTGCTGATCTGGCTGGAGTATCACGTATGGAATACCCTGCAAATGTCAGGATTGTCCGAGTAATGTGCTCTGGCATGGTCCACCCGGAAACCATCCTTGAAGCCTTTGAACTGGGGGCTGACGGTGTTATGGTTCTTGGCTGACACCTGGGCGAATGTCATTACCTGGATGGTAATTATAAAGCTATGACCCGTTCCGAGATGATCAGCACATTGCTTGAAGATTATTACATCAGCCCTGACCGCTTCCAGATAAGCTGGGTTAGCTCAGCTGAACCGGATAAATTTGTGGCGGCGGTAAAGGAAGTAACAGCACGTGTAAAAAAACTGGGCCCGATAAAAGAACCCGAGACCACAGAATAAGGAGACGAAAATGGCTGTAAAAGTTGCAGAAGAATGGCTCCATTCGTGTTCCGGATGTGAGATTGCCATTCTCAATATTGGAGAGCCTCTGGTGGAACTCCTCTCAGCTCTGGAATTTGTTCATATCCCGGTGCTGATGGATAATAAATACTTCGGTCAACTCGGTGAAAAAGAACACCTGGAAATCCCCGAAGCCGATGTTGGTATCGTCTCAGGCGGCTGTGCCAACGAAGAGCACAGGGAAGTACTCGAAGAAATGCGTAAAAAGTGTAACATTCTCATTGCGCTTGGCACCTGTTCCACCCATGGCGGCTTACCTGCGCTTATCAATACATGGGGAAGTCAGGCAGCTTTCGATGAAGCGTTTACCACGCAAACAACGGATGCATGTAAAACCATTCCCTCACAGGGCGTTCCCAAGCCGCTTGACAGGGTTTATGCCCTGGATGAAATAGTAAAAATTGATTTACTCGTTCCCGGCTGTCCGCCAAACCCGGCACACATTGCCGCTGCGATAACAGCACTGCTCGAAGGAAAAGAAGTTCAACTTCCAACACGAAGTGTGTGTGATACCTGTCCGACACAGCGTCAGGGCAAGGGCGATATAAAATCAATACGACGCTTTACGGAAAAGGCCGATTTTGACCCGACAAAAGGTGTGGATGAAATGCGTTGTCTGCTGGAACAGGGTTTCATGTGTATGGGACCAGTGACGGCAGCCGGCTGCGCAAAACGTGGTGCTCCCAGCTGTATCAGCGCCCGCGTTCCCTGTCGGGGCTGCTTCGGGCCGGTCCGCAATGAGGGAAACCAGATGCTTGACATGATGAACGCACTGGCCAGTAATGGTATCGACTTCACCTCAGTCGTAGACCGCAAGAACTTGCTGCGCTTTTCCGGTGCTCACAATAAGATTAGAAAACAGGTGAAATAATATGGAAAAAATCATTAATATCCAGCCGGTCACCCGGATCGAAGGCCATGCCTCGATCGCCATCGAACTGGATGATAACGGTAATGTTCACGACGCAAAGATGCATCTGATGTCTTTGCGCGGATTTGAAAAATTTATCCAGGGCAGGCCCGCTGAAGAGGTTCCCCGCATTGTCAACCGTATCTGCGGTATCTGTCCTTGGATGCACCATCTCGCCTCCATGAAAGCGGTGGATGGCTGCTTTGGGGTTACACCAACACCTGCCGGCCATAAACTGCGTGAGTTGTGCCAGACCATGGCCCATATCAACGACAAGATCCTGCATTTCTTCTTTCTGGCTGCCCCTGACTTTGTCATTGGTCCGGACAGCGATTACTCGGTAAGAAATGTTATGGGAATTGTCAAGGAGATGCCTGAGCTGGCAACGGAAGTTGTCAAAATGCGCCAGCTCGGTCAGATGATGATCGACAAGTTCGCAGGAAAAGCAATCCACCCCATCGCCGCTGTTGTAGGAGGATTCGCCAAACCGATGCTTGCTGACGAGCGGCAGGAACTCATCACAAACTGTACCACCCTGCTTGATTTTGCCTGCTATGCCATAGATTTTGCCAAAAACAATGTCTTCAACAAATATGGCGAAGTTATCCAGCAGCTTGGCGTTATTGATACAGGTTTCTTAGGGACAGTGGACAGTAACGGTGCATTGAACATTTACGATGGTCTGTTGCGACTGATGAAGGCAGACGGTACGGCAACAGATTTTCCGGCAGAAGACTATGAGCGTTACCTGGGTGAGCATGTCGAAGACTGGTCGTATGGAAAGATGCCCTATGCCAAGGCGTGGGAGGAAGGCTTTTCCATGGATCTCGAGCAACCGAAAGGCATCTACCGTGCCAACACCCTTGCCAGACTGAACGTCTGCGATCATATCGCAACACCCAAGGCAAATGCCGAGCTGGAAGAGTTCAGAGAGACATTTGGCAGATATCCGCAATACACCCTGCTCTACCACTACGCGAGGCTCATCGAGCTGGTCTATGCCTGTGAGCGCTCGCTCGAATTACTTGCAGATGACGGTATCATGGATACCGAGACCAGGGTTGAGGCAACACCGAAGGCAGGAAGAGGTGTCGGCTGCGTGGAAGCGCCGCGAGGCACCCTTATTCACGATTATGAGACAGACGACAACGGCTGTATCGTCAAGGCAAACATGATCGTTGGCACCACCCACAACGTTGCACCCATGAATATGAGTGTCAAACAGGCGGCAACCTCGCTCATTAAAGATGGTGTCTATGACGAAGGCCTGCTCAACAAGGTGGAGATGGCCGTACGAGCCTACGATCCATGAATTAGCTGCGCCACACACCACCTGGATGGTGGTACACCAATCTCTGTAAAAATCGTCAACGCCAAGGGCAGCGTTCTGGCTAACCTTTCCAATATGAAATAGAGGAGGTGGCAATGGCTGAAGAAAAGAGAAAAAGACGAACTGTCCGAGTGACTACTCCTGATGCCGCCTGCGGCGACGTGGGACATATGACAGTCGACGAACTCATCGCGGTAGCAGCTCATTCAGACTTTGAAGTCAACTGCCCCATCTGCGGGATGATTCATCTCTCTCGTGAAGAGATAGAAGAGCTTGAACGGGAACGGGTGGTTGACAGCGAGGAATATAAGGAAACTACGCGAACAGCTATCGAATCACACGAGTAGTGTACAGTTGCAGGAGTTGTACATTGTTTTACCTTCACAGGGAACACAGCGAATAGTCAAAGGTTGTACCTGGTTCCCTATTTGTCCTCACCGTATAGAGAGGGACCAGAAGGCCCCTCTCTCCCCTCTTTTTCCCTGACGTTATTATTTATGAGAAGATCAGATTAGTTTTCGACACCGTCCCAGCCCGCCAAACGCGCCATAAGATACCAGAAGGCCTGCCCTTTCAGCGCACATTGCAGCGGATGGGAATGCGCACATGAGTCGTTATAACGGCAGGAAAATGCACCAGGATGGGCCTTACACCAGTCTTCACACCAGTCGCAGCTATCATCGGCATCAGGATAGTACGTGCCGTCAGGGGAATAGGATTCAATATCAGCAAAGTCGAATAAAATTTTGTCATTATTCTGCACATACTCCCGTACAAGATTGTTATTCGTCCAAAGCGTTGATCCGGGGGCTGTACCATCGGTATGACCGGTATAATAGATAAATCTGGTCGCCGGATATTCGTTATCGAGCATTGCCAGGGTGTCAAGATACTCCTGCACCTGGGAGGTTGGGTAATAAGACATCTGACCGCACCAAGTCCAGAGGGAATAATCAAAATATCCTGTACCAACTGTCTGACGGGTATGGGCAATGCCTTCCTCTCTCTTCCAGTACTTATCAGGGTTAATAGAGTTATTTTTATAATTATTCCCGTCATAGATACCCAGCTCATCCGTTCCACCGGGGTCTGTCAGATTGTAAACAATCTTCACCCCATATTTCAAGGCATCTTCATCCTCCAGCCATTCTAATCCCGACAATACCTGACTGCCATGCGAGGTGTGGGCATAGTGAACAGCCAGCTGTCTTGCCTTGGCGAGCCACTGATCAGGGATCTTGGAAATATCTGTATGACGATGGTCAACAACGATTGCCTGATTGGCATGCCCTGTGGTAAAACTCCATACCGGCCCCGCTGTTGCACTGCCATGCTCATCGGTTGCCACCACCTGCCAGTAATAGACACTGTTTTCCATCAATGTGTCCGGCTTATAGGTAAATCCTGTAATATCATCTGCAACAAGAGTGGTTGGAATGGGCATATCCTTTTCCAAAAAGATATCATAGGTGAGGGTATCATTGTCAGGATCATAACAGAACCAGGATAACACACTGTCAATAGAACTGTTAGTGGCACCATCTTCTGGCATAGTAACAGAGGGTTGAATGGGTGGTCTGTTGGGCTGGTCGGATATGCTGTCACCCAGTAACAGGCCATGTATCCCGGATAAAAAACCGTCTTTAGCATCGTCTGTCCTGGAGGCAGCAAATCCTGGAGATGCAGAGATACAAACAAGTAATAAAAAAGAAAGAAGAACAAAGAGAGGATTATATTTTTTCATATTTTTCCCGTTCGGTTATAGAACCCATAGGTACTGGTTTACAATCCCCTGTCTATTCTCAAGATAACCCATCTTTTTCTCTTAGCAAGAAGGGAACGGTTCATTGTCCCTTATATTTTTTGCATCATACCTGCATCAAAAACACCCTGAGTGGTTTTCACGCAATATGCCACTTTATTAAAAAAACCTCGGCGAAAATCTATGGTTGAGAAAGACAGAGGCATGACATCTAAAAAGCTCAGAATATTCAACAACCAGTATAAATCACAATGCAACACCTGGCTGTAACCGTAGAAAGTGGTTATAATGCAAAGAACTTGTTATTGCTCTGAAGGTGGGGTTATGCACGAAGACATCGTATAGTAGCGCAGCAGAATTTACTCGTGCTAGATAGGCCATGAAACCACAGACTGAAATATATTCCTGCACTATGGATACAACAATCGCCTGTTATAAGAACAGAAAAATAGAACTCGCCCCCAACCAAAGGCACGATATCCCCATCGTTTTACGCACAAGTCTCTAAAACATACATTTTAAAAATCGAAGGCTTATGATAAAAATGAAAAAAATATCCTATATTTCACTGACGCTGCTGCTCATAGTAACGGCTGCATGTCAAACTAATAACTATCTGATACCAATTAAAAATTTAGCAGATGGGCCGCCGCCTTATGTTGGTATTTACAAAGGTACTCTGCCCTGTGCTGACTGTGCTGGTATTGAAAGCAAACTCATCTTGAACGAAGATAAAACCTTTGTATATGAAAATACCTATAGAGATACAATCGACAAACATTTTACACACACAGGCAGTTATACCGTTGAGGAAAATATAGTAAACATTCAGCAAAACGATACTCCACTGCATTTTCTCAGAAAAGAAAACGACCTTGTTTTTTTGGGTAGCAACTTGCTTCCGCCCCAGGGTGTACTTGCACCCTACTATGTACTCAAAAAACAACGAGAGTTTATCTACCCGGGTAAATATGAAACATTTTCTGAAAAAGAAGATGAGTATCAACAAACAATCACTATTTCATCACAAGGAAACAGCTACCAGGTCGATTTTGCAGCGTCACAAGCAGAAAACCTTGAGAAATGTCATTTTTCGACAACAGCACAGTTGAAAAAGGGCAGACTTTGGGCAAATATCAGTAATGATGAGAATAACGAAATACTGATATCTATCGCTCCGACACACGATAATCTCGGAGTAGAGGTGTTTGATATTGCAAATCACGAGCACCTCATACCTTTTTGCGATGGACGTGGTTCTTTGACTGGTACATATATGAAGAATACAATTACAGCCGACAGTATTGGTGTTTTTACAGCCTCAACAACCATTGAAGAAGTTTTACATACCGTTCCTTTAACACAAATCCATAAAAAAACAGGCCAAGGCGAGTTTGCAGACGATGTCTATGATGACTATGAAGTATGGAGCCGTACCAATGATCACCTTTTTACCCTTACCCCGAGATATACAGGAAATATCCAGCAAAAAATAGAGAGAGTCCTTATCCAAAGTCCTTTTTATAAAACAGCAAAAGGCATACATCGTAACTCAACATACCAGGATATCGACAATGCCTACACCATCACTGAAATTGTGCCCGATAAGAAACATATTATATTGGTTGTAGATGAAATAAACGCTCATTTCAGTATACCCAAAACAGCATTGCTCGAAGGCTGGTGGAATATCACCACAAAAACAGTCAACCGTAATAAAATTCCACCTGCTGCACAAACGGACAGTTTTATTGTGTGGTATTAAGTCCTGTACATTTTCCAGCACAAACGGTACCATCCAGATGGTGAGGTAAACCAGAAATTATTGCTTGAAATAATGCATTGCCATTGCATGCGATTCCTATACAAAACATATCATTGTATTCAGACACACCTATGGGCAGAGAAGGACGCAGGGAAATCCCATACAATTTCACATCAGCAGACGACAGGCTGATTATTAACCATCTTTTTGGCCGAAAGGTCTGGAACAGCCTTGAAGAGCTGCGCAGTCAACGTATTACAGGAAGATCAGCAAGGCTGGTAATGCGCTTTATCGGAGACCTGTTTATCCTGCAGAGAAACCCCTTCCTGCTCCAGGAACTCATCGATTCATCCAAACGAAGAAAGCACTTTTTCACAACTGCTGCAGCGGATCTTGCTGTTATTGAAAAAGGCATACAGCTGGCAAATATGTCAGTTGATCGTAAAAACATGGTCACAGATCTGTTAGCTACCTGTCGAAAATATCTCAAAACGACTAAACAGAAAATCAATGAGACCAGGGCAAAACGTGTCAGGATGAAAAAAAAGATAGGAGCCATTGTCGGCGGACAGAACATCGTCTTTGACCCGTTCTCTCTTATCGCCCATGCAACAGATGCCGCAGACTGGCGTCTGCATCTTCCCGTTGCAGTTATCTTTCCAGACAGCGAGGAACAGGTGGCTCCTCTTTTGCAGGCAATCAAGCTTCTGGGTCTGCGGGTCATCCCGAGAGGCGCAGGCACAGGCCTCACAGGAGGGTGCGTACCGCTACGAAAGAACTGCGTGATCATCAACACTGAAAAACTTAATAAAATCCATGATATTCGTTATCTGAGCAAAGATAATAACAACCTCCCTGCCACCGCCGTAATAAAGGCAGAAGCTGGTGTCATCACCCAGGATGTTATGCGTTTCTCCCGAGAAAAAGGGTTTATCTTTGCAACCGACCCCACCAGCTCCTGGGCTTCGACCATTGGTGGCAATGTTGCAGAAAATGCAGGCGGGAAAAAAGCGGTATTATGGGGAACAGCCATTGATAACATCTATTCGTACAACATTGTTCTGCCAGCTCATGGACTCTGCAAGGTACAGCGTAACAACCATCCTTTACGCAAGGTTCTGCCAGATGATACTTTACATTTTACAATCACAAGCGAGGACAACACCTATGTTAAAACCCTGGCAATTCCAGCAACTGAAATAAGAAAGCCGGGCCTGGGAAAAGATGTCACCAACAAGACACTCGGCGGGTTGCCAGGTATTCAGAAGGAGGGAACAGATGGCATTATAACCTCTGCTGAGTTCATCCTGCACACCCCGTATGAAAAGCAGGTAACATTCTGCCTGGAATTTTTCGGTAAAAATATGGATGAAGCCAGCAGGGTTATCGTTGATATATCCAACATCTTTAAAAATGAAGGCGAAGAAACATTAATGGCTTTGGAACATTTTGATGAAGAATATATCAAGGCC
>PDWJ01004013.1_pt1 | contig 13380 bp, 10 predicted proteins | sample 1430881 | NCBI WGS metagenome assembly PDWJ01 (sample SAMN01162460, study PRJNA174530) | Oral metagenome, whole genome shotgun sequencing project. | biome: Marine environment; feature: Marine mammal; material: Swab sample of the gingival sulcus; isolation source: swab sample of gingival sulcus... | reverse complement strand
GAAAGTTAACCCTAACATCCCTTGCTTTTTAAGGTTTGTTTCGTGAATTCTAGCAAACGATTTAACGATTACCGCTGCAACTCCTAAATGACGTGGCTCCATTGCTGCGTGCTCACGAGAAGAACCTTCACCATAATTATGATCTCCAACTACAATTGTATTAATACCAGCTGCTTTATAAGCTCTTTGTGTTGCAGGAACAGAACCGTACTCACCTGTTAATTGGTTTTTAACTGAATCAGTTTTTTCATTAAAGAAGTTAACCGCTCCAATTAACATATTGTTAGAAATATTATCAAGGTGACCTCTATATTTCAACCATGGTCCGGCCATTGAAATGTGGTCAGTTGTACATTTACCTTTGGCTTTAATTAACAATTTAGCCCCTTTAATGTCATTACCTAATGGTGTAAATGGCGTTAATAATTGTAATCTTTCAGAATCAGATTTTACAACAACTTCAACCCCTGAACCATCTTCAAGCGGTGCTTGATAACCTGGATCCTCAACATCAAATCCTTTTGGTGGTAATTCAAAACCTGTTGGCTCATCTAATTTTACTTCTTGACCATCTTTATTTATTAAAGTGTCCGTTTTAGGGTTAAAATCTAATCGACCAGAAATAGCAATTGCGGCAACCATTTCAGGCGACCCAACAAAAGCGTGTGTATTTGGGTTTCCATCTGCTCTTTTACTAAAGTTACGGTTAAAAGAGTGTACAATTGAGTTTTTCGGTCCTTCTTTAGGATTATCATATCTTGCCCATTGTCCAATACAAGGTCCACAAGCATTCGTAAATATTTTTGCTCCTAAATTTTCAAAAATCTCAAGTAAACCATCACGGTTAGCTGTGTAACGCACTTGCTCCGAACCAGGGTTGATTCCGAATTCTGCTTTAGGCGTTAAGCCTTTTTCAACCGCTTGTTTTGCAACAGATGCCGCTCGACTTAAATCTTCATAAGAAGAGTTAGTACAAGATCCGATTAATCCCCACTCAACATCTAAAGGCCAATCATTTTTGGTTGCCTTTTCAGTCATAGTTTTTCCAATTTCGGTTCCTAAATCTGGCGTGAAAGGTCCATTTAATTGAGGTGTCAATTCATCTAAATTAATTTCAATTACTTGGTCAAAATATTGTTTTGGATCTGTATAAACCTCAGCATCTCCTGTTAAATGTTCCGCCACTTTATCAGCTGCTTCAACCACATCCTTTCTACCTGTAGCTTCAAGGTATCTACGCATTGAATCGTCATAACCAAACGTTGAAGTTGTTGCGCCAATTTCAGCTCCCATGTTACAGATTGTTCCTTTTCCCGTTGCAGATAAAGATAAAGCACCTTCTCCAAAGTACTCCACAATAGCACCAGTTCCACCTTTAACGGTTAATAACTCAGCTACTTTTAAGATAATATCTTTAGGTGCAGACCAACCACTTAATTTTCCGGTTAATTTAACCCCAATTAATTTTGGCATTTTTAACTCCCAAGGCATGTCGGCCATTACATCAACTGCATCTGCACCACCAACACCAATAGCTACCATACCTAATCCTCCTGCATTAACCGTATGAGAATCTGTCCCAATCATCATCCCTCCAGGAAAGGCATAATTCTCAAGAACAACTTGGTGAATAATTCCCGCTCCAGGCTTCCAGAATCCAATACCATATTTATTTGACACTGACTCTAAAAAGTTAAATACTTCTGAAGATTGATTAATGGCATTTTGCAAATCTTTGTCTGCTCCAATTTTGGCTTGAATTAAATGATCACAGTGAACGGTAGTTGGCACAGCCACTTTTGGTTTACCCGCTTGCATAAATTGTAACAAAGCCATTTGAGCAGTTGCATCTTGACAAGCAATTCTGTCTGGTGCAAAATCTACATAAGATTTACCTCTTTCAAAAGACTCTGTTGCTGAACCATCCCACAAGTGGGTGTATAAGATTTTTTCAGCTAAAGTTAAGGGTTTGTTCACCACTTTTCGTGCAGCAGCGACTCTTTCTGGATATCGCTCATACACTTTTTTGATCATTTCTATATCAAAAGCCATAGTATATTTTGAATTTTATTGTAATTAATATAAGGATTGCGAATGTAACAATTATTACAGGAAAAATAAAATTCAAGCCTATCTTTTTTCGACTTAATTAAACTATTTTAATTTATTAAAGTCAAAGGTGTAGAAATTATAAAAATAAAGAACATGAAAAAAATGATGACAACCCTAGGAATTGGATTAATGATAGCGTTAATCACTCCTGCAGTAGCACAAGACAAACAAGGTCCAGCTAAAAAAGAGTATAAAGAGATGACTGTTGAGGAACGTGCTCAAAAAAGAACAGATCAAATGACGAAAAATTTGGAATTGACGGAAGATCAAGCCAAAAAAGTTTACGAAATAAACTTGGAGCATGCTAAAAAAATGGAAGAGTTACGTAAACAAAAAAAAGCACAAAACGACAAAACCAAAGCCGAACTGGATAAAGTATTGACAGACGAGCAAAAAAAGAAGGCAGAAGAATTGAAAAAGGAGAGAGATGAAAAAAGAAAAAAGCAACATCACAAACCGCATCCTGCCGAATAAAGTAAACATTGATTAAACACCAAGAACCTCTTGCATTAATTTGTAAGGGGTTTTTTATTGCTAAGAAATATTTTATCATTAATTTAGACCTAAATGAACTCAGAAAAGAAAAGATATTGTTTAGCGTGTAATACCGAAATTAAAGGTCGAATTGACAAAAAATACTGTTCAGATTATTGCCGTAACATATACCATAATGAACAAAATCGAGATGTAACCAATTACATGCGTAACGTCAACAATATTTTAAGAAAAAACAGAAGGATTTTACAGAGATTCAACCCAAATGGTAAAGCTAAAATTAAAGAAACAACTTTAATGGAAGCGGGGTATAATTTCGCCTATCACACCAATGTATACAAAACTCAAAAAGGCGGCACTTATTATTTTTGTTATGACTTAGGTTACATAAAAAATGATGAAGGATGGTTAACTTTGGTGGTGAAAAAAGAATATGTAAAATGATTCGAAAAGCTATTAATGCCGTTTTTATTTTTCCCGTTAAAATTTACCAGTGGGTAATTTCTCCTATTTTTCCGGCGTCCTGCCGATACAACCCTACGTGCTCAAATTACACGATTGAAGCCATTAAGGAATGGGGACCAATAAAAGGCGGTTGGTTAGGCATTAAACGCATATCGTCTTGTCACCCTTGGGGCGGAAGTGGTGAGGACCCTGTTCCCAAAAAAACAAAAAAACATTCACATTAATCCTTAATTTTTATCCCTATTTGTTTTTAATCTATATATTAGTTGTCCACAAAAACAATAATGGCTAAAAAACAAAAATATTATGTTGTTTGGTTTGGACACCAGCCTGGTATTTACACCAAATGGTCGGATGCTCAAAAACAAATAAAAGGTTTTCAAGGCGCTAAATTTATGTCCTTTGAAAATAAAAATGAAGCCGAATTAGCCTATAAAACTGGGGAAGCCCCTGAATCTGCAAAAGCCAAAAAAAAAGAACGTTATTATGTGTTGTGGCATGGTCATAAACCAGGAATTTATACTGAATGGTCTGAAGTTCAAAAACAAATCGCTGGATTTAAAAACCCGAAATACAAAATTTTTGGGAGCAAGCAGTTGGCTCAAAAAGCATTTAAGGAAGGGTCGTTGAATTACCAGGGGGATTATAAAAAAACAAAGGACTTATCTCCAGAAGAATTGGAAAAAATTGGCGATCCCATAGAATTGTCGCTATGCGTGGATGCAGCCTGTAATCACAAAGGTGATTTTGAGTATAGAGGCGTTTGGACGTTTAGCCGAGATGAAGTTTTTAGAATTGGCCCTTACCCCGCAGGCTCCAATAACATTGGAGAGTTTTTAGCTTTGGTACATGCCTTGGCATTTTTAAATCAGCACCGAGATGACAAAATGAAATTAATGCCGATATATTCGGATTCTAGAATTGCAATGGGCTGGGTAAAAGCAGGTGTTTGTAGAACCAAGCAAAAACCATCAGAAACGGTTATTAAACTGATTGAACGCGCCGAACATTGGTTGAACACCCACACCTTTAAAAACCCAATTTTAAAATGGGAAACTAAAGTGTGGGGAGAAATTCCAGCTGATTTCGGTAGAAAATAATATTTTGATACAATTGAATTATGAAAAAGTTAACCCTTACCTTGATTTTGCTTATGGCGGTTTTAGCCATGGCACAAACCCAAATTGAAAATGGTGGATTCGAAAATTGGGAAAATCTAGGCAATGATACTGAGGAACCACAACAATGGAGTTCCCTTAAAACTTCCACGGATGACAACAACTGGCTTAACTTAGCCAATCAAGCGCCTCAGGTCTTATGGCGAGAAACGAGTAACTCACATTCAGGGTCGGCATGTATGAAACTGGTAGTCGCCAATTACAATGCGTTAGCGGGTGTAGCACCTAATGGCATAGCCACAAATGGTCGGGTATTCGCCTCAACAAACGCCTCTGAAGGTTATGTTTTTACAGATGTTAATGATAGCCAGTGGCATACCAGCTGCAGTGACAAGCCCGATAGTTTGGCCGGGTGGTATCGTTATGCGCCTCAAAATGGAGACCAAGGAACGGTAGAAATCTTGTTTCATAATTCTGGAGCATTGGGACAGTTACCGTCCAATGGCAACACCGCCCATTGGATAGGACAAGCTTCCACCTCATTTACAAGCACACAATCTAGTTGGAAACGCTTTTCAGTGCCTATTTCATGGTTATCTGGCGCTAATCCCAACTACATGCTAATTATTTGTTCAGCGGGAAATGGGACTAATTCAGAAGCCGGATCAACCCTTTGGATTGACGATTTAGAATTAATTTACAACCCTGAACCAACTGGGATTTGGAATTAAGCCAAACAGCGAAAATGAGCTATTTCAACAACCAAATTTTATTTACTTTACCTGAACAGTTTACGCAGGCAGATTTTAAACTTTATAACCTTATGGGGCAGATGGTGCTTCAAAATCAAATTGAAACAACGGCCTTGAATGTTTCCTTAAATAATGGCATTTACATTTATCAGATTTCTGTGGATGGTCAGTCGTTCACAGGAAAAATTAGTGTAACTAACTAAAAGATTTTTAACATATTTTTTGTTACAAAGGTCAAATTTTAAATTAGATTTGTAAGGTGTTTAACCGCTTGCTATATTACGTAATTGTATTACCTATATCTAAATTACCTTTAGGTTTAACCTACCCTCTTTTTTACTTTTTTTATCTCAATCTATATTATCTTTTTGGATATAGAAAAAAGGTTGTTTTGGCTAATATTAAACATTCATTTCCCGAATTATCAACTGCCGAACAAAACAAAATTGCGAAACAATTCTATAAATATTTAAGTCGGCTGTTTGCTGAATCGGTTAAAAATCTTGCTATTTCAGAACAAGAATTAAAGCAAAGAATGAAAGTGGTTAATCCAGAACTCATGGACACACTTTTTGATCAAAAAAAATCGGTGGTACTCATGTCCTCACAGTATAACAATTGGGAGTTTTTAATTACCGCCCAAAATTTAATAACAAAACACCAAGCTATTGGTATTGGTATGCCCATGACCAACAAATTTTGGGACAAAACCATTAACACTAAGCGAGAACGTTTTGGTATGAAGGTGGTAAATGCCCAAAATTACAAAACTGTTTTGGCCGAGTATAAAAATGAGCCTACAGCCACTTTAGTGTTGGGAGATCAAAATCCGTCTAAAGCTGAAAATGCTTATTGGACAACGTTTTTAAATCAAACTACGCCTTTCTTTATGGGTGGTGAAATTATAGCTAACCAAAATGATTTTGCTGTTGTATATGCTGTTATTCATCAATCTAAAAAAGGGTATTACCAAATTGAATTTAAACTCATTTCTGACCAGCCCCAAAAAGAAGATTTTGGCTACATTACCCAACAATATATTGATTTTTTAGAGGCAGATATCCAAAACTCACCCGAATTTTGGCTGTGGTCGCATAAACGTTGGAAAATGAAAGTCCCTTCAGATTTAGACGACCTCAAACAACAACAAAAACAAAGGTTTGAAAAAAAGTTTAGGTCTGAGCCTTAAAGTCATCCTATTATTCTTTGGAATACCGATTATTTACAGTGGACTTTTACTCGTATTTTTTTGAAGCTTTCGGCAGAGTTTAATCTTATTATTTTATAAAATAATTAGTTAATTTGGTCTGTACATCACTAGAGAGTCTTTTGCAAAATACCCATATTTCGTGTCACTATTTGTCACATATCCACACTCGATAAAACCATCATTCAATAATCTTGTTGGATAAAAAATACAGGGCAGCTGATATTCAATAAGGAATTGAATCTCATTTCTATTATTTAATCCATAAAAGTAAGAAGGTGATTTCCGCATTTGGGAAAAAGGCCTTTCATTTTTTTCATTCTCAAGATATAATTCTCTTTTTTCGACCGATACGGCTAAAGTATTATTATAAACGAATACAGAAGTAAAATAATCGCAATTTTCATTCAATTCCTGAGCATGAATAGTATTAACTTTCTGGTCAGTAAAGTTTATTACCACTAACTCACGGTTTAAAGTATTAATAAAAATGAGGTTATCTTTGTAGAATAAAAAATCAATGAAAAATTCGTTGTTCTCAAAAGCGTTCAGTAGAGTATGATTAATGGTTTTATTGATGAAGAATTCTGTTTTTCCGTTTTCGCCAAAAAAATATATTTGCTTTGCTGAGTTGTTAACTTCAAACGTATACAACAAGTCCAGCTTTGAATTGCTTTCCTTATTTAACCTTAACAACTTATATTTATTTTCGGGTAAAGAGGTCAATATTATCTTGTCTCCATTGGCTAAATATGAATAAGTGTATCCCAAACACTCTTCAGTAGTTTCTTGCTTATTTTCAGTGAAAAAAGTAATTTGAGAGGTAGGCATTCCTAAGCCAATTTTTGAAAAAATAATGAACCATAAAAGTACCCGTATCCCCATAACCAAATCAAATTTAATAAAAAAAGCCCAACACAATGGTTGGGCTTAATTTAATATTTGTTAGATTATTTTATCTATATCTTCCTAATCCTTTAGGTGATCCTAATCTATCCATTGCACATCTAAATCCGATTGTTGCGTTAGATAAATCTGCATCTAAGAATCTTCTGTTAGATCCAACTATCCAGTAAGCTCTATCTCTCCAAGAACCACCTTTATAAACTCTAGAATCATCAGAGATTAAAGTTGTTGGCCAAGATGTTCTGTTTTTTGGTTTGATTTCGTTTCCAGTTAAATCATATTGTTCATGTTTATTTTGGTACATCACAATATCACCATCTCTAATACCTTGGTTAATTTTCTTTTGCATTCCATCCGTATCACCATAGTATTCAGAAGATTCGAAATCACCATCATCTACATCTCTATAGTCAGAGTTTTTGTAGTTTCTTCTGTTGATATTCTCCTCAGCGGTTACTTCTCTCCATTTTAATCTTCCTGGTGTGTTTACAATGTAATCTGACATCCCTTTTCTTAACATTGGAATAATGTCAATTGGGTACTCATTTCCTAACTCATCCGTTCTAATTAAAATTAAGTTTGGATTGTTAGAAATCCCTTGGAATAACCCATCAAAGATTTCAGTTTGAACAATTTCAGAAGCTTCTTTGTAAAACTGATCATTTTGTTTTTCAATTGCTCTATCAATAATAATATTCAACTCAGTTAACAATAATACTTCTTGTGCATACATTCCTGATTTAAATGCTCCTGTTGAATCTTTACCACCAGATGATAAATAAACAGTTGACGGTTCACCAGAATTAAAATCAATATCATTTCTTGATTTTACATTCATTCTAACCCCATTATTCATAATCGTATCTTGATTTTGTGGCATGTAATCATCAGCAGAAATTCTTTGGAATCTAATTCTTTCAAACTCATGTAAATACTCTTTTAAACCATGAACATCATATAAAACTTGCATGTTTTTATCATCAATAATTCCATCATTGGCTAAAACTTTTGTTTTAAATACGTTACCTCTAAATGGTCTAAACTCGTCAAAATCTTCCATAGACAATGGTCTGTAAACATCCATTACCCACTCCGAAACGTTTCCTGGCATATGGTATAATCCATAATCATTTGGCCAATAAGAATCAACTGCTGCTGTAATGTCAGCTGCGTCATTTAAGGCTCCTGCTGCCCCCATATAATCACCTCTACCTCTAACAAAGTTTGCTCTAATATCTCCTTGGAATTCAGCATTATCTTGTCTCACCCAGTGACCTGTCCATGGATAAGTTCGTCTATTTTCAATTACACCAGGATCTTCTGCATTTGTCATTGACCCTACTAAACCGTAATACGCAAATTCCCACTCTGCTTCAGTTGGAAGTCTATAACGTGGTAACAAAATACCATCTTCCATTCTTACTATACGTGTTCCTAAATCTTTTCTTTTTCCAGACCATCCTGTTTGAGGATTTAAATCCGTTAATTGATTTTCTTTTTCGTCACCAGGGTGATATTGGTTTGCCATATAGGCATCTGTAGAAAATGGCTCTCCAGCTTGATCTGGGTTCATAGTTAATACACCTTCTCTGATTAAGATAAACTCATTCACACGATCAGTTCTCCACTTACAAAAATCATTGGCTTGATTCCAGCTTACACCAACTACTGGATAATTTTGATAAGCAGGGTGTCTTAAATAATATTCAACATAAGGTTCATTATACGCCAATGGTGATCGCCAACAGTTTGTATCTGGCAATGCATTCTTGTATATCATTGGATAATCTTCATAAGTTCTTCTGATCCAATATAAGTATTCTAACCAGTTAAAGTTAGTTACCTCAAATTGATCCATGTAGAATGAAGATACGGTTACACGTCTTGGCACATTATTCCATTCGTAAGTAACATCTTGTTCTGAACGTCCCATGGTGAATGTTCCACCTTCAATTAAGATAAGACCTGGTCCTGTTTCTTGATCGAAATAAGGTACTTTTTGGAAACCACCATTGTTAGGATTGTTATATTCCCATCCAGTAACATTCGAACGTTCTTTACGACAAGCTATCAAACCTAAAGCTGCCATAAAAACAATTAATAAACTTCTTACTTTCATTTTATGTTGTTTATTTATTAAAATTATTAATCAATTGTGAACTATATAACATCCCAAATTAAATTGGTTACACCTTTTTAAAAAGATGGACACGAAATAGTTCTAAATTTTTTCGGTTTTTGTTTACAATTAAAATTCAAACCTAATGATAATTCATGAGAACCACCGCTTGCATTTGTTAATTTTGAGGTTGTAATATCATAACTGTATCCAAATTTAAAAGTTCCTGCGTCAATTCCTATTGACAAAATAAAGGCATCTCCTTCTCTCCACCACGCACCAGCAGTGAATGCACCATATTTTATGTAAGTTCCAATATTTAATTGCATAAACCCATCTTGGTAACTATAAATAATATTTGGTGATAATGATGTAGAGTTTGAATATTTTGATTGTTTTCCAAATTTTATGTTTGCCCCAACATGTCCTGTGAATCGCATTGGCAATCTTGAACTCCCCAACACCAAGGTTTCATCTGGTTGGTTTAAGTGATGAGCTGCAAATCCAAAATAAAAATTCTTTGAATAGCCAACAAGTCCAGCCGAAACATCAAAAAATCCTTTGGTTCCCCAACCGTTATCTAACAATGTTCCTCTTGGCACATCTCCAGTTTGGTAAATAAATCCTCTTCTGGGGTCAATCATATCTCCAAACGTTAACTTATTCCAATCCACAAATTTTTGGTTCCAAGTAGCTTGAGCGCCCAGCAAAAAAGAAAACTCTCTACTTACCTGTAAATGGTATGAATAGGCTAAATTAACAGTCGACCAATTAATGGTGTTTTTTCCGGCCATATCATTGGTTAACATCAATGCAATTCCACCTCTCATGGCATTTACATATTGGTCGTATGAAATACTGTTAGTCACAAATGCACCTGAAATTGATGGCCATTGATTTCTATGGTTCATATTAATCCTAGGGCAACCATGCGACCCAGCCATTGCCGGATTTAAGTAAATTGGATTGGCATAAAATTGCGTGAATTGAGGATCTTGTGCATGAACGGTATTGGTTATCACCAAAAGTGACACCAACCAAATCAAATAAAATCCTCTTTTTAAATTCATCTTGTTAACTATAGTTTCAAAATCTTATTACGCAACACACCTTAATTGGTTACACAGATTTTAAAAATAAATTGCAATAATAATTATTTTTGTTCGTTTTTAAAAGAAAAACAGCCACTTTTGTAAAAATACATCATTTGATATGAAACACTTTTTGTTTTCGCTATTAATTATTACCAATTCAATTCTATTTGCGCAGTCCAAATTAATCACTTTTGAGACCAAATGGAATGATGAAACCAAACGCTGTTTACCTTGTGATTTTAACCCAACTACCAACTCAATTGAATCGGTTCAAACCTTACCATTAAACCTTAAAGGCGACTACAATTTTAAATATACTATTGTTAACCAAACCTATCAGAACGTTGAACTTCCAGCTTATGTTGATCCCGCAATTATTGCGACAAAAGCTAAAGTGGAAGTGAATTTTAGCAAAGCGGTTTTAGAAAATTTTATTTCGGTGAGTACGCATGCCCTTTTGTCTCAAAATGGACAAACTAAATTGTTAACCTCTATTACTGTTAAAGTAGATTACACACCCAACCCTGTAAATGAAATTAAAGGAGCCACCTTTGCAAACGAATCTGTTTTAAGAAAAGGAAGTTGGTACAAATTTGGAGTGACCAAATCAGGTGTTTATAAAATCGATAAAACCCAACTGGAAGCTGCGGGTGTAAATACCTCAACTTTAAATCCGCAACACATTAATATTTATGCTAATCACACACCTGAGTTACCTTATTTTAACTTAGATTATCACCCTGATGATTTAATTAAAAATGCCATATATGTACATGGCGAATCGGACGGTACCTTTGACTCTGGAGATTACATTTTGTTTTATGCAACCGGCACCAATGTTGAGACAAATGACGGTTCAACATTTTATGTATCTTCTAATAGACATGATTCTTTAAACTATGTTTATTTGGGTATTGATGCCAGCGAAAGTCCAAAAAGAATTCAAAGCGCATCAAATTCTGCCTTACCGGTTACCCATAACATTACGGACGGAGATGCAGCTATTTTATATGAACAAGAAGACACTAATCTGCTAAAATCTGGTGATGTTTGGTTAGGTGAATTATTCGATATCGAACTTTCAAAAACCATTAATGTGGATTTACCAGGGTTAAAAACCAGTTCACCAATTACTATGGATGCTAAAATTGCCTACAAAAAGAAGACTGGAAGTTGTAATTTTAACTTTTTGGTTGGTGGAAATACCGTTTTAAGTTTGGCTGGAACCAATAACGCCTCCGATTACTATTTGGCATACACCAATAGTGGTTCTGCTAACTTTAACGCCTCAACATCCAACTTTAATGTTCAAATAAATTTTGATAAAGGTGGTGTTTCATCTAGTGTAGGTTGGTTAGATAAAATGACATTTAATTACACCCGAAATTTAACTTTGGGAGATGGTCAATTTATTTGTCGGGATTTTGGTTCTGTGGGTGTTGGAAATGTTACCAAATACAATGTTACCTCAGCAAGTTCGAGTAGTTTAGTATGGGAAATAACCGACCCAACCAATATTAAAAGAATTAACGCAAATATTAATGGCTCAAATTTAGACTTTACACAAAACGCAGATAGTTTAAGACAATTTGCCGTATTCAATACTTCACAAGCGTTTACCCCTACCTTTACAAAAAAAATAACCCAACAAAATTTACACGGACTCGATTTCGCAGATTACATAATTGTTACCCACTCTGATTTTGAATCTCAAGCAAACCGATTAGCCGACTTGCACCGTGGCAATGGTTTAACGGTTCATGTTGTAGAAATTCAAAAAATTTACAATGAATTTTCATGTGGTGTTTCAGACCCCGTAGCCATTAAATGGTTTATGAAAATGTTTTACGATCGTGCAGCCTCTGATGTCACCAAAATGCCAAAATCTCTTTTGTTGTTTGGTGATGGTAGTTACGACCCATTAAACAGACAAAAAAACAACACAGCAAAGTTGCCTACTTTTCAAAGTGAAGGGAATAGTTTGTTAGCCATAAGTTTAACCAGTTCTTACACCTCTGATGACTTTTTTGCCCTTTTAGATGATGCGGAAGGAAGTTCTCCAAATGACTTAATGGATTTAGGCGTGGGAAGATTTCCAGTTAACACCATAGAAGAAGCCAAGGCTATTGTTGATAAAATTGAACATTATATGGCTTATGGGTCAACCTTATTTGATAACATAGGTTGCGATTCTGATGGTTATTCGTCTACATTTGGAGATTGGAGAACAAGGTGTGTTTTTGTTGCAGATGATGAGAACAACAACACTTTTGTGAAAGACTGTGAAGGCGTAAGTGACTTGATAAAAAGTAACCACAACGAAATGAATGTTACTAAAATTTATTTGGATGCTTACCAACAAATTGCAACCTCTGGTGGACAGCGATATCCTGACGTAGAAACAGCCATCAATGAATATATCAATTACGGGAGTTTAATATTCAATTATATAGGACACGGAGGAGAGGTTGGCTTAGCTGCAGAACGGATTTTAACACTTGGCATGATCAATAGTTGGCAGAACATTAATAAATTACCTGTTTTTGTTTCGGCAACTTGTGAATTTAGTCGATTTGATGACCCAGAGCGGGTTTCAGCAGGAGAACAGGTATTTTTAAATCCAAATGGTGGTGCGGTAAGCATGCTAACCACAACCCGATTGGTTTATATTTCAACCAACACAACCCTAAACAACAATTTATATTCAGTGTTTTTAAATGAGGTGAATGGTGAACCTTTAACCTTAGGTGAAATTATGAGACAAACCAAAAACTTAACCTCTGGCTTATCAAGTATGCGTAACTTCACGCTTTTAGGAGATCCTGCACTTACGCTTGGTAAGCCTAGACCCAATATTGTTTTAGACAGTATTAATGGTGTTGAGATGGTTGGAAATATTGATACCTTAAAATCATTGAGTAAAATAAGAATGAGTGGACATATTGAAGATTACCAAGGCAACATTTTAACCAATTACAACGGTATAGCCAACCCAACAATTTTTGATAAACCAAAACGCTACTCGACACTGGGTCAAGATTCAGATTCTTATCCATATGAATTTTACGAACAAAAAAACGTCTTATACAAAGGTAAATCATCCGTTAAAAAT
>PDWJ01004012.1_pt1 | contig 13381 bp, 13 predicted proteins | sample 1430881 | NCBI WGS metagenome assembly PDWJ01 (sample SAMN01162460, study PRJNA174530) | Oral metagenome, whole genome shotgun sequencing project. | biome: Marine environment; feature: Marine mammal; material: Swab sample of the gingival sulcus; isolation source: swab sample of gingival sulcus... | reverse complement strand
CGTGGATTGGGTATTACATTTATCACTGTTGGCTTGATGTCATTGGGCTTTATGTCCTTTGGTGGCATGTCGATTTAACCATTAACCAAATATAAGGAAAATTAATCATGTTTGGTACTGCAATCGGTGGTGTCGTCATGTTTACCCTGATTATCATGGGTTTGGTAGCCGTTATTTTGGTTGCCCGCTCTAAGTTAGTCAGCACTGGTGATGTCACCATCAATATTAATGACAATCCTGATAACGATGTTGTCACTCCCGCAGGTGGTAAGCTGTTGCAAACGCTTGCCAGTGAAGGTATCTTCTTATCTTCTGCCTGTGGTGGCGGTGGTACTTGTGGTCAGTGTAAATGTAAAGTGATTGACGGTGGTGGTTCGATTCTACCTACTGAAGAGGGTCATTTTACCCAAGGTGAAATCCGTGATCATATGCGTTTGGCTTGCCAAGTGGCAGTAAAACAAGATATGAAAATTGAGATTGATCCTGAATTCTTTGATGTGAAAAAATGGGAATGTACTGTCGAATCAAACGACAACGTGGCAACCTTTATTAAAGAGTTGGTGCTTAAAATTCCAGAAGGTGAGTCAGTGGACTTCCGTGCTGGTGGTTATGTACAGCTTGAAGCACCACCTTACGAAGCACACTATAAAGACTTTGATATCGCTGAGGAATATCGTGGCGATTGGGAACACTTTGGCTTGTTTAAATACGTTTCTAAAGTTGATGAGCCAACCATTCGTGCCTACTCAATGGCGAACTATCCTGAAGAGAAGGGTATCATCAAGTTTAACATTCGTATCGCCAGTCCTCCGCCACGTGGTCCTGAAGGTATCCCACCTGGAAAAATGTCATCGTATGTGTTTAGCTTAAAACCAGGGGATAAAGTCACTGTATCTGGTCCTTATGGTGAGTTCTTTGCCAAAGACACCGATGCGGAAATGGTCTTTATCGGTGGTGGTGCAGGTATGGCACCGATGCGTTCACATATCTTTGACCAGTTAAAACGCCTAAAATCTAAGCGTAAAATCAGCTTCTGGTATGGTGCTCGTTCTGTGCGTGAGATGTTCTACGTCGAAGATTATGACGGCTTGGCAGAAGAGTTTGATAACTTCAAATGGTATGTGGCACTTTCTGATCCACAAGAAGAAGATAACTGGGTACTGAAAAAAGACATTCACGATGAAGAAGGCGATGGCTTTACCGGCTTTATTCATAATGTGTTGTTTGAACAATACCTCAAAGACCACCCAGCTCCAGAAGATTGTGAGTTCTACATGTGTGGACCTCCGATTATGAACAGCTCAGTCATCGCTATGCTTAAGTCTCTAGGCGTGGAAGATGAGAACATCTTACTTGATGACTTTGGTGGTTAAATTCGGTGATTAATTGTTTTACTTGATTTGTACGATAAAAAAGAGCCTTTTCGAGGGCTCTTTTTTTGTTTGATTTTTTAGGTTAATCCAATCGACATTTGAAACCCATAATTAAATAAATTACAATCACTCACACTTATCGAATAATTTATAGCAGACAACATATTATGACTAATTTTTCTCTTATCTTGATTACAAGTTGTATCTTTGCACTGAGTGTTACAGGTTGTTCAACAGTCATGAAAGAAAATCATGCAGGTAACAATGTAGACAACAATGAAGAAAGTAGCAATAAAAGTAATAGTGTAAGTAATAATAGCAAACCGATACACAAAAAGATACCATTTCCACCTATCAAAACAGGCAAACAATTGCTAGTAGATGATAACTATGATTATCTAATGGTTATTGATGAATCAACCATTTCACCTAAAACAATCAAGTTTAACGATGGTTCACAGAAAGACGTTATGCAAGCATGGGTTTATGTATTTTATAAGAAGCCGTATGCACCTTATACTCTGAACGGTGAAATTGAATCTTACCAAACCAATAAATATCTGGAATACTTTTCAATCTCTGATAAGACAAGTGCGACGAGAGCTTTCTATCTTTATGATGAAAATGCTGCTTTGATTAATAAAACAGTTAAAGAATTACAGCCTACGGATTTTAAATCAATTAAACCAAAAACTATTGGTAATAGGCAGTTTGATGTTGTTAAAGAAAGTCAAAAACTAGATAAATAGAAGAACTTTGAGAAATTATTTGTTAGCTTTCGCTCCTCAGCACATTCTACAATAAAAATCCTATAAATTGGTTATAATACCCCTTCCATTCTATCCAATTTATAGAGATAACCTCATGATCAAAGCAGAAATCAAAACAGAAAAATACGAATTAATGCTAAAACAAGCCCAGTCAATTATCGACGGTGAAACCGATTTAATCGCTAATATGGCAAATATTACCGCACTGCTAAAAGAGACTTTCGGCTGGTTTTGGATAGGGTTTTATCGAGTGGATAAACAAGCCAATCAGCTGATACTGGCTCCTTTTCAAGGCACATTAGCATGTACTCGTATTGATTATGGCAAAGGAGTCTGTGGTGAAGTATGGCAAAGTGGACAAACGCAAGTAGTAAAAGACGTACACAAACACCCCAACCATATTGCTTGCTCTTCTCTGTCACAATCAGAAATCGTTGTACCTATTTGCAATAAACAAGGTGAGATTATCGCAGTTCTTGATATTGATGATGATAAACTAGCGACTTTTGATGAGCAAGATGCTTATTATTTGGAGCAGTTGGTTGAGGTGTTTGTTTGATGTTGAAGAGATATTGAGTTTACGCCAATTTCATTTCATTAGATACCATTCTTTAGGATTCTTCTATATGCTAGAAGACAGGGCGTGCCCTGTCTCTACAAGGTCACTAACTTTATATTTTAAGAATGGTGTTATTTTTGTCACATCAACGCAATTTATGCTAATATAAATAAACCCAAAATGAGCAACTGCTATCAACAACCATCAACAAAAGGACTTACCCATGAAAAAGTTATATCTCAACCGTGTCGCCCCCAATCCACGCAAGCCGATTATCCTGATGCAAGCCAAAGGGCTGGATTTGTTCAACATCCATGATATTGAGGTGATTGAAGTCGATTTTGCTAAGGGTGAGCAGATGGACGAAGAATTTAGCAAAATCAATCCATTGCAACTAGTACCTGTGTTACAGCTGGCAGATGGCACTGTGATTAACGATTCGCAGGCGATTTGTGAATACTTAGACAGGGTGTATGGCGAGACCTCAATCATGGGGCATGATGTGATACATAGAGCCAAAGTCTGTGCGATGAGACGCACCGCAGAGTTAGAGGTTCTGTACCATTATATGATGGCGTTTCAGCATGGGCACCCCTCGAAAGCTCATCGAGTTGACCAAGTGCCAGAAATGGCTGAAAAATCCATTGCCAGAGCAAAAAAAGCCTTTCCGTATTTTGAAAATATTTTAAAAGACCATGAGTATTTGGTAAATGACCAGTTAAGTTTTGCTGATATCGTTTTGTATCTTGCTCTTGATTTTGGGCGTGTGCTGAAAGTACGCCCTACCGAGCAAGGCGAAGGCATTGCTAGATTTTATACCATGATGAATGATAGGTTTGGAATGTAGTGCTAATCTGTAAAATTTCCCCTTAAACAGAATTTAACGATTGTCATAAATATCATAAACCAACACTAGAAAAGAGCCTTGATTAAGGCTCTTTTTTGCTTGTAATTTCTCTTGAACAAACAATTAACGTAAAAGTTTGCTATAATTTGCCAAGGTTTATCAATAGTATAGAAAACATATAGGAAACAGAATGCACATTCATATTTTAGGTATTTGTGGTACTTTTATGGGGTCATTGGCGTTGCTTGCTCGTGATTTGGGTTATAAGGTGACAGGCTCAGATGCCAATGTCTATCCACCGATGTCCACCCAACTGGAGAATGCTGGCATTGAGATTATGCAGGGTTATTCTGCCAAGCATCTTGGTGAAGGTGGTAACTATCCCACGCCTGATTTGGTGGTGGTCGGTAATGCCATGAAACGTGGCATTGAAGCCGTGGAATATATGCTTGATGCAGGCATCAAATATACCTCAGGTCCACAATTTCTATCTGAACAAGTGCTACAAAATCGCCACGTATTGGCAGTGGCAGGTACGCATGGTAAAACTACCACTACTACCATGCTGGCTTGGGTACTACAATACAATGAGATAGATACCGGCTTTTTGATTGGGGGTGTGCCTGTTGTTCAAAAAGCTGTTTCAAAAACGAATGAACGCTTGCAAAACGCCTTTGCTCATAGCAGTCATTTGGGTGAGAAGTTTTTTGTCATTGAGGCGGATGAATACGATTCGGCATTTTTTGATAAGCGTTCTAAGTTTGTTCATTATCGCCCACGCACCGCTATTTTGAATAATTTGGAATTTGACCATGCGGATATTTTTGCCGATTTAAACGCCATTCAGACCCAGTTTCACCATATGATTCGGATGATTCCAAGTTCTGGGCGGATTATCATGCCTAGTGATAGCCAAAGTCTAGAAGAAACCATTGCTAAAGGGTGCTGGACACCAATTTGGCGAACGGCAGTGGTTGATGAATTTTCTACTGATAGTGGTAGCGATGCGAACAACAATGCCAAAACAGAATGGCAAGTGAAATTATTAAGCGAAGATGGTAGCCATTTTGCGGTGCAGTACATTGTTAAAGAGGGCAATGATACAAAGGGCAATATGCAGACCGCAGAAGTCAACTGGGGCATGAGTGGGTTGCACAATGTCAATAATGGCTTGATGGCGATTGTTGCCTCGGTGGATGTTGGCGTGAGTGTGGCAGATGCGTGTGAGGCATTAAGCAACTTTGCCGGTATCAAACGCCGTATGGAGCTGATTGGTGAAGTAGCGGGTGTGCAAGTGTATGATGACTTTGCTCACCACCCAACTGCCATTAACACCACCCTTGATGGTGCAAAAAAGAAACTGCTTAATGCCACTAGCGATGCCAATGCCGCTACTGGCAAGCTTTGGGCGATTATTGAACCCCGCAGTAATACTATGAAAATGGGCATTCACCGAGATAGTCTTGCTAGCAGTGCCGAGCTTGCGGATGAAGTGCTTTGGTACGAGCCTGCTGGGCTTGAGTGGGGCTTAAGTGAGGTGATTGCTAATGCGGTAAATGGTGCAAAAGTAGAAAATAACCATACAAATAATCAACAGGTACTCAACGCAACCGATGATATTATCCAGCATATTTGTGACAATGTTAAGGCTAATGATGTGGTGGTTATTATGTCAAATGGTGGTTTTGAGGGGATTCATGGCAGGTTGGTTAAGGCATTACAAGTTGGTTGAGGCGTTCGTCGTAACTTTAAAAAAGTACTTTACCGATATGCCGTAAAATAAAAAGCCAGCAAGATGTTTGCTGGCTTTTCTCAATCCGCTACAAATAAAGTAGTCAACTACTCACCAAACCACTTTGCTTTGATTTTATCATAAGTCCCATCTCCTTTAACTTGTTCTAAGCCAGCATTAACCAGTGTTAATAACTTTTCATTATCTTTTTGCACGGCAAAGGCTAATTGATCTTTATCTGTACCAGATACCTCAAATATTTTAATTTTAGGAATATTTGCATCATCTTTTAGACTGGCTTTAAAATATTGTAGATAGGCAACATCACCGATACAGACATCTTCTTGTTTTGCAAGCATGGCTTGGCAAGACAAAAAGACCGTTTTGTAATCCTTAATGGTGTTGGTTTTGCCAAACATATCTTGCATAGTTTGATAATAGGTAGTGCTTGACTGTAAGCCAATTTTTTTATCAGTCATATCCTTTACTGAATTAATATCATCATTTATGGTAGCAAATGCCATATAGGATTCAAAATAGGGTGTGGAGAAACTGGCAAACTCTTTTCTTTTTTCTGTGATACTAACCCCTGAACCCAAGATATCATATTTGCCTTGTTTTAATCCAGCAAAGGCACTATCCCATTTAATGATTTTAATGTTTATATGAAATTTTGACTCTTCAGCAATCGCATTGATGAGATCAATATCAAAACCTGAAGGTAGTCCATGTTTATCTTGCTCAACAAAGGGTGGATAGCTTTTTTCAACTGCCATCACAAAAGTAGGTGCATCAGCTGGCAGAGTAGATTTGGACTTTGGACTATTTTCGGAGGAGGGGGCACTTTTGGCAGTTTTTTCAGCTTTATGCGTGGCTTGTACTTCTGCGGTTTTGTCTCCACAGGCAACTAAAGGTAGCATCACCGTTGCACAAATACTAGCAGTTGATAATAGATTTTTAATGTTCATCATAAAAACGTCCCTGCACATACATACAATGAAATGTGGTATTGATAAAAGAGTTACTAGATTATACTATATCTAAATAATATACGCTAATCTCAACTTCTCTAAATCTTCTAAAACAATCAAAACTAAAAAGCCAGCAAGCTATTTGCTGGCTTTTCTCAATCCACTACAAATAAAGTAGTCAACTACTCACCAAACCATTTTTTATGAATTTTATCATAAGTACCATCTTTCTTTATTTCTTCTAGACCGGAGTTAACCAAGCCTGCCAGTTCTGAATTGCCCTTTTGAATGGCAAAGGCAACTGTTTTTTTGTCAGTACCAGTTGCTTCAAATATTTTAATTTCAGGAATGTTTTTATCATCTTTTAAAGTCGATTTTAAATACTGCAAATAAGCCACATCACCCAAACAAGCATCTTCTTTTTTTGTAAGCATGGCTTGGCAAGATAAAAAGAAGGTTTCATAATCAGAGTCAATAGTATTGGTACTACCAAAGTTATCTACTATGGTTTTGTGATAGGCGGTGCCTGATTGTAGGCCGATTTTTTTACCAGTCATATCTTTCACTGAATTAATATCGTCACTCGTGGTAGCAAATGCTACATAAGAGTGATAGTATGGCGTCGAAAAATCAGAAAAACTTTTTCTTTCTTCATTAATACCGACACCAGAGCCCAATATATCATACTTACCACTTTTTAATCCATCAAAAGCACCTGACCAATCAATGGAAATAATATTAACATTAAACTGAGCTTTTTCGGCAACTGCGTTCATTAGATCAATGTCAAAGCCTGAGGCTAATCCGTTTGTATCTTGAATAACGAAAGGAGGGTAGCTTTTTTCAACAGCCATTACAAAGGTGGGAGCATCGGCTGGAACAGTAGATTTGGGTGTTGCATTGTTCTGGGAGGTAGTGGTACTGTTGGGGGGTTCTTTAGCTTCGGGAGTGGCTTGCACTTCTACGGGCTTATCTCCACAAGCGGTCAAAGATAACATAGCCACTGCACAAATACTGCCAGCTGCTAGTAGGTTCTTAATAGTTACCATAAAACGTCCTTATACATTAGATAATTAGGTATTAACAACTTTACTATCGTCCAAGTTTTAATTGTACTGTATATGTAAAAATATGTAAAACGTAATACATATGAAAGGTATCTAATATCCGTTACCTGCAAAAAGGCTTACTATTGTCCATACTTACTACTGTCTAATACTTTCTATTAACCCTCATTCCTTATATAATGACTCCATCTTCTTTTCTATACATCTTATTCTTAGGAAACTACTATGAGCAAAATAGACATAAACGAAATAAACAACACAAGACAACCAATTGCCATCATTGGAGCAATGGCTCAAGAAGTCGCCATTCTGACTGCTAAGCTTGATAACGCAGTGATGACAGAAGTAGCAGGGGTGCAAATTCACAGTGGTGAGATAGATGGTCAAGCCGTCGTTGTGTTGCAAAGTGGCATTGGCAAGGTCAACGCCAGCATTGCCACGGCATTGGTTATCGAACGCTTTGCCCCAAAAGTGGTGATTAACACAGGCTCGGCAGGGGGCATTGCTGGTGGTGTTGGTGGAAAAACTGCTAGCGATGATGAAAAGTTATCAGTAGGCGATGTGGTGCTTGGTGAATCAGTCACCCACCACGATGTTGATGTCACTGCTTTTGGTTATCAAATTGGACAAATGGCTCAAATGCCAGTTGATTACCCATCCGATAAGCAATTGCTAGCTATATTTGAAAAAGCCAGCTCTGCTTTTGACTCGGCTAAGGTGCATAAAGGGCAAATCGTTAGTGGTGACCAGTTTATCGCTAGTAGTGATAAGTTTGCCAGTATCAAAACAAACTTTCCACAAGCGATGGCAGTGGAAATGGAGGCAGCCGCCATTGCTCAAACTTGCTATCGTTTTGGCGTGCCGTTTGTGGTGGTGCGTGCCATTTCTGACCTTGCCAATGAAGAGGCGAGTATCTCGTTTGATGAGTTTCTTGAGCAGGCAGGCAAGCATTCTGCTGAAATGGTGCTTGAATCCTTGGAAGCGTTAAAGGAGATTTGAATAAGTACTTGCAAACTAAAAGTAACTTTGTAATAATGAATCTAACGGTATGTAATGTGTTATTTTGTTTTTATGATAAATACTAGTTTTATTATAAATGCTTAGTATCAAGGAGATAACATGAAAAAAATGATGAAAACGGTTCTATTATCAACTCTTTGTTTCTTACCAATGCTAGGTAGTGCCATGCCGACAACGCCTATCAAGTTTATCAAAGGTAGTTATTGTGGTAGCTTTACTGGTGATATGTCAAAAGGTCGTAAGTTTACTATTAACTTAGGGGCTAACCAAGAATTTACAATAGATACCGGTAATTCGTATGTGGCATCAGTTGTAGATAGTAAAGGTATTATTCTAAGCGATCAAAGTGACTCTAGTTACAGCTATCAATATATTACCAAAAACAAAGGAAAACATACCATTAGAATGTCTGGTGAAGTTAATTCGTATGTTGAGTTTTGTGCTTATTAATCTACCAAGTATAATTGCTTGTATGCTTTAAAAATCCATTTAAAAGCCCATGAATGTTATCATGGGTTTTTTTGTAAAACTATTAAACACTATTGATAAAATTGTTGAATCCAAGTGATAAAAACCCATGTCAAATACACAAAATAAACTCGGCTCAAAACAAAACCCCATCAGTGCCGATCAAGCCATTGATAACTTTGCACAAGTCAATCATATCAAAGTGACCGCAAACCAACATGAGCAACGCCTTGATAACTTTTTGCTTGCTCGCTTAAAGGGCTTACCAAAGTCGCACCTCTATAAAATCATCCGTGCCGATGAAGTGCGTATCAATGGCAAACGCTGTAAACCGCATGATAAGCTGTATGCGGGCGATATTATCCGTCTTGCCCCTGTGCGTATCACCACGCGAGAAAAACCAGTGATTAGCGAGGACTTTTCTAGGGGCTTGCTAGAGCGGATTGTCTATGAAGATGATGGCTTGTTAGTGCTGGATAAACCAAGTGGCATGGCGGTGCATGGTGGTAGTGGCGAGAATTTTGGGGTGATTGAGGCGATGCGTGAAATCACTGGCAAAAATTACCTAGAGTTGATTCACCGCATTGACAAAGATACCTCTGGCTTGTTGATGATTAGCAAAAAACGCTCCACTCTCAAAAAGTTGCAACAATACCTGCGAGACAAAAGCATTCAAAAGCATTATCTGTGCTTGGTCAAGGGTCATGTAGTGATGGATAAGCAACACATTGATACCCCATTGCTCCGCTACACCCTTGCCAATGGGGAAAGGCGAGTTAGGGTTGATAACTCTAAGGTGGTTAGGAGCAATAAGTCAAATTGTAAAACAGCCAGTACCGATGAAAAAGCCAAACCAAGCCAAACGGATATTATTGTACAAAATAGATTTACTCTACAATGCCCAACTTCACAATGCCCAACCCCTCCTAACCACAAATCATCAGCAGAGGAACTCAAAGTAAGCCTAGTACAAGCAATGCCACGCACAGGACGGACTCATCAAATCCGTGTACACATGGCTCATATCGGTCATCCGTTATTGGGCGATAACAAGTATAATCCCAAAGATAGCTCCAAGGTAAGACGCTTATGCTTGCACGCATGGAAACTGGAAATTCCAGACTACCCTGTGATTACCGCTGAATTGCCTGCGGATATGGCGGAAGTGTTGCCGAATGGGCTTACGAAAAACCTATGATTTAATCCATGATTTGTAGGCTGGGCACCTTGCCCAGCCTATGTTAGTGTATTATCCATTTTGTATAAGTTTTGTAGATAACTTATCAATCAAACAAATCACCTAACTTTTCAAAGAATGACTTCTTCTGTGGTGATTGATGATGGGCATTTTCACCATCTAACGTCGCTTGAAATTGTTTTAGCAACTCTTTTTGTTCTTTATCAAGATTGACTGGTGTTTCTACGATAACACGGCAGATGAGGTCACCTTTCATACTGGTACGCACAGGGGTAACGCCCTTGCCACGGACTCGTAATAGCTTGCCACTTTGCGTGCCCTCAGCTATTTTGATTTTGACCTTACCATCTAATGTTGGGATTTCCACCTCTTTACCAAGGGCGGCATCAACGATACTCACAGGCACATCCATATAGAGGTCAGCACCTTGTCTGGTGAAGATGTCGTGCGGTTTGACTCGCACTTCAACAAATAAGTCACCATTTTGGATGCCTGCTCCACCAGCCTCACCCTCACCAGCTAGACGAACACGGTCACCATCGTCCACACCAGCAGGGATATTAACTTCAAGGGTTTTTGACTTGTCTTTTACGCCATTGCCATGACAGTCATGACATGGTTTTTTGATTTCTTTACCATTACCGCCACATTTTGGACAGGTCTGTTGGACAGCAAAGAAACCTTGTTGCATACGAACTTGACCATGACCACCACAGGTGCTACAGGTCACTATGTCTGAAGATTTTTTCGCCCCTTTACCATCACAACTTTCACAAGGAGCCGGAGCAGTAAAGCTAATTTCTTTTTTACAGCCTTTGACCGCCTCTTCTAGGGTTAGGTCTAACACATAGCGAAGGTCTGCTCCACGTCTGGCACGTCCGCCACCACGCTGTTGACCAAAGACATCACCAAAGTTACCAAAGATGTCACCAAAAATATCTTGGAAGTTGCCTGCACCACCAAAGCCACCGCCTCCCATCCCATTTTCAAAGGCGGCATGCCCCATACGGTCGTAGGTTGAACGTTTTTCAGCATCGCTTAGTACTTCATAAGCCATGGATGCCTCTTTAAATTTTTCTTCTGCCTCTGGATCATCTGGGTTGCGATCTGGATGGTACTTCATTGCTAGCTTTCGATACGCTCGCTTGATGGTTTTTTCATCAGCGTTTTTATCAACGCCTAACACTTCGTAAAAGTCACGTTTACTCATCTGTACTGTCTCTTTCTTAAATATGTCTTGTGAATATGTTTGTTAAATATGCCCTTAAAGAATGACAAATAAAATCACTGCTAGGTAAATGGTGACGGTTGTTAAATTATCAAGGGTAAGGGTTTGAGTATCCGTTATTGATTTGTTATTGATGTTTTAGCCAGCTTTCTAACCAAAACCCCATCTTTTACAACTTCCTTCTATCGCTTTATCATTGAATGTCTCTATCAATATGCTAATGTGGTCAGGTATTTGCCAAATAAGGTTGTTCCATGCCAGCTAAAAAATATCTCTATGTTTTCTTATTGCCAATTATTCTTATGCATATTTTGTTTGCTTTGGCTTACAGTCATATATTTTATGATGGCAAATTTGAGATTGCATGGTTTTTTTCAACTGGGTTATATTTGATACTAATAGTATGCTTTGTATTTCTACCAGTATTTTTTATGCACACCTCACAGATTCGTTTAGATAAAAAAGGTAAAATAATTTTTGCCTTTTGGTCTGCCTTTATTTTTTATCTGTGCTTGGATTTGTTTGCAAAAGATTTTTATCCTGTAGTCAACGATTATGATGTTGATTATATGAGTCAAAATTTGCAAGAAGGTGAATATCAGTTTGTTTATAAAGAGGCTACAAGTACTAGAGGGTATTCTATGCCTTTAGTTATTAATTTAGATACACAGAAAGAAGAATATTTAGGTTGTGTATTAGATGGTATTGGCTGTATGTATGTAGATGACTTTAAAGGAAAAAGTTACAATGTTTTGTATTACAGAGGAGTTACACAAGATGAGTTTGGTAAAAAGCACTATACACAAACATATCTATTTGAAATGAAAAGTGTCCCTAATAAAGACGTTCAATTTTTTATTAATAGCTATAAAGCTCAGCAGAAAGATGCTAAATTTTACTTATTTTACTATATAACCATTTTTTTATACGCGTCTGTTTTTGTTTCCACTTACTTAATTAAGGATTAGCTGATTCTTAGATTTAATCTTAACACAAGAGAAAAGTTTCTTATGATTCATAACAAAAGAAAGCTGTTAGATGCGATGCCAAAATCACATCGTATGCTGTTTTATCTCATGTATTTTTTAATGTTTTTTGCTTTTTTTATGTACACATGGGGGTTTCGATACGTCGCCAACCAAATGGCTAAAGACCCTAGTAATTTTAAAGCAGGCTGTTTAAGTTATGCTGGACAAGGAAAATACAAATCTGGCAATATAGAGTATATATTAGCCATTGGTGATTATAAGTCAAGTAATATATATGCTCGTAGTTTTCCATTAAGGTCTCAGTCTTGGAAATTTAACGAATTTTTAAAAGCCAATCCCACTATGTGCCATCAAGTCAAGTATATTGAGATTAATTTATTAGTTACTCGCCAAATGTATGTTTATGAGTATATGGGTGAGTTTAAGTAGTTTAAAACGTTAGACTACAACTTTTTCACTTCTGCTAAAGATAAGCCTGTACTTTTACTGATAATCTGAATATCAAGCCCCATATTTTTAAGATTTTTAGCCGTGTTCAGTATGCCTTTTTGAATCCCTTCTTGAATGCCTTCTAGCTTGCCCTTAGCAATCGCTTGGTCATAGGTTGAAACAAACTCTCGTTCTACTTGTGGGGAAATTGTTTGCATTTTTTCTCTCCATTGTTGTGCGTTTAAATAACTATGCTGAAATAAATATATCACTAAAGTCTGAAAAAACTTTCTACCATCTTCGTTTTCTAAAATTTGTTCAATATCACGAAAGATAGTTTCTAAATTGTTCAGTAGTTGCTCCATGCTAAAGATATATTTCATGGTAAGGATGCTGTATTGCAATTCTGCGACATTTAATTGTTGAAAGTCTTCATTTTCGTATTGATTAGTATCTAGCAGTAAATAATCAAAGTTTGGTAAAAACTGTTTTAGGTTATCGTCTAAGCTATCATTTAATTCAGCAAAATAATCCGTTAACGGCTGTTTGTTCCATTTACTTTTGCCATGGTAAAAAATGATAGGAATAACAGGGGTTAAACTTTGTTTTTGCTTTATTTGCATTTCCCACATATTTAAAAAGTATCGCATAAGTTGTAAGTGCGGATATTTTTCAGGGTAGCTTTTATGTTCAAACAGTAAACTTACCTTTATTGAAATGGTTTTGTTCT
>PDWJ01008902.1_pt1 | contig 13384 bp, 10 predicted proteins | sample 1430881 | NCBI WGS metagenome assembly PDWJ01 (sample SAMN01162460, study PRJNA174530) | Oral metagenome, whole genome shotgun sequencing project. | biome: Marine environment; feature: Marine mammal; material: Swab sample of the gingival sulcus; isolation source: swab sample of gingival sulcus... | reverse complement strand
ATCGACGACAACGGCAACCGGGTACCGATGGATGTGGCCGAGGGCGACATCGTCATCTTCTCCAAGTACGGCGGCAACGCGGTCAAGTACGACGGCCAGGAGTACCTGCTGCTGAACGCTCGCGACCTGCTCGCCATCGTCACCAAGTAAGGAAACCGCTATATGTCTAAGATCCTGCAGTTCGACGAGGAGGCCCGCCGTTCGCTCGAACGCGGCGTCGATATCCTTGCCAACACTGTCAAGGTGACGCTTGGCCCCAAGGGGCGCTACGTCGTCCTGGACAAGAAGTGGGGCGCCCCCACCATCACCAACGACGGCGTGACCGTCGCCAAAGAGGTGGAGTTGGAAGATCCGTACGAGGATCTGGGTGCCCAGCTGGCCAAGGAAGTCGCCACTAAGACCAACGATGTTGCCGGTGACGGCACCACCACCGCGACCGTGCTGGCCCAGGCCCTCGTGCACGAAGGTTTGCGCGCCGTAGCCGCCGGGGCTAACCCGGTTGGGCTCAAGCGCGGCATGGACCAGGCCTGCGACGCGGTTGTCGACGCGTTGCGCGAGGCCGCCCGTCCGGTGGACACCACCGACGACATGGCTTCGGTTGCCACCATCTCTTCGCGGGACGAGGAGATCGGCAAGCTGATCGCTGACGCTTTCGACAAGGTCGGCAAGGACGGCGTCATCACCGTTGACGAGTCCCAGACGCTGGGCACCGAGCTGGACTTCACCGAAGGCATGCAGTTCGACAAGGGCTACCTCAGCCCTTACTTCGTGACTGATACCGATCGGATGGAGGCCGTCCTGGACGATCCCTACATCCTGATTCACTCCGGCAAGATCAGCTCGATGAACGACCTGCTTCCGCTACTCGAAAAGGTGATCGCCGCCAAGGGGCAGCTATTCATCGTGGCCGAGGACGTGGACGGCGAAGCGCTGAGCACGCTGGTGGTCAACAAGATCCGTGGCACCTTCACCTCGGTCGCCGTCAAGGCCCCGGCCTTCGGTGACCGCCGCAAGGCCATGCTGGAAGACATCGCGATCCTGACCGGTGGTCAGGTGGTTGCCGCCGAGGTCGGGCTCAAGCTCGACCAGGTCGGCCTGGAGGTGCTTGGCCGGGCCAAGCGCGTCGTGGTCACCAAGGACGCCACCACCATCGTCGACGGCGCGGGCGATTCCGCCGAGGTATCCGGCCGGGTTACCCAGCTGGTCGCTCAGATCGAGCGCACGGACTCCGATTGGGACCGCGAGAAGCTGCAGGAGCGGGTCGCCAAGCTCGCCGGTGGCGTCTGCGTCATCCGGGTCGGTGCCGCCACCGAGGTGGAGCTGAAGGAAAAGAAGCACCGCATTGAGGACGCCGTTTCGGCCACTCGGGCGGCCATCGAGGAGGGCATCGTCGCTGGCGGCGGTTCCGCCCTGGTGCATGCTGCTCGCGCGCTCGACGGCGACCTGGGCCTCGAGGGCGACGAGAAGACCGGCGTTGGCGTCGTTCGTAAGTCGCTGGTTGAGCCGCTGCGCTGGATCGCGGAGAACGGTGGCGAGCCTGGCTACGTCATCGTCGCCAAGGTCGCGGAGTTGGAGCCGGGCAACGGCTACAACGCCAAGATCGGTGAGTACCAGAACCTCATCGATGCCGGGGTCATTGACCCGGTCAAGGTGACCCGTTCGGCGCTTGCCAATGCCGTCTCCATCGCTTCGCTGTTGTTGACCACCGAGACCCTGGTGGTAGACAAGCGCGAGGACGCTGACGACGAGTAAGTCACTTTCGACATACTTCGGGGCCCCTTCCTAGCTGGTCGGGGCCCCGAAGTGTTTCTGGGGAACGAGGCCGCTGCGGCGAACTGGTGTTTGTCTGCTGCCGTCGGGGACGACCTCAGCCCGTTAGCTTGTGGTACACGCTGGTGTGGGGCCCAAGCCGGGTGGTGTGGTTATTGCTGTTAACGCCGTCGATCACCTCGTTGGTGACCCCACGGACCTTGCCGATCTTATTGTCGCTGCCGGAGAGGTTCTCGACCTCGCTCTGCGTGAGTTCCTCGTACTCGAATCGTTCATCGGTGTTGCGATAGTACATGTAGATAATCCCGTAGAAACCGATGGCCGAGATGGGGCCAAGCAGCAGCAAGTACAGCTTGCTATCGCCCTCTTCCAGCAAGGTGAACAGGACTAGCAGTTGCGGTAGTAGTTCCATCGCGCTTCTCCTAGAGGAACAAGAACAGCATAAAGCCGATGATCGAGCCGATGACAAAGACGACTGCCGAGACGGCGATCAGCCGTGGCTGATTGATCGGGACGCTGCCCATCGTCTTGCCGGTTCGCCCATTGACTGCAACGTAGTGGGTCAGCTGGGTGTTGCCCTTGTGCTGCACGTAGCTGTACAGCCAGATGGGAGCGTAAATCGACACCCATCGCAGGCCCTTTAGCGTGATGCTTTCGTGCTCCCAGCGAACCCCGCGGTCGTAGCTAGAGATGGTTTCTAGGGCTCTGCTGCGGCCAACTGCCAGCACGCGGTGCGCCGACTCAGTATCCAAATCGGCCACGTTGATGTCGCGTTTCTCCGAGGTGAATCCGCGCAGGTAGTTGGCGTTGTAAGCCACTGCGGCCTTCGTGTCGAATGGCAGCACCGCGTTGATGACGTTGTTCGTCTCGGTGTCGCCACCTTGATCGGCGCGGCGTGACGAACTCTCGATGGTCAGGTCATCGATGAACAAATCGAATCGGCGCTGTACCGCGTAAACATCTGCGTCGTAGTAGGTGACGTAATCGTCGCCCTCCTTGACGGTGTAGCTCCTGGTCTCAATCTCGCCGGTGCCGTCGTACTCCACGTGGGAGTTGGCGTCCAGCATCAAGAACGGCATGTACACGCCGACGACTTCACTTGGCTCGAATTGCCGGATGAACTCCCGATTGGCAAAGAACTTCCGGTCGCTCACGAACTCGTTGACCTTTGCAACAGCTTCCTCTTGCGGTATTTGGAACGGCAGGATGCCATCGGGGACGGCGCCGTTGGGCAACTGGCTGTTGACCGTCAGCATCTGGCGGCACCAGTGGCAGCGGGAGTGGTTGGCTTCGGCGGTGTTGACGATGACTTCCGCGCCACAGCCCTGGCATTTCAGGGTCAGCACGTCGTCGGTGGATTCCTGGATATTGGTCGCGCCGGAGGCAATTACGGTGCCGTGCAGCTTTTCGATATCGGTGTCCAGGCCGAATTGCTCGTCGATCGTTGCTTCCGACCATTCGTGCCGACAGAAGTGACAAAACAGCTGCCCAGTGCCTTCCCGCGAGGTGATCTCGGTTGAGCCGCAGCGGGGGCACTTGTCCAGCCCGTCGTTGTGACCAGACGACGTGTCGATTACCTTCGGCCCCGTTGGCTTCTCCAAACCAAGTTCCTCCGCAGCGGAAGGCTGCGTTGGCTGTGGTCGCGGCGCGGGATCAGCTACTGGCATCGCCCCGGCTGCGCCTGCTGATTGTTTCGCGGTCGACTGTGGCACCGGCCCGTGTGGTGGCGGTGGCATTGCTCCGGGCGGGGGTATGGGGCCGCGTGGTGGCGGCATTGGGCCGCGTGGCGGTGGTGGCATTGCCCCGGGTGGGGGCCAGGCCTGCCGCCGTAGGGCGGCTGACCCGGCGCCGGGCCCGGGTTAGGAGGATTCATCATGGCGAACTATCCAGTGCGGGATTATTCCAGCCCGAGGGCGCGCCGCTTGGCGGCGTCGAAGTCCTCTTGGCTGATCAGGCCTTGATCAAGCATTTCCTTGTACTGCGCAAGCTTGGCGACCGGATCCTCCTGCGGGGGAGCCGGTGGGGCCTGCGGCGGCTGCTGCGGCGGGTACTGGCCTTGCGGTGGGTATTGCCCCTGCGGCGGCGGGTACTGGCCCTGTTGCGGCGGATACTGCCCCTGCGGCGGCGGGTACTGACCCTGCTGGAACGGGTTCTGGTACGGCGGCGGGCCCTGCTGCTGGTAGTTCATCGCGCCACCAGCCCCAACGACCCCGGCACCCATACCCATCATGGCAATACCGGTCGCACCGCCACTCTCGCCAGCGGATTCGAAGCCGCGAGCCATCGACTGCTGCATGAACGAAGCGCCGCGACGTCCCGAAAGCGCATCAGCCTTCTTGACATCCGAGAGCAGCTTGCGGGTGTCCTCGTCGTATTCGATTGAGGTGATGGCCACCGAGACGATCACCAAGCCCCGTCCCGAAGCCCACTGGTAACCGGCCTCAACCGCGCCGGACAGGGACTGGGCGAAGCCGAGGGAGTCTCCCTGGATCTTGCTGATCCGGTTGCCCTTGCTCGGATCGTTGGTGTAGTTCGATAGCGCCGGAGCCAGCGACGAGACGACCTCGTTGAACAACTGCGAGGCGGCTGGGTTGTCGAAGTCACCGAAGTCGAAGACAGGTGCGTCGGGCTGCAGGTAGGTGTACGGTACGAAGCCCTTGACGAATAGGATCGGATCGACGATGCGCATCGTGTACGTGCCGCGCGTGATCGCGCCGACCTGGGCACCCAGGTAGGCGTCGTCCCAGTAGATTTCCGACTGAGTACCGAAGCGGTTGTCCGGGATCTCCTTCAGATTGACGTAGAATGCCAGCTGCTGCGCCGCAGGCTGCCCGCCGAACTTGAAGCGCTCCCACGACTGCTTCAGCGTCGCGCCCAACAGGTCGCCACCGGCGAAGACTGACTGTGCCTGCGGATCGTCGGTAGTAAAGATGAAGCCGCCGGGCTCGCCGATGAAGCCGGTGAGTTCGCCGTCCTGGAAGGTCATCAGGCCGTATCCCTCGGGAACCACGATGCGGCTGCCGTTGCTGATGATGTTTTCAGAGCCCTTGACGTTGGCGCCACGGCCGGCATCCGTACCGCGTTTGACCGCCGGGAAGATCGCTGCGCTCGGCGGCAAGTTTGTGGGGGGAGTTAGATAGTCGAGCCATTGGTCGGCCAACATCCCGCCAACCGAACCTGTAAATGCCTTAATGAAACCGAACACCATTGGGGCCTCCTAGTACGTGCCATAGCCCTCTTGCCAAGGCACTATCACCTCTTCCAAGGTAGCACGATGCCGAAGTTTAGGTGCCTGTGGGAGGCAACTAGCCGCACCTGATCGCACAGTGGCGCGGCTACGGCTTTGAGCTGCTAGTTACGATTCGGGGCAAGCCCAGTAGACTGCGATGCACAGGTGTGAGGAAGGCGTGAAGATGGCATTGACAGGCTCCGGGGTGCCCGCCCCGTTTGAGGCGTTGGGGTTGACCTATGACGACGTGTTGTTGCAGCCCAATGAATCCGACATCATTCCCTCCGAAGTGGCCACCAATACCCAGTTCACGCGCCGTATTGTGTTGAACGTGCCGCTGGCCAGCGCGGCCATGGATACCGTCACCGAAGCCCGGCTGGCTATCGCCATGGCCCGAGTGGGCGGGATCGGCATCCTGCACCGCAATCTGGCAATCGAGGATCAGGCCCACATGGTCGATCAAGTGAAGCGATCCGAGGCTGGCATGGTCACCGATCCGGTCACGGTCAGCCCCGACGCGACGCTGCATGAAGTCGACGAACTGTGCGCCAACTACCGCATTTCCGGGCTGCCAGTCGTGACCGACAATGGTTTGCTGGTCGGCATCATCACCAACCGCGATCTGCGGTTCCAAGACGATGAACAGCGTCCGGTCAGCGAGGTCATGACACCAATGCCGCTGGTCACCGCGCCGGTCGGCGTCGCGCCGGACGAGGCGATGCGGTTGCTCGCCGAGCACAAGATCGAGAAGCTGCCTATCGTTGCCGCTGACGGCAAGCTATCCGGCCTGATCACCCTCAAGGACTTTTCCAAGGCCGACAAATATCCTAACGCCGCTAAAGATGAGGCGGGCAGGCTGCGCGTCGGAGCCGCGGTCGGCTTCTTCGGTGATTCCTGGGAGCGGGCCATGGCGCTTGCCGACGCTGGGGTCGATGTCATCGTGGTCGACACCGCCCACGGGCATAGCCAGGGGGTAGTCGACATGATCCGTCGGCTGAAGGCCGAGCCGTCGGTGGCAGGCGTGGACATCGTCGGCGGCAACGTCGCCACCTATGCGGGGGCGAAGGCCCTCGTCGAGGCCGGTGCCGACGCCGTCAAGGTGGGCGTCGGGCCCGGTTCCATTTGCACCACCCGCGTGGTGGCTGGCGTCGGTGTGCCGCAGGTTACCGCCATCCACGACGCTGCCCGGGCCTGCCAGCCTGCCGGGGTGCCGGTGATCGGCGACGGCGGGCTGCAGTATTCCGGTGACATCGCCAAGGCGATAGTGGCTGGCGCCAACAGCGTCATGCTGGGCTCGCTGCTGGCCGGATGCGAAGAAAGCCCGGGCGAGCTCGTGTTCATCAACGGCAAGCAGTACAAGTCGTACCGGGGCATGGGATCGCTGGGCGCGATGTCAGCGCGTGGCCGCCAGGCCTCGTACTCCAAGGATCGCTACTTCCAAAGCGACGTGGTCCGAGACGACCAACTCATCCCAGAGGGTATAGAAGGCCAGGTGGCGTACCGCGGGCCGCTCGCCAGCGTCGCCCATCAGCTCGTCGGCGGGTTACGGCAATCCATGTTCTATGCTGGTGCGCGCAGCATCCCCGAACTGCAGGAGCGCGGCCGGTTCGTGCGCATCACCGCCGCCGGGCTGCGCGAGTCGCATCCGCACGACATTCAGCTCACCGCTGAGGCCCCCAACTACTGGACCCATTAGGAAATCGACATGCAAGAACTAGGACAAAGCAGCCGGGTGAGCAGGACCTATGCCCTCGACGATGTGGCCATCGCCCCGACTCGGCGCACCCGCGGCGAGCAAGAGGTTGACCTGAGTTGGCGCATCGACGCTGTCACCTTCGACGTGCCCATCGTGGCGGCACCAATGGATTCCGTGATGAGCCCGGCGACGGCGATCCGTATGGGCGAGCTAGGTGGCCTGGGTGTGCTGAACCTGGAGGGCCTGTGGACCCGCTATGAGGATCCACGCCAACAGTATGAGCGGCTCACCGCCGAGGTAGATCAGGTGACGGTCACCCGCCGCATGCAGGAGATTTACGCCGAGCCCATCAAACCGGAGTTGATCGAGGCCAGGCTGGCCGAGCTGCGGGCGGGCAACGTGCCGGTGGCGGCGTCGCTGTCCCCGGCACGCACCGCCGAGTTCAGCTCCCTCATCGAAAACGCGGGCCTCGATTTCTTCGTGATCCGCGGCACCACGGTTTCGGCCGAGCATGTCGGCGGCGAGGACACCCTCAACCTCAAGGAGTTCATCTACAACTTCGATACCCCAGTTTTGGTCGGCGGCTGCGCCACCTATCGCGCGGCGCTGCACCTGATGCGTGCCGGGGCGGCCGGGGTGTTGGTCGGCTTCGGCGGCGGCTCGACCGCCACGACTCGATCAGTGTTGGGCATCGAGGTGCCGATGGCCTCGGCTATCGCCGATGTTGCCGAGGCGCGCCGGGACTACCTGGAGGAGTCTGGCGGCCGCTACGTCCACCTCATCGCCGACGGCTCGGTCGGCCACTCCGGCGACATCGCCAAGGCGGTGGCCTGCGGTGCCGACGCGGTGATGGTCGGTTCCCCACTGGCTCGCGCCACCGAGGCCCCCGGCCGCGGCTGGCACTGGGGGCCGGAGGCCTGGCACCGCAGCCTGCCGCGTGGCCACCGTTCCTTCTTCGAGCAGGTCGGCAGCCTGGCCGAGGTGGTAGTTGGCCCCTCCCATGTGTCGGACGGGACGATGAACCTGGCGGGCGGCCTGCGCAAGGCGATGGCCCTGACCGGCTACACCGACCTGAAGTCCTTCCAGAAAATCAACCTGATCCTGCGGTCATGACTACCCAGCGCTCCCACCCTGAGCTAGACCGGCTGCGCCAAGAGATCGACGCGATTGACGCTGGGCTGCTGGGGCTGTTGGCGCAGCGATTCCAGGTAACCGCTCAAGTGGGGCAGGTAAAGGCTGAAGCCGACCTGTCAGCCGTGGATGAGCAGCGGGAGCGAGCCCAATTGGCCCGGTTGCGGGCCAAAGCAGGTGAAATGGGGCTCGCACCCGAGTTCGTGGCACAGCTGTGGCGGCTGGTGTTTGCCGAAGCAGTGCGCCGCTACGACGAGGATGCGGTTACGCGGCTACAGCAGCCTGCGGTAAACCCGCCGACGGCCCCCCGCGTTGGTGCGGAGAGCCGTCGACAGGTGGGAGAGGAAAAGGATTAGTTCAGGTCTGCCGCCACGATGTCGCTGACCTGGTTGCGGGCGGCCGCCGCGGTTTCGTCCGTCGGTTGCCCTTCCGCCGCAAGTTCGGCTGCGATGCGGTCGCGGTAGTTCTGCTTCTCGGCTTCCTTGCGGTCCTTGCTCCAGCCGAGAACCTCAGCCGCGATATCGGCCACTTCGTCCACAGCTGAGGCGCCCCGATCTCGTGCTTCGGAGTTGAGCCGGATACGAGTGATCAGGATGTCCTCAAGGTGCATGGCGCCCTCGACCGTGCAGGCCCGATGCACCTCAGCCCGCAGGAATCGCGGCGCAGCCTTCAGCGGTTCGCCCAGACTCGGGTCGGCGTCGATGGCTGCTAGCAGATCCAACACCTCCGAGCCGTAGCGCGACAGCAGGTGCTTCATTCGGTCGGCGTCGAAACCGTACTTCTTACCCAGCCGCTCCGATTGGTTGCGCACTGCTTCGAGCCCGGGGGCGCCGAGCAGCGGCAGATCGGCGGTGATCGACGGGCGACGTTTGGCATCGGCCTTGCCGAGCGCGAAGTCGACGGCGTCGCTGGCCATCACCCGATAGGTAGTGAGTTTGCCGCCGGCGATCGCGACCATGCCCGGTGCCACCTCGGTGACGGTGTGCTCGCGGGAGACCTTGGTGGACTTGGACTCGTCCAGCACCTTCGGCTGCAGCAGCGGCCGCAGGCCAGCGTAGGTACCGATGATGTCGTCGCGGGTCAGTGGCGTAGCGAGCACTTCGTTGGCGTGATCCAGCAGGTAGTCGATGTCTTCGCTGGTAGGCACTGGGTGGGTGAGCTTCTCGTGCCAGGCGGTGTCGGTGGTGCCGATGACCCAGTAGTACTGCCACGGGATGATGAACAACACCGACTTTTCGGTGCGCAGGAACATGCCTGCCTCGGCCTTGATGCGTTCCCGCGGCAACACCAGGTGGATGCCCTTGGCGGCCAACACCTTGAGGCCGCCGGTGCTGCCCGCGAGGTCCTGGGTCTGCTCGGTCCACACGCCGCTGGCGTTGATGATGTGTCGGGCCTTGACGGTGATCTTGTTGCCGGTTTCTAGATCCTCGACGACCGCGCCGCTAACGCGGCCGCCGCTCTTGGTGATTTCGACCACCTTGGTCCTGCTTGCGGCCACGGCGCCGTACTGCCCGGCGGTGCGAATCAACGTGATGACCAGGCGGGCATCGTCGACGCGCGAATCGTAGAACTCGATGGCGCCGATCAGGGCGTCCGGCTTTATGTCCGGGAAGCGCTTAATTGCGGCCTTCTTGGACAGGTGCTTTTGGATGGGAACCGTCTTCTTGAAACCGGCACCGGCCACGGCCAGGGCGTCATACATACCGACGCCGACGGCGGAATATGCCCGCTCCACGACCCGCTGCTTAAGTGGCCACAGGAACGGCTGCGCCTCCACCAGATGGGGGGCAATCCGGGAAAGCAGGCGGCCGCGCTCGGTTAGCGCCTCGGCTACGAGCTTGAAGTCGAGCTGGTATAGGTAGCGCAGGCCGCCGTGGACGAGCCTGGACGACCGAGACGAAGTGCCGAAGGCCCAGTCCTGGGCGTCGACGATGGCGGTTTTAAGTCCTCGCGAAGCCGCGTCTAGGGCGATACCGGCGCCGGTGACGCCGCCGCCGATGACGAGGCAATCGAATTCTTCTTCACCGAGGGCGGTGAGGGCCGCCTCGCGTTGGGTTACTGAAAGCTGATACGACATTGTGCTCCTTTGCTTTGCCAGTACCAGCTTGGATCACTTGCACCCATCCAGCAAGCGGTGCGCACGTTCGTGCAACATCTGGTTACCTGTGGGCACCTTTATGTGATGGTGGGGGTGGTTGGGTGATGCAGCTGGTCACGGGTTACTAGTTGGTGTGGCCGCACGACTGCATTGTGCTCGCCATCGTAGAGTGGAGCAATGAACAACATGGCCGATTGGCGTGACATTGCTGGTTTCGTAAGCCTGCCCCGGCTGGGTGGGCTGGTGCTTGGCGACAACGGCACCCTGATGGTCTCGGTCGCCTCGCTAGACGCCAAGCAGACCGGCAACACTAGCTGCTGGTGGCGGCTCGACCTGAGTGGGCAGCTGCCGCCGCAGCGCCTGACCAGGGGCACCGGCGGCGAGAGCTTCGGTGCCTGCTTGCCCGGCGGCGACTTTGTATTTGGTGCCAAACGGGACCTGCCTGCCAAGGCCGACGGGGAGCCGAGCGAGGATGTCTCGGCGCTGTGGCTGCTGCCAGCCACTGGCGGTGAGGCTTACCCGATCGCGCAGCGCAGCGGCGGCTATTCCCGCATCATCACTGCGGCCCGCTCCGACGTCATGATTGCGCTGGCACCCACCCATCTGGACGCGGCTGACGAGGACGCCGACGCCGACAAGCGAGCCCGGCGACGCGAACACCAGGTTTCGGCGATCCTGCACGAGGCCTATCCGGTTCGGTTCTGGGACCACGATCTCGGCCCGGTGGCCAACCGGCTGCTGCGGCTAGATCTCGACTCCGGAGCCGAACGGACAGCGAGTGCCGAACGTTCGTCTACGAGATCGCCAATGCGGTGATCGCCATTGATACCGCCACCGGCGACCGCACCGTGTTGGCCCAGGACGACCAAGACGGCTTCGGGCAGCCGGTAATCTCGGCCGATGCCAGCCTGATCGCCTGTGTCCGCATCGCCCAGTCCAGCGCGCAGCTCGCACCAAAGCGTTCGCTGTGGCTGACCGACAGGCAGGGCAACGGCCGGGCTCTGGCCGCCGACTGGGACCGCTGGGCCGCTCCCATCGCCTTCAGCCCCGACAACCAGTTGCTATACGTGAGCGCCGACGACGACGGGCATCACCCGCTGTTCGCCATCGACCTCTCCACCGACGAGGTTCGCCGGTTGACCGATTTCGGAGCGTTTTCTGCCGTACAGCTTTCGGCCGACGGCTCGACGCTGTACGCGGTGCGCAGCTCCTACCTCGACCCCGGGACGGTGGTCGCTGTCGATACCACCACCGGAGAGGTCGCCGAGTTGTGGCGTCCCGTCGACTATCCCGAACTGCCTGGGCGGCTGGAACGCGTCGAGACCACTACCGCCGACGGAGTCCGGGTGCCCGGCTGGCTGGTGCTGCCCGAAACTGCCAGCGCCGACGACCCGGCGCCGCTCGCGCTATGGGTGCATGGTGGCCCGCTGAACTCCTGGAACGCCTGGTCGTGGCGCTGGACGCCGTGGCTGCTGGCGGCCCGCGGCTGGGCGGTGCTGCTGCCCGACCCGGCGCTATCGACCGGCTACGGCCAGGCAGTTATCCAGCGTGGCTGGGCTCGCTGGGGCCAGGAAACCTACGCCGATCTCATGGCCATCACCGACGAGACCATCGAACGGGCCGACATTGACGCTACCCGCGCCGTCGCCATGGGCGGCTCATTCGGCGGCTACATGGTCAACTGGATTGCCGGACACACCGACCGATTCCGGGCGATTGTCTCGCATGCCGGGTTGTGGAACCTAAGCAGTTTCAACGCCACCACCGATGCCGCTTGGTATTGGGCCCGCGAGCTGACCGAGCAGATGCGCCGCGACAACTCCCCACACCACAGCCTCGCCAACATCACCACCCCGATGCTGGTGATCCACGGCGACAAAGACTATCGAGTGCCGCTCGGCGAGGGTCTGGCGCTGTGGTGGGACTTGACATCCAATTGGGCAGGGGAGGAAGCCGATTTCCCACACAAGTTCCTGTACTTCCCAGACGAAAACCACTGGATCCTGCGGCCCAACAACGCCAAGATCTGGTACGAGACGGTGCTGGCCTTCATTGAGGCAGGCATCGGCGGGCAGAGCTTCCAGCGGTCCGAACTGCTGTAGGTGATCTTCCCGCGAATAATTGGTGGGTCTGGTCACCGTGGTACCGTTAGACGGTCGGTGGCACCACCCGGTGCAAGGGAATCCGGTGTAATTCCGGAACTGACGCGCAGCGGTAAGAGGGACCGACCGAGCATTTACGTCACTGGGGAGACCTGGGAAGACGCTCGGTCGGGATGAGCTCAAGTCCGAAGACCTGCCGGCACTTCGTTACTGCCTCGCGAAAAGGCCTGAGTGAAACGAGTTTTCATGCAATCTTCGCGCTTTCCGTTGACCGTAGCCGCGCTCATGGCGGCCCTATTGGCCCTGAGCGGCTGCGTCGGTGCTCCCACCGAAACCCCCGAATCCGCCGACGCCACCGCCGAGGCGAGTGCTGCGGCGACCACCGAGACCCAGGAAGAAGCCGCTGGCGCCTTCCCGGTAACCATTACTAACTGTGGCGTTGAAACCACCTACGAGGCAGCCCCCAAGGCGGCCGTCACTATGAACCAAGGCGCCACCGAGGTCATGCTGGCGCTCGGCCTCGAAGACGTAATGGTTGGCACCGCCTACCTCGACGACCAGATTTCCCCACGTTGGGAAGAGGCCTACAAGAAGGTGAAGGTGCTCTCGGATGAGTACCCGTCCAAGGAAGAGTTCCTGGAGGCCAAGGCTGACTTCGCCTACGCCTCCTACAGCTCCGCCTTCACCGACAAGGCCATCGGTACCCGCGAGGAACTGGCTGGCGAGAAGGTCAACACCTACATCAGCCCGTTCTACTGCCCCGAGGATGCCGACAAGGCTGAGGGTGACATGGAGCACGCTTGGGCCGAGATTGCCGAAATCGGCAAGATCTTCGGTGTTAGCGACCGCGCGGACAAGCTGATTGAAGAGCAGAAGAATGAACTCGCCAAGCTGACCGAGGCTGCTGCTGGTAAGGGCAAGAAGGTTTTCTGGTTCGACTCGGGCGACAAGGAGCCCTTCGCTGGCGCCGGTGAGGGTGGCCCGCAGATCATCATGGACGCCGTTGGCGCGACCAACATCTTCGCCGACGTGCCCGGTAACTGGGAGACCATGAGCTGGGAGAAGGTCATCGAGGCCGATCCCGACGTGATCGTGCTGGCCGAGGCCTCCTGGTCCACCGCGCAGAGCAAGATCGACTACATGGAGAACGATCCGGTGCTCAGTAAGCTCAAGGCCGTTCAGGCCAAGGCCTACGTGACCCTGCCGTTCTCGGAGACCACGCCTGGCGTCCGCCTGGTGGATGGCGCGGACTCGCTCGCCGAGCAGATCGCGTCTATCTGAGTGGAGACGACCAAAGCGGTCAGGGTGGCGTTGCTGACGCTCGCCCTGACCGCTGTCTTGTTTGGTGTTGCCACGGT
>PDWJ01011741.1_pt1 | contig 13385 bp, 13 predicted proteins | sample 1430881 | NCBI WGS metagenome assembly PDWJ01 (sample SAMN01162460, study PRJNA174530) | Oral metagenome, whole genome shotgun sequencing project. | biome: Marine environment; feature: Marine mammal; material: Swab sample of the gingival sulcus; isolation source: swab sample of gingival sulcus... | reverse complement strand
CCAGAGACACCCCCACCAGCGGAATGACGCGGCGGGCGTTGCGGGTTTTCAGCTGTCGCCCGACCGGCTCGATCGAGATATGCGGCACCGGGGCGTCCAAGTGGATTTGCGCTCCGGTCAGGGCAGCCAATTCGCTGGGCCGCGCGCCGGTGTTGATCATCGCCAGCAGAATGCAGCGCGCCTCCTTGTTCAACCCATCCAGCGCGCCGGGTTTGAGCAGGTGATCCCTGATCCAGCTTTCTGAAAAGGGCGGACGCGGGCGAGCTTCGCCCTCCTTGAAGGACAGGTCAGACAGGGGCAGCGCCAACCCAAGGCGTTTCATCCGGTTAACCGTTTTCAGCACGTCGCCGAGGTGGATCAGATCCTTGTTGGCACTGTTCGCGGTCAGCCCGTCGGCTTCCATCTTCTCCAGCCACCAACCGCGAAAATCCAGCATGTCGTCGCCGGTGATGTCGGCCAGCGCCTTGTCGCCAACAACCGAAATGAAGTTCCGAACCGCCTTCTTGCGCGGGTTCTGCCAGCGGCGAAGCTGATCCTCGCTCTTGCCGATGGTCTTGTCAGCGGCCAGGCCCCAATACAGTTCCAGCGCCCGCGAGACCGTGATCGGCGGCTTGGGGGTACCACCCAGCACGGCCGCCGCTTCACGCGGATCGGGCTCGTCTTTTCGCTGCGTCGTTGCTTTGATGCGCGCAAGGAGGTCGTCGCGGGGCAGGTCCGCGACGCTCGCCGCCGGCAGGTATCGAAAGCCCCGCACCGCCGCCAGTTCCCGTGCCGCCTCAAAACGCCGCTCCGCATCCGCCGTGTCCCCCGCCAGCCGGGCTTCCCACGCCTCTACCAGGTTTTGCCAGGCGATGGGCGCTTTCTGCCGGGCGATGGAATCGGAATCGGTGTGGAGGCTCACCCAGATGTCCTTGCGGTCTTCAATGGCGTGATAGCGCACCGGCACCCGCTTGCGCAGGTGATATGTGCTGCCACGTTTGATGATTGCCACGTCACGCCCTCCCGCTTACTTGTGTAGCGGATTGTGTTGCAAAATGTGTAGCAAGTCAAGGCAAAAAACGGGCGTTTCAGGAGATCACAATCGTTAGGCTATTGATTTTAAATTAAAAGTTGTGACTGTCCCTAAGGGGAGGTGGCGGAGGAGGTGGGATTCGAACCCACGGTAGACTTTCACCTACGTCGGTTTTCAAGACCGGTGCATTCAACCACTCTGCCACTCCTCCGACGCGCTGGGCATAACGCGCCTTGTCTGATTCTGAAAGTGGCAAAATGAAGGGGAATTCTGCCGACCGTCTTTTGCACCCTTTCCTTGAAACCGGACTGACGCTATCATGCGCCAAAAGCGCGTTGAAAAGCGTTCGGTGGAGCAGGGCTGTGGCAGCAGCGCACAAGTTAAAGAGGGTAAGGCATGATGCTGAATAACAATGGGCAGGAAAACCGGCAAAAGAATAAAAGCATGTGGTCGGGTCTGGTAAAAATTGCCGCCGTGGTTGCGGCGGTCAGTGTGGTGTCCGGCTGTGAAGACACGAATTTTTCGCCATTTTCGCCATTTAAGGGCAAGGATAAAGGCGAGGCTGCTCAGCCCGCGCAAGGTTCGGGCAAGATGGTGGAACGGGATGTGGAATCTCCGGATGTGTTTCAAAGCACCGAGCCCGGCTTGTGGGATGGTCGCCCGTCCTTGGGTGGCGTCTGGGTGGCGCATCCCGATGTGGCCGACCCCGAGCGCGCGATTATCCGCAACAAGGCCAATGGCAAATTCGTGATCGGTGCATTGTTCCGCCGCGAGCGCGAAAATCCGGGGCCGAAATATCAGGTGTCTTCGGATGCGGCCGAGGCGCTGGGCATGTTGGCCGGCCAGCCCGCTGAGTTGAATGTCACCGCGTTGCGCAAGGAAAAAGTGGCCGAGGAAGGCCCGGCCCCTGCCGATCAGATTCTGGATGCGCCCGAAAGCATCAAGGAAACCAAGCTGGATGCGCTGGCTTCTGCGGCGGCGGCGATTGACTCTGCGCAGAAAACCGCGCCAAAACCGGCCGCTAAACCCTCGAAAAAATCAACCGCAACCCCGCGCAAGCCTTACATCCAGCTGGGGATTTTCAACGTCAAAACCAACGCCACCAACACCGCTGCCAGTATGCGCAATGCTGGGATCGCGCCGGTGGTCAAAAAGCAATCCAGCAGCGGCAAGACCTTTTGGCGGGTGCTGGCCGGCCCGTTTGGCAGCACCTCTGAGGGCAAGACATTGCTTAAGAAAATCAAGAAGATGGGCTTTTCCGATGCCTATTTTGTCACCAATTAACCATGGGGTAAATCAGCAATCATGAAACGGCGAGTCCTCCCTTTTCTGGCCCTGTTGGCGGTGGTGTTTTTCAGCCTGCCCGCCAGTGCGCAATTCAACACTCAGGCCAAAGCCGCCTATGTGGTGGATTATGGCACCGGCACGGTGTTGCTGTCGAAAAACGCCGATCTGCCGTTGCCGCCAGCGTCGATGTCCAAGCTGATGACCTTGAACATGGTGTTCGAGGCGCTGGCGGATGGCCGTTTGCGGCTGGATGACCGGCTGCCGGTAACGCAACATGCGATGAGTTATAAGGGCTCGACCATGTTTCTGAACACCTCTGACCGGGTGCGGGTCGAAGACCTGATCCGCGGGGTGATCGTGTTATCGGGCAATGACGCCGCAGCGGTGCTAGCCGAAGCGCTGTCCCCGGATGGCACCGAGGCCGGCTTTGCCCGCATGATGACCGAGCGCGCCAAAGAGCTTGGCATGACGAATTCGCATTTCACCAATTCCAATGGCTGGCCGCAGGTCGGGCACCGGATGAGCGTGCATGATCTGGCCGTGCTGGCCAACCGTCTGATCCGCGAATTCCCGGCCTTTTATTCCATGTTTTCCGAAACCGAGTTCTTGTTTGACGGCCGCGCTCCGCAAAACAAAAGCAACCGCAACCCGTTGCTGAAGCTGGGCATCGGCGCGGATGGTCTGAAAACCGGCCATACGTCTGAGGCCGGCTATGGTCTGGTCGGGTCGGCCAAGCAGGGTGATCGGCGGATCATTTTTGTGATCACCGGCCTGAACAGCGCATCTGAGCGCGCGACGGAGGCCGAGCGCATCGTGAACTGGGCCTTTCGTCAATTCGTCAACAAAACGGTGATCAAAAAAGGGCACAAGCTGGCCGAAGCCGATGTTTGGATGGGTGAGGAAAGCCAGATCGGGATTGTCGCCCCCAAAGACCTGTTTCTGCTGGTGCCGGCGCTGGACAAAGACAATGCCGCTGGTGGCGGATCGGGATGTGGCCAAGGGGGGCTTTTTGCCCCGGATGCGCACGGCGGTGAAAGTGCTGTTTGTCCAGATCAGCAAGTGGATTTAAGGTGTCAGCGATGGCTGCGGATGCTGTAGGGACCGGCCGTTTTATCACCTTTGAGGGCATTGACGGCTCGGGCAAGTCTTCGCAGGCCAAAATCCTGGCGCAAACGCTGCAAGGGCAGGGGGTCGACACGGTTCTGACCCGCGAGCCCGGCGGCAGCCCTGGAGCCGAGGAAATCCGCCGTTTACTGGTCGAAGGCGACCCGGATCGGTGGTCGGCCGAAACCGAAATCCTGCTGTTCACCGCTGCCCGCCGCGACCATCTGGAAAAGACCATTCAGCCCGCGCTAGAGGCCGGGCAGGTGGTGATCAGTGATCGGTTTGCAGATTCCACCCGGGTTTATCAGGGCGTGGCGCGGGCGGATTTGCGTGGCGTGGTTGATGCGCTGCATCAACAGATGATCAACCGCGAGGCCGATCTGACCTTTATCATTGATATGGATCCGGCGGCGGCTCTGGCCCGCGGTCTGGCCCGTCAATCGGGTGAGGACCGGTTCGAAGAACTGGGGTTGGCGTTTCAGCAGGCTCTGCGCCGGGGGTTTCTGGACTTGGCCAAGGATTTCCCCGATCGCTGCCGGGTGATTGACGGCGCCCGCGATATGGGGTCCATCGCGGCCGAAATCGCCCGGATCACAAGTGACATGCTGCCATGAAAACACCCGACGATTTGCCAGAACCAGACCGGGTTGAGGGCGCACCGCATCCGCGCGAAACCGAAACCATCATTGGCCAACAGGCGGCCGAGCAGGCTTTTCTGGAGGCTTACAACCTGTCACGTCTGCACCATGCCTGGCTGATCACCGGCATTCGCGGCGTGGGCAAGGCGACTCTGGCGTGGAAACTGGCGCGGTTCTTGCTGGCGCAACCCGAAGAGGGGCCGTCTTTGTTGCTGGATGCGCCGCCCAAACCCGACAGCCTTGCGGTTTCGCCGGATCATCCGGTCAGCCACCGTTTGCAGGCGCTGTCCGAGCCCCGGCTGTTCCTGCTGCGCCGCGCCTGGGATGACAAGGCCAAGCGTCTGAAGCCTGTGATCACCGTGGATGAGGTGCGCAAATTGCGCAATTTCTTTGCCCTGTCGGCAGCGGATGGCGGCTGGCGGGTGGTGATTGTCGATACGGCGGACGAGATGAACCCGAATGCGGCCAATGCGCTGCTCAAGCTGCTCGAAGAACCCCCGGATCGCACGGTGATGTTCCTGATCAGCCACCAGCCCTCGCGCCTGCTGCCCACCATCCGTTCGCGCTGCCGGGCGCTGCGCTGCGCTCCGTTGGGGGCCGATGATATGGCCACAGCGCTTGCCGCCGCCGGGGCCACCAGCCCCGCCAATCCCGAGGCTCTTGCCAGCCTCAGTGGTGGTTCGGTTGGTGAAGCTCTGCGGCTGATCAATCTGGGCGGGCAAGAGAGCTATCAGGAGCTGATCAACCTGTTCCAGACCCTGCCCCGGCTGGATCGTGCCCGGGCGCTGCGTCTGGCGGAAAGCGTGGTGGGCAAGACCAAAGAGGCCCGCTATGATCTGCTGCTGACGCTGATGGATCTGTTTCTGGCGCGTGTGGCCCGCAGTGGCGCCACCGGCATGGCTCCGTTCGAGGCGGCCGAGGGCGAGGCGGCGCTGCTGTTGCGTCTGGCACCCAGCCCTCATGCTGCCCGGGTCTGGGCGCAGCTGCAACAAGAGCTGGGCAACCGAATCCGCCATGGCCGGGCCGTCAACCTTGACCCGGCTGCGCTGATCCTTGATATGGTGTTCAAGATCGACGCAACAGCGGCCAAAACCGCCGCATGAAGGCAGACCAGCATGACCCATTCCAGCGATATTTTCCCGATTACCGACAGCCATTGCCATCTGGATTTTCCCGATTTTGACGGCCAGTTGGATCAGGTCATCGACCGCGCTGCGCAAGCCGGGGTCGAGCGCATGGTGACGATCTGCACCAAGCTGCGCCAGCTGGATCAGGTGCGCGATATTGCCGAAACTTATCCTCAGGTGTTTTTCGCCGGCGGCACCCACCCGATGAGCGCCGCCGAAGAGCCTCTGATCTCGGTTGCCGATCTGGTGCAGATTGCCGAGCATCCGAAATTTGTCGGCATTGGCGAAACCGGACTGGATTACCATTACACCGCCGATAGCAAAGCCATTCAGCAGGAAAATCTGCGCATCCATATCGAGGCCGCCCGCCAGACCGGCCTGCCCCTGATCATCCATTCCCGCGATGCCGATGATGACATGATCCGCATCCTGACCGAAGAACACCGCGCCGGCGCTTACAGCTGTGTGATGCACTGCTTTTCTTCATCCGCCAAACTGGCCGAAGCCACTTTGGACCTTGGGTTTTACCTGTCCATGTCCGGCATCGCCACTTTCCCCAAATCAACCGAGCTGCGCCAGATTTTCGCCAGCGCCCCGGTTGAGCGGATTCTGGTGGAAACCGACGCGCCTTACCTGTCGCCGCCCCCGCATCGGGGCAAGCGCAACGAGCCCGCCTATTGCGCCCTGACGGCTCGGGTCGGGGCCGAGGTTTTTGACATGGACTATGCCGATTTCGCCCGGCAGACCACGCAGAATTTCGAGCGCCTGTTCTCCAAGGCCGCAGCCTATCAAGGGGGCAGCTGATGGCAGAATTGCGGGCAACGATTTTGGGCTGTGGTTCCAGCGGCGGGGTGCCGCGGATTGGCAATCTCTGGGGGGAATGCGACCCCGGGAACCCGAAAAACCGACGCTCGCGCTGTTCGATGTTGTTGGAGCAATTCGGCAGTCAGGGTGTCACCCGGGTGCTGATTGATACTTCGCCGGATATGCGAACTCAGCTGTTGGCGGCTGGGGTTTCGCAACTGGATGCGGTGGTTTACACCCATGCCCATGCCGATCATATGCACGGGCTGGATGATCTGCGCATGATCGTGATGCAGAGCAAAAAGCGCATGGATGTCTGGGCCGATGCTCTGACTCAGGCTGATCTGCTGGCCCGGTTTCATTATGCGTTTATTACGCCCGAGGGCTCGAACTATCCGCCGATCTGCGATCTGCACAGCATCATCGGAGAGGTCAAGATCAACGGCGCGGGGGGCGAGATGTGTCTGACTCCGCTGCCGGTGCAGCATGGGCAGATTCCGGCGCTGGGGTTTCGTGTTGGCGGGTTGGCTTATATCCCGGATGTTTCGGGCATTCCTGACAGCACATGGCAGATGCTGAATGATCTGGATATTTGGGTGCTGGATGCGCTGCGCTATATGCCGCATCCCAGCCACGTGCATCTGGAGCGGGCGTTGCAATGGATTGAGCGCGCCGGACCCAAGCAAGGGGTTCTGACCAATATGCATATTGATCTGGATTACGACAGGGTAGCGGCGGAAACGCCGGATCACGTTGCGCCGGCCTATGACGGAATGCAGTTGACCTTGGGCGGGTAAACGCGCCAGATGGGCGCGTTGGTTATTCCGGGTCCGGTCATGCGTTTTGTTAGCTTGCTCTACCTTTTGCTCGTCAGCGCCCTTGCGGTCCCGGCGCGGGTTCCTTTGACCCGTGAACACCGATTCCCCCCATACCAAGGAACCCCGATATGCAGGCCTTGATCGACGTTATCCTGCCGGTGTTTCTGGTCATCGGCTTTGGTTATCTGGCCGCCTGGCGGGGCTGGATGCCGCCGGTGGCGATTGATGGGGTGATGCGTTTTGCTCAGGGCTTTGCCATTCCGGTTTTGCTGTTTCGGGCGATCTCGTCGCTGGATCTGGCACAGGAATTTGACCTCAGGCTGCTGTTCAGCTTCTATTTCGGGTCGGTTAGTGGCTTTGTGCTGGGAATGCTGGTGACGCGGTTCGTGTTCCATCGCGACTGGCAAGACAGCGTGGTGATCGGGTTTATCGCGCTGTTCACCAATGCGCTGCTGCTGGGGCTGCCGATTACCGAACGTGCTTATGGCCGCGAGGCTCTGGCCTCGAATTACGCGATTATCGCCATTCATGCTCCGTTTTGTTACGGGCTGGGGATTACGGTGATGGAGATCGTGCGCAACCGTGGTCACGGTGTTTTAAACACCAGCAAATCGGTGCTGCGGGCGATGTTCAAGAACGCGCTGGTGATTGGCATCGGGCTGGGGTTTGTTGTCAATCTGAGCGGGGTGGATTTGCCCGGTTTTCTGAATGACGGAACCGAGCTGATTGCCCGCGCAGCCCTGCCCGCGGCGCTGTTTGGCATGGGCGGGATTTTATACCGTTACCATCCTGAGGGGGATGTGCGGATCATTTTGTTTATCAGCGCGGTCAGCCTGTTTTTCAATCCAACGGTGACGTGGTTGATGGGCACAGCGCTGGCCTTGCCCGAGGGCGCGTTTCGCTCGGCGGTGCTGACATCGGCGATGGCTCCGGGGATCAACGCTTATATTTTCGCCAATATGTATGGGGTGGCCCGGCGGGTGGCGGCTTCGGCGTTGTTGTTGTCGACGGCGGCGACGATCATCACAGCTTGGGGGTGGCTGGCGGTGTTGGGGTGATTTGTGCCCGGACATTGAGGTAGAGGGCTGCGCCTGCCTGGGTAGGCGCTTGTGTAGAGCGTGGAAGCAAACGCGGTTTGTAAAAGACACCACTACGTTGCACAGTTGCGAAAGGTTGATTGCGCCCGCGGGGGGGGGCAGGCAGGCGGTGCCGGGCGGGGATTGCTTTATGATGCTGGACTCAGGCCGGCTCTTCACCCTCTTCCGGCTCCGGTGCGCCGAATTTTGCAAGAATTCGGTCCCTGATCTGATCCCGGGTCTGCCGGTAAGAGGCCAGCTTGTCCTCGCGCCCTTCGCCCAGACCAGTCGGGTCCAGCACCGGCCAGTATTCGACCTCGAGATGATGATACCGCGTCAGCTCCAACGCCTTTCGCTGGCTGGCTGGCGACAGACAAATCACCAGATCATAGCCCGATAAATCATCCCCCCAATCCTGCATCTGGTCAAATGATCGGGTCTGATGCTGGGCCAGCTCAATCCCGATTTCATTGCACACCGCAATGGCAAAGCCGTCAATTTCCAGATCATTCCTGACCCCGGCCGACTGAACGTAAATCTTTTGGCCGTAAAGCTGTTTGGTAATGCCCTCGGCCATGGGCGAGCGCACGGCGTTATGGTCGCAGCAAAACAGGACGGATCCGGGAAGTGCTGCTGCCATCGCCTTAACCACCAAAATGCAAAACGCAAATCAGGGTGAACAGACGCCGGGCGGTGGCGGTGTCGACTTCGGCTTTGCCCTCAAGGCGTTCCTGCAGGATGCGCCCGCCTTCGTCATGGATGCCGCGCCGGGCCATATCAATGGTCTCGATCTGGCTGGGGGCGAGCTTTTTCACCGCGTCGAAATAGCTTTCGCAGATTGCGAAATAGTCTTTGACTACCTGGCGAAACGGCCCCAGCGACAGGTGAAATTCTGCCGCCTTTTGTTCGTCTTCGGTGGTGATGTCAAACACCAACCGACGTTCGCGAATGGCCAGAGTCAGGTGATAGGGGCCGTCCGGTGCCTGCTGGTCGCCGCGTGCGGGCAGGGCAAAGACATTGCCCTCGAGGATGTCAAACATGGCGACTTTGCGCTCTTGCTCGACTTCGGGCGTGGTGGCGGCCAGGCCGCTATCGTCGATGTTGATTTTGGAAATCCGGTTTTTGGAGTCTGACATGGCATCTGGCTTTGGCTTGGTTGGTCGGTAAGTCAATTTTGCACCGGCGGCGGCGGTGTGGCAAAGCCAATTCTGCAAAGGTCAGTCATGCCCACAGCCCCAGACAAACCCCGCTCGTTTCAGGAAATCATTTTGCGGCTGCAAGACTATTGGGCGCGTCAGGGCTGTGCCGTGTTGCAGCCCTATGATATGGAGGTCGGCGCCGGCACGTTCCACCCCGCGACGACTCTGCGCAGTCTGGGCAGCAAGCCTTGGACGGCGGCCTATGTGCAGCCCTCGCGCCGCCCCACCGATGGGCGTTATGGCGAAAACCCCAACCGGTTGCAGCATTATTACCAGTATCAGGTGATCATCAAACCCAGTCCGCCCGATTTGCAGGCGCTCTATCTGGGCAGTCTCGAGGCGATTGGCATCGACATGGATCTGCACGATATCCGCTTTGTCGAGGATGACTGGGAGAGCCCCACTCTGGGCGCATGGGGTCTGGGCTGGGAGGTCTGGTGCGACGGCATGGAAGTCAGCCAGTTCACCTATTTCCAGCAGGTTGCCGGCATGGATTGCCACCCGGTTTCGGGCGAGCTGACCTATGGGCTGGAGCGGCTGGCGATGTATGTGCTGGGCATAGATCATGTGATGGACATGCCCTATAACGCCCCGGATGCGCCGATTGCGCTGAGCTATGGCGATGTGTTCCGCCAGACTGAGCAAGAATATTCGCGCTGGAATTTCGACGTGGCCGATACCGACGTGCTGTTCAAACAGTTCGAAGAGGCCGAAGCCGCCTGCGCCGATATTCTGGACCGCCCGCAGACCGACCCCAAAACCGGCAAGCGCATCGTCATGGCGCATCCGGCCTATGATCAGGCGATCAAGGCCAGCCATCTGTTCAACCTGCTGGATGCGCGCGGGGTGATCTCGGTCACTGAACGCCAGGCTTATATCGCCAGGGTGCGCGCCCTGACCAAGAAATGCGCCGATGCCTTTGTGCTGACCGAGGCCGGAGGCTGGCAGCCATGAGCCAGCCCAAGCAACCCAACCGCCTGCTGTTCACCGGCTATATGCCGTTTTTGTTGGTGGTTGGTGTGACCTTGGCCTATTTCTATTTCATGGGCGAAGATGACGGCAAAAACCGCTATGGTATGGCTCCGGTGCAGATGGAATTGCAGCTGGTGTCGGTCGTTTCGGGCAATCCCGAAGTGGTGAGCGTCGATCATTTGCAAGCCGAGGCCGCAAGTGGCGAACAGCTGCATGGGTGTTTTCAAACCGGGATGTCTCTGCCGATGTTGACCGAGACCTATCAGCTTTTGCAAACCGCCCAGCCCATCACCCCGACCGGCGGGCTGGACTGCTTTGACGGGGCCAAAATCAGCGCGGCTCTGGCGGCGGATACGGCCTTGGCCTTTGCGGGTGGGCCGGCCTTGTCGAATGATCAGGAACGCGTGGTGGTGGTGTTTGGCGACGGGCAGGGCTATGTTTGGGATCAACCCATTGCCCGTGATGCGCAAAGTCAATGAAATGCTGTTTGTCGTGATACTCGCTGTGATCTTCCTGGGGGTCTTTGTGTTCTTTACCCTCACACCCGAACCGGTGGTGCTGCCCCCGGCCCCGGAAACGCTTGAGCTGACCTCAATCATCACCGGCCAGCCCGAGGCGATTTTGGCCGATAACCTACAGCTGGATGAGGACTCGCAATCAGGTTCTTATGGCTGTTTTCAAACTGACATGTCGCTACCGATGCTGACCGAAACCTATCAGCTATACGAGGCCGCCAATCCAGCCACCCCAACCGACCCGATGGCCTGCTATGACAGCGCCGAAATTGTGGCCGATCTGAACGCCGACAAGGCGCTGGCGTTTTTGTCACGCGCCGGGATTGGCGATGGACTGGATCGGGTTATCGTGATTTACGGGGATGGTCGCGGCTTTGTCTGGACCCAACCCAATGAGCAAGAGTGAACCATGCCTGACCTGTTGATCGAACTGTTTAGCGAAGAAATCCCGGCCCGTATGCAGCCCCGCGCCGCTGCGGATCTGAAGCGGCTGATGACCGCCGGGTTGCAGGAGGCAGGGCTGAGCTACGATGCCGCCAGCGCTTATTGCACCCCGCGGCGTTTGGTGTTGTCGGTTGAGGGGCTGCTGGCCAAATCCCCGACCGTGCGTGAAGAGCGCAAAGGCCCGCGGGTGGGGGCACCGGACAAGGCGATCGAGGGCTTTTTGCGCGGTGCCGGCGTGGCCCGCGAAGACTTGCAGATCCGGGACGAGAAAAAGGGTCAGGTCTATTTTGCCCTGATCGAAAAGCCGGGCCGTGACGCCGCCGAGATCGTGGCCGAGCTGCTGGAAAAAACCATCCGTCATTTCCCATGGCCCAAATCTATGCGCTGGGGGGCGGGCAGTTTGCGCTGGGTGCGGCCTCTGCATTCGATCCTGTGTATCCTCAGCGATTCGGCAGGTGCCAGTGTGGTGCCGCTGGAAATCGACGGCATTCAGGCCGGTGATACCACTCAGGGCCACCGCTTCATGGCACCGGAACCATTTGCCGTGCACTCGTTTGAAGATTACCGCAGCAAGTTGGCCAAGGCGTATGTGATTGTGGATGAGCAAAGCCGGGCCGATCAGATCAGTCAGGCTGCGGAACAGATGGCCAGCGAAGCGGGACTGGAGCTGGTGCCTGATCCGGCCCTGTTGCGCGAAGTCGCCGGGCTGGTGGAATGGCCGGTGGTGCTGATGGGTGATATTGCCGATGACTTTCTGGAATTGCCGCCCGAAGTGTTGCAGACCTCGATGCGCGAGCATCAGAAATTCTTTAGCGTCAAGAACCCGAAAACCGGGCGGATTGAGAAATTCATCACCGTCGCCAACCGCGAGACTTCGGATGCGGGCAAGACCATTCTGGCGGGCAACCAAAAGGTGCTGTCGGCGCGGCTGGCGGATGCCAAATTCTTTTGGCAAAATGATTTGCGGGTGCCGCTGGATGATATGGCGGCCAAGCTGGCCAATGTGACGTTCCACAACAAGCTGGGCAGTCAGGCCGAACGGATCGGGCGCATCGCTGCTCTGGCCGCCGAGATCGCGCCGCTGGTCGGGGCCGATGCCGGGCTGGCCAAACAGGCCGCCGAGATTGCCAAGGCCGATCTGTCCAGCGAAATGGTCTATGAATTTCCTGAACTGCAAGGGCTGATGGGGCGTTACTACGCCGAAGCGGCCGGTTTGCCGCAAGAGGTGGCCGAAGCCTGCCTGCAACATTATTCGCCGCTGGGCCCGTCCGATCATGTGCCTCATCAGCCGGTTTCGGTGGCGGTGGCGCTGGCGGACAAGATTGATTTGTTGACCGGGTTCTGGTCGATCAACGAAAAGCCCACGGGTTCGAAAGACCCGTTCGCCCTGCGCCGCGCTGCACTTGGGGTAATTCGACTGATTCTGGAAAATAACCTGCGCCTGCCGCTGGATCGCTTCATTGATGCCCAGTTGCTGCGCCATGAAATCGCCGCCGACCCTGCGGAACTGTTGTCCGACCTGCTGTCCGAAATTGCCGAGCATGGGGTGTTCGGCGCGGCGATGCGCACGATTCTCGACCGCCTGGGCGATGATATCCCCGACGAGATTCGGCATGTTCAGGGTAAAATCCCGGATGTCTCGGTTGATCTGCTGGGCTTTTTCCACGACCGGCTCAAAGTGTATCTGCGGGATCAGGGTGTTAGCCATGACGTGATCGACGCTTGTCTGGCCATGCCCAACAGCGATGATCTGGGCCTGTTGGTCAAACGCACCAATGCCTTGCAGGATTTCCTGAAAACCGATGACGGGGAAAATCTGTTGCAAGGGGTGAAACGTGCCAGCAACATCCTGACCGCCGAGGAAAAGAAGGATGGGGTCGAATATTCCTATGGTGCCGATCCGAAATATGCCGAAACGGACGAAGAAAGGGCGCTGTTTGCGGCTTTGGCTGCGGCAGAGCAAAACATTGCTCCGGCCCTGCAAGCCGAGGATTTTGTCGCCGCCATGTCCGCCATGGCCACGCTGCGCCGCCCGATTGATGCGTTTTTCGAAGCGGTGCAGGTCAATACCGATAATGCGGTGTTGCGCCGGAATCGGTTGAACCTGCTGGGTGAGATCCACAAGATTTGCAGCACGGTCGCTGATTTGTCGCGGCTGGAAGGGTAGGGGCTCAGCCGCTCTGCCAAAACCTGTACTTTGCTTTTCGCCGTCCATTGGTTTTGTGCCGATGGGCGGTTTTCTTTTGTGTTGTATGTTTTTTTCACTTAACAACCTGTAGGGTTTGTATTGTTTTAACGCATTGTTTTTATTTATTTATTTTGGGTTTTGTTTGTTTTGTTTTGGTTATTTTTTGCTTTTTTTTGGATTATTTCGTTTTTTTTACAAAAG
>PDWJ01011089.1_pt1 | contig 13387 bp, 14 predicted proteins | sample 1430881 | NCBI WGS metagenome assembly PDWJ01 (sample SAMN01162460, study PRJNA174530) | Oral metagenome, whole genome shotgun sequencing project. | biome: Marine environment; feature: Marine mammal; material: Swab sample of the gingival sulcus; isolation source: swab sample of gingival sulcus... | reverse complement strand
TGAAGAAATATCAAGATATTTCAAAGGTTTTTAAGTGCAAAGATGAGGTGTTATATCCATTTCTTGTTAAGACTTTCTTCTTTTTGCCATAAATTTCCCAAAATCTCCTCGTAATATCTCGATATCACTCGAAAATTTCTAATCAAAAATAAAGAAAGCTGTGGTCACAATATTAATCGAACTCAGGTTATAAAGCATTTGTCTTATGCAACAGGTAAAAATCAGCCAGTACCATTGCCGTTAAGGCTTCTACAACAGGTACGGCACGGGGTACTACGCAGGGGTCGTGGCGGCCCTTGCCTTGTATCGTTACTTCTTTGCCATCTTTGTCTATGGTGTCATATTTTTGCAATAGGGTGGCAACGGGTTTAAATGCTACTTTAAAATAAATATCCATTCCATTAGAAATGCCGCCTTGTATGCCACCGGAATTATTGGTTTTTGTGCTCCCGTCAGAATTAAAAGCATCATTGTGTTCAGAGCCTTTGTGTTTGGTGCCTTCAAAACCGCTACCATATTCAAAGCCTTTTACGGCATTAATACTCATCATAGCATGGCCAAGACGGGCCTGAAGTTTGTCAAATATCGGTTCGCCAAAGCCTATGGGAACATTTTTTACCACGCAACTGATGGTGCCACCAACAGTATCACCTTGTTTCTTGATGGCTTTAATGTATTCTATCATAGCCGTTGCTGTTTCGGTATCCGGACAACGAACGGCATTACTTTCAATATTACTAAAGTCCAATTGGTCAAAACTTTTATTCAATGTAATTTTACCAACCGATGTGGTAAAAGCCTTTATTTTAATTGTTTTAAGGAGTTGTTTTGCAATTCCGCCGGCTACAATCCAGTTGGCCGTCTCTCTTGCAGAAGACCTGCCACCACCTCGGTAATCGCGTAGTCCGTATTTTTTGGTATAGGTGAAATCTGCATGAGAAGGCCTGAATGTATCTTTTATTTCACTGTAATCTTTTGATTTCTGATTGGTATTTTTAATAATAAAACCAATTGGTGTACCGGTAGTTTTTCCTTCAAAAATACCGGATAAAAACGCTACTTTATCTGGTTCTTTCCGTTGGGTAACTATTTTAGATTGTCCCGGTTTCCTTCGGTTTAAATCTTGCTGAATATTTGCTGTGTTAATAGCTAAGCCGGCGGGGCAACCATCAATAATCCCGCCGATAGCTGCACCATGTGACTCCCCAAAGGTGGTGAGTTTAAAAATTTTTCCTATACTGTTGCTCATAAATAATAAAGTTAATGAACTCGTCTTTACTTTTTATATTTCTTAGAAAACGGCTCAAATTTGTTCATATTTCGTTATTTTTTTACTCGTAGCTACAACTATGACATTCAAAAAGTGCCTCATTTGAACAAATTTTATCTCATTTTCTATTATACAAATCTAAAGGAGTTTAATAGCAAAGGTAAAATAATAAATTCATTTGCACTTTTATTATTTTTGATTGAAGAACTTATTTTTATTTTTTGCATTTTCGGTTAAAAATAAAAGGGAGGGACGAGTTTTAAAGTAAAAATGTAAAATATGAAGAAAAAACATTACAATATTAAAGTAACCGGAAAAGTACAGGGTGTTTGGTTTAGAAAATATACCGGCGACAATGCCAAAACACTTCATTTAACCGGTTTTGTGTCAAATAAATCTGATGGATCGGTTTATATTGAGGTGGAAGGTACGGATGATAATTTGCAGGCTTTTATTATCTGGTTACACAAAGGTTCTCCGCTATCTCAAGTAAAATCTGTAGAAGTATCCGAAGGCATGTTTGCAGATTTTAAGAATTTTTCTATCCAACATTAGAAAACCACAGTTTAATTGCCATAAAGACCACCATTACCACCAAAAAGGCTTTTACTATACCATCGCTTTTATTTACAGACCACCTGCTGGTAAACCAACCCGATATGGCCTGTCCAAAAGCCATAGTTAGTCCCGCAGGCCAATGTAGTTTGTCATTGAGCCCAAACAAGAGCAAGGCGGCAATGGTATATACAAATATCACCACTACTTTTATTACATTTGATTTAATTAGTGACAAGCCGTTGATGGAGGAAAGTGCTAAAAGGATAAATATTCCTGTACCGGCTTGAATAAATCCACCATAAATTCCAATAAAAAAGAAAGCTATAAAGCTATATATCAGATGTTTTCCCGTAATTTTTTCTGTGATTTCTCCTAATTTTCGTTTGGGTTGAAATATCAAAAAAGCAACTACCAAAATCATTACTACGGCTAGGATTTTATTAAACAAATCATCCTTAATATCAATAGCAATAAGTGTTCCGATAATGGAACCTATGGTGGCTATCAGAGCTAAATACCAGGGGAAAGGTGAGTTGTCCAGAGCTCCTTTGCTTCTAAAACCTGCAATATTAAACATAGATTGGATGAGGATGGCAATTCGGTTGGTACCATTAGCCATAGCAGAGGGCAGGCCCACAAAGATAAGTACCGGCAAGGTGAGGAGCGACCCGCCTCCTGACATTGTGTTTATGATGCCTACCAAAAATCCCACAGCGGCCAATAAAGGATATACCTAAATTGGAGAAATGGCAGAGTGGTCGAATGCACCGGTCTTGAAAACCGGCGAGGGTCACACCTCCGGGGGTTCGAATCCCTCTTTCTCCGCAAGGTCTCGGAAGCCCTGTATTTACGGGGCTTCCCGAAAACCTTAAAAAAATCGTACACAACTCGTACACAGATTGGTTCAATGCTCACGTTGAAAACTTCTCTATTTTCAATTCAGATATAATCAAAAACGGCAGATTACATAAAGTGTCCAAAGGAAAACTTCTAAGTACGGGCGTACAACAAATTTCCGTTTAGGCTGCTTACTATAATTAAAAATTTTAAGTTAAACAATTCATTATCGTAAGCTTGAGGGGTTTCTTTTAAATTAGTTGTTGATATCTTTTGCCCAAAATATCTACATAGGCTCTTTTCATTTCTTCCGATAGAAATGATTGTTCAATCCATTGTAAAGCTTTGGGTTTATTCTTTATAATTCTATCAAAGCTCCTTTTTATTTGTATTTCGGTTAAACCTAATCCTCTTCCAAATTGCTCAAAATGAAGACGTTTAAAATTACTTTTCTTTCCCGATAATGTCAGTGCAAGTTCTTCGGTATCATCAGGTAACACAATAGATACATTCAAAAGGTCGTATGCAGGAGCAAGTTCCCAACCATACTTATTTTTTATCATTGAAAAGTTTTTTAAGTGCATATCATTATTCCCTGTTACGAAAGAGAATAAAGTCAAATCAAAGAAAAAAGATAAATCAAGAAGTGTATTTTGTGAATACATTTTTAATCATTTCCCCACATACACCGTTTTTATATTTACAAATTCTAACATACCTTCTCTTGAAAGTTCCCTGCCATAACCGGATTTTTTAGTGCCGCCAAAAGGTAATCTGGGGTCAGATTTGGACAATTCATTAATGTGGAAACTACCATCGGGAATTTTTCCTATTTGTTTTCTGGCTTCGGTGATGTCTTCTGTAAATAACATAGTGCCTAATCCAAATTTGGAATTAGCAGCTAAAGTTATGGATTCTGCTCTGTCTTTTGCTTTAATAACGGCAGCTATTGGACCAAATACTTCTTCCTCAAATAAGGGCATACCGGGTTTTACATCGGTAATAATAGTAGGTTGATAAAAGGCATTTTTTACGGTATTGCCATACAAAATTTTTGCTCCCTTGTCTAAAGATTTTTTTACCTGCTCTTTTAAAGTACCTACAAATTTTACATCCGCCAGAGTAGCGATATAGGTATCTTTATACATTGGGTTGCCTGATTTTAGATTGGCCACGGCATTTTTAAATTTCTCTAAAAATTCATCGTAAATTTCTTCAACAATAATAAACCGTTTGGCAGCAATACAACTTTGTCCGGCATTCATTATTCGAGCATTTACCATGGTTTTTATATACCTGTCTAAATCCGCATCTTCCCAAACAATACAGGCATTATTGCCACCTAATTCTAAGACTGATTTTTTGAGGTTTCTACCAGCAATTTCAGCAATTTTAGCTCCAGCTTTTTCACTTCCTGTAAGCGAAACGGCCTTTACAATATCATTAGAAAGTATATTTTCTACCTGACTGTGGTTGGCTAACAGCGTTTGAAAACATCCATCCGGATAACCCGCCTTATGAAACAATTCTTCAATTTTTAATGCACAGCCGGTAGTAATAGTGGCGTGTTTTAATACTGCCGTATTTCCTGCGGTTAGTGTAGGTACGGCAAACCGAAATACTTGCCAAAAAGGAAAATTCCAAGGCATAACGGCTAAAATTACACCTAACGGATCGTAACTGATAAAACTTTCCCGGGCATCAGTTTTTATAAACGTATCGGCAAGAAAATTTTCTGCGTTAACGGCATAATAATCACATAGCCAAGCACATTTTTCTATTTCAGCAATACTTTCGCTTATAGGTTTACCCATTTCCTGCGTGATTAAGGTGGCCAATTCTTTTTTATTATTTTCTAATTCGCCATCAGTATGGTAATTGTAAGTGGCAATTTTTTCTTGCGTATATGGATTTATTGTTGTTATGGCAGGCATAGTTTTTGTTTTTTATATTGGACTTATACCAAATCTAATATATAATGCTACATATAATTGTATAAATTTTCACTTCTACTACGTTAAAAATACTCGCCATAGCTAAGGCTATGTCTGCGTTTTTTGTCTTGTATAAGTGAAAATTCACACCCAAATCCAATATAGCATTATATATTAGATTTGGTATTACAAGTTAATAAATCCCGATATATATTTTAACTTGAACAGAAAAATGGTTAGCCCGATAGATTTTTGGCGATGGTTGTGAAGTTACGGAATTATGAAGTTAATGGTTAATAGTTGTTTGGAGTTTTAAAATATACACATAAACCACTATTGATTATAAACTTTTGTCATCGACTTTTATTCCATTTTCAAATGCTGTCTGAAATATATAAAATGATACTCAATTGATTTTTTCCAATATTCAGTATTATGTTCTCCGGGTTTAATTATAAATGTTATTGGTAAATTTTTAGCTAATGCCAATTCTTTCACTTTTAAAGTATTTGAAAGTAAAGGGTCTTGTAAACCACAATCCAGTAAAAAACCTTTATTGAAATCTGTATTTTGTTTGAGTAAAGTTGAGATGCTAAATTGATTCCAGTTATTTTGGTTTGGGTTTCCTAAAATTTTTTTTAAATCGTTAGTTATTCGTTCATCCTTAAAAAACATTAGGCTGTTTTTCCTATAATTATCGTAGTTGAATTCAAGACCTCCACTTGTTGAAGCTGCGGTATTGAAAAAGTATGGATTTTTAATAAATAGGCTTAAAGCTCCATAGCCCCCCATACTTAACCCGGTGATGAAAATGTTATCAGGATTTATGCTGATTTTTTTTTCGATTTCAGGAACAAGTTCTTCAAAGAAAAATTTTTCGTATTGTGATTTTTTTGACTTTGGACTATTCAAATAAAAACTCACAAAACCTTCAGGGCAAACTAAAATCATTTGATAATCGTTTGCCAATTTTTTTAAATCTGTTGTTTTACTCCATTGCTCATAATTTTGGCTGTATCCGTGAAGCATAAATACCAAAGGATATTTTTTTAAAGATTGATAATTATCTGGTTTTTGAATAATAAAAGGTGTTTCTTTATTCAGGTGTTTTGAATTTATTTGGAATACTTCTTGTCCTAAAATCGGTTGTAGAATAAGCGTTAAGAGTGTTGCAAAAATTAAGTTCTTCATTTTTATATATTTTATATTTTTTCTATTTGAATTTTCCCAATAACCTGTTGTTCAATTATTTAATTATTTTTATGGATAATGGCCTTTGTTTGTCAAACGCCGCCCATTATGGACTTTCATATATTCATTTTTAGCTTCTGACTAACGCAAAATTAATTTACTAACAATCAATTGACGTGGATTGGTACTCAATCTTACAAGTACACATCAACTAAAAATTTTACAGAAATTCTTAGGAATAGGCGAGTAGTAGGCAATTACTTATAGCCGTATTTGTTAGCCTTTTGTTATTGTTTTAGTTCACAAGTTTATAATTATTCACAAGTACAGAAGCAGATATATGTAGTATTTGTTCTAATTTTCTTATCATATTGACTGTTAACCTTCTCTTTTTATTCAGAATTTCCGATACGCTACTTTTTCCGCCAATTATTCCAACTAAATCTTTTTGTTTTAGGTTCATTTCTTCCATTCGGATTTTAATTGCCTCAATTGGGTCAGGTGAGTCTATAGGGAAGTATTTGTTTTCAAAATTTTCAATTAATAGAGATAAAATTTCAGCCTCATCTCCCTCTTTTGAATTTGGAGTAGCATCAAATATTAACTCAAGCCTTTCGAGAGCTTTTTTGTAATCTTTTTCCGTTTTAATAGGTTTAATTTCCATAATTCAATTTTTTAAATGGTGTTAGCATCTATTTTATCATATTCAGCGTGAGTTCCAATAAATCGGATAAATGCCCATTGTCTTACATAGTTAAACTTTACGATAAGCCGATATGAATTTCCTTTAATATTGAAAACAATTCTACTATTTTTTAAAATACTTGCATTAATGTAAGTTTTCTTTATGTCATTAGGAGAATTCCAATTTGAACTTTTTGCAGTTTCGTACCAGGTTTTGAGATATTGTTCAGAATCTGTATGTTTCTCCCAAAATTCACGTAAAGTTCTTTTTGCTATTATTCGCTTCATATTTCACTGTCTGAATGCAAATATAAAACATTTGTTCTCAAATAACGAACTTTTGTGGATTTTTTAATAAAAGTATAACGTCAAGCTGGGTTAAGAACTGTTTTTTGATTCTCTAGACTGCTGTATTTTGAATTTTTTCAAAGACACCTAGGTGATTTGAAGGTCTTGTCTATGAGCAATAGTGGAATAGAAAGCAATAAATTTTAAAACTTACAACGCCCTTAGCCAAAACAAGTTTTAGCGAATTAAAATGTAAACACTTTAAAATTTGGAATACAGAATTATAAACATTTATGTTCCATGTCTGTTAACCGAAGGAGCAGTAGGGCAAACCCAAAAAACTCCGGATTTTCTAAAATTTTATATCTAAAAATTTGCTTTTAAACCAAAAATCATTTTGCCCACAGAAACGACTAAAAGCATAATAATGGGATAATTCCAGTTTCCGGTAACATCAAAAATAAAGCCGGCGATAAACGGCCCGGGGGCTGCAATTATATAGCCTACCGACTGTGCAAAACCGGAAAGTTCCGCGGAAGTGTCCGTATCCGAAGCCCGTAAAACTAGGAGCAATAGGGCTAATCCAAAGGTGCCACCGAGTACAAAACCAATAATAGATACCCATAAACCTACTAAGCCAAATTGTGGGAACAACAACCCGATTAATGCCAAGATTTCTAATACCATTAAACATAAAACTATCAGTCGCTGATCTTTTCTTCTGCCTGCCCAAATGGGAATTACAATAGACCCGATTATACCTGTGGCCTGTGATAGCGAAAGCATCCATCCGGAAAAAGCAGGGGTGTGGCCATCGTTAATAAGAATGGTAGGAAGCCAGGCTAAAATATCATAAAAAGTCATAGACTGTAAACCCATAAATAAGGATAGTTGCCAAACAGTCCAGTTACCACTCATATTTTTCATGGCATCTATAAAAGACCGTTTTGATTTTGATTCGGGCAATAGTTTTATTTGTGGCAGCCATATAAAAAAAGCTATAGCAGACAGCACTGCCCATATTCCTAATGATCCTCGCCAACCCAAGTTAAAATCGGTAGCTAATGGCACACTAATTCCTGCTGCTAAGGATGCTCCAATAGCCATAATGCCGGAATATAAACTGGTTACGGTTCCTGCTTTTTCAGGAAAGTTTTGTTTTGTTAATGCCGGAATTAAAACGTTGCCAAAAGCAATGGATATACCTATTAGCAAGGTGCCTATATACAAACCTGTAACTCCGGTTGTTACCCGAAGCACAGTTCCTAATGTAAGTATTCCCATGGCAGCCAATAGCGTTTTTGCCATGCCGTATCGCTTTGTAAATATTGGTGTTAAAGTAGAAAGTACAGCAAAGGCAATAAGCGGTAAGGAGGTTAATAAACCAAGCATAGCGGCAGACATTTTTAAATCTTCTTTGATAAAATCTATCAATGGCCCAATGCTAGATAGGGTAGGCCTTAGATTAACCGCTATAAAAACGATACCCAATAACAATAAAATTTGATATTTTCTTTGTTTGTCCAGAGATGTAAATTATTATAGAATTTGAAGCCCTCAAAAGTAGGCCTTATTTGTTAATAATTTTGATTTTTTGAAAACTAAAAATCTATTTTATCAAAGTGTTGCAAATCTACCCTGTCGTACACCCAATTGAATTTCTGTGGCAGAACTAAACAAGTATAAAGAGGCTCCTTATGTTTTCTATACAATATATTTATGTTGCATAATTTAGTTATTTTTTTGATTTATTATTTTTTATAGATAAATATATACAGAATTTTATACTACAATTTGCCCTTTATAAATATTACATAAAACACTATAAACAAGTAGGTTAATCAATTATTTACTGCATATAATCATTTACAAACGACTATAATTGAAAGTAATCATTTATTAACCGAATAATCTCAATACCATGCCGTTATATTTGCAACAGAATTTTTCAGCCGGCCTTGTAACGGTTTGTAAATTCTCCTCAATAGCTTCACATAGCTAATATTATAAACAGGCATTGGGGTTTTTATCCTGCCTCCTCAAAGGAGGGGCGGAGTTGCCACAAGGCAATTTCAGATAGGGAAAAATAAGTAAAGTGTTGGTGCAGGGGCAGCACATAGTTTTAACTGATACCAAACAGATATGCAAGCCAAACTAAAAAATTTACATAGAAAAATAAGGCGAATTTGTAAATCTATTTTGTATAACAAATATTAATAGAAATGAACGCACTAAAAAACAAAGTACAGTTAATTGGCAACTTAGGAAAAAATCCGGAAGTAAAAACTTTTGATTCCGGTAAAAAAATGGCTCAGTTTACCATGGCTACTAATGAAAGCTATAGAAATGCTAAAGGCGAAAAAGAAACAGAAACTCAGTGGCACAACATAGTGGCCTGGAACAAAACTGCCGAGATAGCAGAAAAATATCTGGTAAAAGGCAGTGAAATAGCTATAGAAGGCAAACTAACCACCCGTACTTACGAAGACAAAAACGGCAGTACTAAATATTTTACAGAAATAGTCTGTAAAGAATTGTTAATGCTGGGTAATAAAAAAGTGGAGTAGGTTTACTTTATAAATTCCAAACTCCAAGATTTATCTTGGAGTTTGGAATTTTATTTACCTCAAATTTTTTGTAGTTACTACAAAATATTCAATACTATTGTGCACTTACCGGAATAAACAGCCGCACTTTTTCCCAGGCAAAACGAATGCCTTTATCATTTACACTGTACTCCAATTGTTCTTGTACATCATCTACAAATTCCGGGCTTATATCTACACGTAGGGCATCTTCTTCTTCCTTGTAAGAAAAGGCTCCCCAGGAATCGTTTTTGGTATTAAAAATAACAGTCCAGTCACCCTCTTCTTTAGGGATTATAAAAAAACCGTATTTACCGGCAGCAAGGGCATTACCATTTACAGAAACATTGCTGTCAAATTTTACGGTGGTATTTTCATTGGCACCGGCACGCCATACTTTATTGTATTTTTCCAGACCACCCCATATAGTTCTTCCTCTTACGCTAGGGGCACTGTAATCAATGGTTATGGTTACTCCATCTGCTTTACCGTCAGCCGTTTGTTTTGGGCTTTTCTGGGCACACATAGTTATGGATCCGGTAAAAAGTAGTACTAAAAAAAGATTTAAAGTTTTCATATTTTTAAATTTATAATTATAATTATTTACGCCATTGGGCAATAGATTCTTTGTTCATTTTTATATAATCTGCATTGTTGTATTTTTCGGCTATAGCCAAAGATTTTTCAGCAGCTTCTATAGCTGCTTTCTTGTCACCCAAAGCTGCGTGAATCAATGATTTCTCCCGAAACATCCAGAAAGCATTTTTGTTGAGTTCTGTAGCTTTGGTAATCCAAGTTAAAGCTCTTTTTAAATCTTTTCCCGAACTTCTGAAATAACTGGCTGCATTGTAATAATCATTTGCAGACGGCCCGTTCATTACTGATTCTATACTGGCCATAGCTCTAGCTTCAGAAGGCACAGCTATTTTTACGCCCACGTAGGTGTTTTCCCACATAAATCCTAAGGTACCGCCATCGGGTTTTAAATCGTCAAATGAGATGGTAAAGGTTTCTATAGAAACCGGAATTTCTTCAGTAGGCACATTGGCCTGCAAAGCAATTTTGTTATCATTTAAGGTAGGGATAGACCCTGAACCGTCAGCTTCATTATAGAAAATAACATCCCAAGAATTTGCTTTAGGAATGGTAAAAATTGCGTAAACTCCTTTTTTTAAGGTGTCTCCGGAAATGGTTACATCATCGCTCAAGGTAATTTTTGTACGGGCATTGGCACCGGTTCGCCATAATTTATTATAAGGTACCAAATTGCCAAATATTTTTCTGCCTCGCATACTGGGGCGGGAATATTCAACCGTAATCTCGGTAAGTCCTACCGTTTGCGTTAGTTTGGCTGCCGGGCTTAGGGCCGGGGTTTGTATTTGAGCTTCTATACTGATTACAGCACAAAGAAACAATCCGATAAATACATTTCTTTTCATGATAATTTAGGTTATTAGTTGGGGATAAAGATAGTGAAAATAATATTGGGGAATGTGTTAAAAAAATCAGCCGTATTTTTTCTTTCTTAAAAAACTAAAAACTAAACCGAATATTAACAGTATAAAAAGGGGTAAAGCTACATTTATTATTTGCCAAAAACTCCGTTCTGCATAGGCTTTTTTCTTGTCTAAAAATTGTATTTGAACAGATTTATTACGCAATTGCATCAAGCCGGTATCATCTAGCAAATAATTAATGCTGTTTAATAAAAATGTGGCATTACCATAATTAATATTTGTGTATTTATCAATACCCAGCGGAATGGGTTGCCCCCGTACTATTTCGTTGGCAGCAATATCACCATCAGAAACAACCAGCATTTTATTTACAATCTCATCCTTGTATAAATTGGTTTTAAATGGTTTTATTCTGTTGGCATAAGCCGATTTAAAAGTACCTTCTAAGAGAATGGCCAAAGGTTGATGACCTCGGTTATAATCTTCTTTTATCGGTGTTTTTCCAACATCTTCGAGCGAAAACAGGGTAGGTGTTCCCACTGCTTTAGAAAATTTGGAGCTCTGCAACAGAACTGTTTTTTTTACAGTAGCATTTTTTAAAGTATCCATAGAACTGGTAAACATAAACCGTACCGGTGCCACATTTTTAGTAATGGGATGGTTAGGGTTAGGGTTTACAAATGGATAGTAATGCCATGGATAATCTTTGTACTGAGCCTGATTGCCCAGTGTACCGTCTTGAAGGCGAATGGTGGTACTGTATATGTCCTTTACCAGATTGTAGTTTATCCTAACTCCGTAGTTAAAGAGCAAATCCGTAAGGTTAAGGTCTTTGTTAAAGGCCAGTGATTCTCCTGTTTTATATAGGCTGTCTAGTTCTGCGGTGACTTGATCTATCATAAAAATTGCCTTTCCGCCGTTTAGAATAAATTGATCTATGGTAAATTTTTCTTCTTCGGTAAAAAGTTTTTGCGGTTTTGCAATTAGAGCCAAATCATAATCCAACAATTGGTGTAATGTACTCTGTGGGTTAACCGCTACCGAATCTAAAGTAAAAGGAGCCAATTTATAATAGGGTTGCAAATTGGTTAGTAAGCCGGCCAATTTTATATCCGGCAATTCGCCATTACCTTTTAAAACGGCTATTTTAGGCGGATTAGTTTGTGTAATCTTTAATAAGGCATCAGAAAATACGTATTCTAGATTTTCTATGGACTTTTCCAATTGCTGTTCCTGAGATTGCGGTTGGCCATCTGCCAATAGATTTATATTTTCTGTCTTGTTTTTATAGCGTAGCTGTGCCCACGGAAAAATAATAGCTTCAGAAACTTTTCCGCCTTCTTGCACCGATAGCCGACTGGGCTGCATTCCTTGAGCGATAAGGGTATCTGAAATTTCCAATGGATTCGTAAACCGGAATTTTATACGATTGGACAAAGCAGCGAGTTCTTCTAAGTGTTGCCGGGTTTCGGTTTGTAATCGTTTAAACTCTGCGGGAAAATCGCCTTCTAAATACACTGTAATTACTGCATTTTCATTCAGGCTGTCCACTATATTTTTTGTAGTTTTTGATAAGGTGTAACGTCCGTCTTCCGTAAGGTCAAACCGATAGTAGAATTGTTTGCTTAAAGAATTAATAAGCAATAAAACAGCTAAAGCAACTATAACGGAAACATTTAATTTCTTCATTGCTTTTTCAGTTTAAGATGGGTGAGGTATAAAAAGAAGGCCGTAACCGATAAAAAATATACTACATCCCTAGTATCAATAACACCACGGCTTATGCTGTTAAAATGGTATTCCATACCCAGTTGACGAATGGTTTCGGATGGATATAAACCTGCCAGAGCTTCAAAACCGTAAAACATAAAAAAACAGAGAATTATGCCAATTAAAAAAGTTACAATCTGATTATTGGATAGGGTAGAGGCAAACAAGCCTGTGGCAGTATATGCAGAGGCTAGTAACATTAACCCAAAATAAGAGCCTACGGTACTACCAGAGTCCAAATTTCCCGGTGGATTTCCTAATTTTATAACGGTAAAAACATACACCAAAGTGGGCAATAATGCCATTAATATCAACACCAAAGCTCCTAAAAATTTACCACTTACAATTTGGAAGTTACGCAAAGGCTTAGTCTGAAGAATTTCTATGGTGCCCAGTCTATACTCATCCGAAAAGCTTCGCATGGTAACAGCCGGAATTAAAAATAAAAAAAACCAAGGAGCGATAAAGAAAAAAGCATTTAAATCTGCAAAACCGGCGTTTAAAATGTTAAAATCGTTTTTAAAAACCCATAAAAACAAACCGTTTATCAATAAAAATACGCCAATAGCCAGATAGCCGATAGGCGAAGCAAAAAAAGCACTCAATTCTTTTTTAAAAATTGCAAACATTAAAAAAAACAGGTTTTTATTTCGTTTCCAAAAATAGGTAAAGTAATTTAGTTATTGGATTTTTGTTAATAGATATAGTTAAATGTTAATAACCTGAATTCGGTTAATCTTGTTTTCACAGAACGTATAGAATACTTTAGATTTGTACTTAAAAGCATGAAGAAATATCAAGATATTTCAAAGG
>PDWJ01004009.1_pt1 | contig 13388 bp, 11 predicted proteins | sample 1430881 | NCBI WGS metagenome assembly PDWJ01 (sample SAMN01162460, study PRJNA174530) | Oral metagenome, whole genome shotgun sequencing project. | biome: Marine environment; feature: Marine mammal; material: Swab sample of the gingival sulcus; isolation source: swab sample of gingival sulcus... | reverse complement strand
CTATTGGTTAATTGGAGTGAAGAAAAAACATCAAGACCAGTGGGTAATTTACAATGGAAATGAATACATTACCCACTCATTTTTCACAAGAGCCTTTTTTCTTATGGATGATCACATTGAACAAACGCGCTTTTCTTGTTCTGGCAGGCTATTTTGCACTGATCATGGGGTGTAGGGGAACCATGCCTAACCTGGGTATCGAAAAGGGTAAATTTCAGCCGTGTCCGAACTCACCCAACTGCGTCAGCAGTCAGGCAACGGATGAAAAGCATTTTATCGAGCCGCTTCTTGTCAATGCGACTCCAGACGAGGCAAAAAAGCATATCTTAAGAATTCTCGATGCAACGAAATCATCCAAAGTTGTCGCTGTTGAAGGTAACTATATCCGGACCGAATTTGTTTCTAAGGTATTCCGTTTTGTCGATGATGTTGAATTTTTTATATCCGACAGAGACACCGAGACCTCAATCATTCATGTCCGATCGGCATCGAGGGTCGGGCATTTTGATTTTGGTGTAAACAGGAAGAGAATCGAAAACATAAGAAGCAGGATCAATGACTTGCTCGGTGCCCCATATTTATAAGCGTGTTCCCCATCTGGCGGGAACCAGGGAAGGACAGATTGGTAAACAGCGCGTCGATCAAACGCATCGGCTCCAGATTGTATTCCACGAGGCACCGACGATGTTGCCATCAAGTTTTTGGATGGTGTGGATCAGTTCGCGGGGGGTCAAACCGCCCGGTTCGTAGTGAGAAATGCCGGGAGCAAAGGCCGGATCAAGGACATCCATGTCCAGGGAGAGATACAGCGGGCCGTGGAATTCGAATGTCAACGATTGATCAAACCGCCGCATGTCCACGATTTCCACGTCGAATCGCTCTACCTGAGCCTGCTGGTGGGGGGTCATGGTACGGATTCCCACAGACACCAACCGCTTGACGAATCCCTCTTCCATGATGCGGGCAAAGGGGTTGCAATGGAAATACCGGTGACCGTCAAATTGGTCGTACAGATCGGGGTGGGCATTGAAATGGAGGATGTTGAGCCCCTCGTATGCATCGGCCATGGCCCTGATCATAGGTGACAGCATGATCGCCGCCCCAAAAAAGCGGACGCCCTACTTGCAAGATCGCCTCGGATGCCTGAGCGGTGATCTCTTCGAGCACCCGGTTGCCCCTGGAAAGCTGCATATTGCCCGGCAGGCAAAACCTTCTTCACGCCGCAGATCCTGCCCATTCTCGGCGCAGGTGTTTGCCGATCCGCAGTTGAACGCATCCCAGATCGCGTTGGGGGCATCCGCACAGCCCCGCATGAATGTAGACTTTTCATCCCATGGAACACCGATCACCGACACCCTTGATCCAGTCATCCGATCCCCCGCTTGAATGTGACGCCATCCTTTTCTTTTGGCCCGACAGTCGGGCACCTTGATTTCAGGTGGAACCCGCCCTGCGCGACCCGTCAGGGCACTTCGAGATACCACCGGCCTTCGTTTCTGTCTTGTTCGGCCTCCAGGTTGTGCATGGTACCGGATTTGATCGTGCAGGGAAGGGACTGAGACACGGGCGCCTGGTAGAAAGTCTCCGGATAGGCATCCCAACGCCAGTTGAGATACCGGGAACCGTCGTCCTGGTACTCAAGGAGGGCCCATTGCCCCGTATTATTCACATCGAACAGGCAGCTATCGTTTGCCGAAAACAGGGTGCCGTCGCCATTAATTGAAATGGAACAGGTTCCGAATTCAATGTCTTGGGGCTGATGTTCCCACCTGGTGCGCAAAACCCATTCACGATTCAGAAAACAGGCGCTCGCGTCCTTGATTTTGGGCGTAAACACGCGCTTGTATGGCTGTTTGCCGGCGACGAACACATAATGGGTGATCTGTCCCTTATGATCCAGGGGGACGGTGAGATCGTATACGCCAAGGTTCTCTTTACAGGAAAACATGTATTGGCCATTGGCCAGCACCATGCCGCAAATTGGCGTATCGTCGAAGTTGACCGTGCCGGAAATCCGGACCCAGTCCGCCGGTGACACCTCACCCGGATCCACGGCAATGGTTACATCGGGAGACGGACTGCCTGGTTCCGAAGTCTGCATGGCCACGTTAAAGGTAAGACCGTAGGAATCGGTGATCTGCCGGAAGGGCGCCAGGCCGGAAACGAACACATAGATTGTCAGCAGGCCGTTTGGATCCAGGGGGGCGGACAGTTCGTACTTGCCGAAATCGTCTCCCTCCGCGCAGGAAAACATGTATTGGCCATTGATCAGCACCATACCACAAACCGGTTTATCCTGGTAGGTAACGATTCCCTTGAGGGTCACCCAATCGGCGGCGGCGGCCGGACCAAATTGAAACATGACACCGCAGAGAAAAAAAACAAAAATGATTGTTGCGAATCGTCCGAATTTCATCATTCACCTCCATGGCACCAACCATCGGCCGTAATGCCATATACACCACGATAGCCGGTAATTGACAATGTGCATACCATTCTTCGCCCGGAAAGTGGTTTAAAACCCGGTGACCAATTCCAGGTTCCGGGCCTTGTTCAGGTTGAACGCATCTTCCAGATTAACGCCGGAAAAATCGGCTCCCTCCAGGTCGGCATTGCGAAAATTGGTCCGTGCCAGATTGGCATTTTTCAGGTTTACCTTGACCAGCCTGGCATTGGTGAAATCGGCATCCACCAGGTTGGCTCCGGACAAGTCTGAGCCCGACAGGTCGCAATCGGTGAACTTCGCCCCGTACAGCGTCACCGATTTGAGATCGAGATCCGGAAAACGGGCACCGGTCAGGTCGGCATTGTTCATATTGACCCCTTTCAAACGCGCCTTGGTGAAGTCTACACCACGCAAGTCACAACCCGCGAAGCTGGTATTGCGGATATTGCTGTCACTCATGTTTGCATTGATGAACGTGGTTTTGAACAGTTTGGAGTCGTCTATTTTCACACCAGACATGTCGGTGTCGGCCAATTTTGCCCTCACCAGAACGGACTGTTTGAAAACGGCCTCCTTCAGAACGGCGCCAGTCAGGTCGGCATAGGACAAATTGGTTTGTGAGAACTTACAGCCGGTCAGATCGGCCTCGGCCAGGTTGAACTCACCCAGATACATCCCGCTGAAATCAACACCGCTCAGGGTGACATGATTGAATTCGATGCCGGTGAAATCGGCACCGGTCAGCTTGGCACCCGTCAGGTCTGAATGTTCGATGGCCGCATTTTTCAGGTTGGCATCCTTGAAAGTGCAATCGGCAAAATTACTGTGGACCATGAAAGCGCTCTCAAATGAGACGCCCTGGAAATTCTTGCCGGAAAGGTCCATCCCGCTCAAATTCTGCCGATCAAAATTCTTCGTGGTTTTCAGGATGCGATCGACACTGTCGGCATCCAGCGGGTCGTTGGGGATGCGCGGGCTGAGTTTCCCGGCCCTCCGGTATTGGGCCGCCCAGGTGAAGGCCTCGACGGTCACACCGATATAGTCGGAAATCTCGTTGCCATCACCATCACGGATCGTCGCGGTTAGGGTATGGGTCCCCAAGGAAAGCTGGGAAAAAGTAAAATCCGCCTTCGAACCGATCTGACCGTCCAGGCTTGACGTCCAGGCAACCGGAACCTGTACCCTTTCTCCGTTCTCATCCACGATTTCAAAACCGATATCATCGCCGTGGAAATAGAATTGCCCATCGACCGGCTGGACGATGCGAATGTTCAAGGGAATTCGGTCAGGAACAGCGGAAACATCCGTGGAATCGCCGACGTCCCCGCATCCCCAACACACCATGAACAGCAAAACGCACGCAAGAAACAACTGCCGGCCGTCACTACGCAATCTGCTTGTCATTCCTTTCTCCTTTTTCAGACGAAGTGCTTTCACCCCGCATTCTCAATTTCCAACGGCAAGCGAAAACAAACGCCGATCCCATCCCCGCTCAAGAACGCCCGCATCGTAAGCGTCCACAAAGCACCGCATCTGCCTCGTGAACCTTTACTCAGGGATCGCTTTTTGATCCAAGCCAGTCCGGTCTTCATCCCGGCGCTGCGCAGCGTCGTCTTCAACCAGGGCGGACCGGATCGCATCCGAAATTTGAGTAACGGTATAGGGTTTGCGTACATAAGCGCTGACACCCAGTTCACGGGCCTCGCGAACGCGTTTGGACTCGGAAAAGCCGCTGGCGATAATCGTTTTCAGCCCGGGTCGAAAACGAATTATTTCCTGATAGGTATCCAGACCATCCATCCCCGGCGGCATGATCATATCGAGGATGATCAGATCAAACGAACGCACCTTCACAAGATCGATCGCCGCTTCACCGCTGGCAGCCACTTCAGGACGATAACCCAGACGCAGGAGGATTTCCCTGGCTAAGGTGCGTTGATCCTCCGAATCGTCGACCACCAACACCGATTGTCCCTCCCCCATGACCGGTTGCCGGGCAACGGCGGCAGGCTGCCGGAAGGCTGTTCCCTCGCGGGCCGGCAGATAGATCTCGAATGTCGTTCCCAGCCCCTCTTTGCTGCGCACGATGATGTGGCCCTCATGGTCCTCGATGGTTCCCCAGATAACCGCCATGCCCAATCCCGTACCGCTGCGCCCCATCACTTTTTTTGTATAAAAGGGTTCGAAAATGCGATGAATATCCGCATCGGGGATACCAACGCCGGTGTCGGAAACGGTCAGGCGCACATAAGGCCCCTTTCGCCATTTCTGGAAACCGGGCAACGGTGTCGTGAAGGATAAGGCGGTAATGCAGATGCTCACCCGGCCGCCATCGGGCATGGCTTCGGCAGCATTGGAAATCAGGTTCATTACCATTTTTAAAAGGTGCATCGGCGATCCGATGACGTTCATCATGTTGTCATCGGCTGTTATGTCAAGGGTGATCAACGGATGAAAAGACATCAGCTTGGCATGTTCGGGACTGCCCAGGTATTCGTTAACCAGTTTCACCAGATCAACGGATTCTTCTACTTTGACCCCCCGGCGGGCCAGGGTCAGCAGATCCTGCACGATAGCGGCCGCTTTTTTCCCGGAGGCCATGATGGTATTGAGCGGCTGGTACATTGGATCGTCGGGTGTCATATTCATCAGAAGCAGTTCCGGATAGCTGACCACTCCGGACAGAATATTGTTCAGGTCATGGGCCACACCGCCTGCCAACGTGCCGATGGCTTCCATTTTCTGGGCATGGACCAACTGGTTCTGAACACTCCTGCGCTCTTTGATTTCTTTTAACAGATTTTCATTGGATTGCTTCAGATCCCAAGTGCGCTGTTCCACCAGATCTTCAAGATGGTCCCGATGCCGTCCGATCTCGTCATCCCGTTCCTGAACCTTGGCCAGCATGGCGTTGAAACCGTCAACCAGTGAACCGATTTCATCGGTGGAACGAACCGGAACCCGCACGGAATAATCCTGGTCCGTCGAAACGGCCTGCATGCTGTCCACCAGATCGGTAATCGGCCCGACAATGTGATGATTGAGGCGCACACAGATCAGATGGGCTATGGCAAACAAGATCAGGATGAAAACGGCCAGGATGAAAACGAACCGATGAATCGATTGGTGGAGGGTTCCGAGGTCGGTACGGATGACAATATCGCCAATCCGCTTACCGTTGAGCCGAATCGGCCTGGATAAATCCAGTATTCCCGATTGAAACCGAACCTTCTGGTTGTCGGCGGTGAGGTGCGCCAGCGCTTCCAGTTCGGCCCGGAATACCGAGGCCTGGTCATGCTGTCGGCGCTCATAGGCGGCGAACAATCGGCCACCATCGTCAAACAGACAGGCGGCGATCACATCGGCTTCTGCCTGCAGGGCGGCCAGGATCTCATTGGCGGTGAAACGGTCCCTGAACAAAAGCGCCGCCGTGCTGTTGGTACCGATAATTTCCGACAAGGTGGTCATGTCCTCCACGAGGTTGTGTCGATATTCGATATATTTTTCCGCGGTGATGCCCGTGGCCATCAAACCGATCAGCAGGCCCGCGGTACAAAAGACAATCAGGGAAAGCTTGTTCCGTATCGGCAAATTAAGCAGTTTTTGCTTGATCGCAGTCATATGACTTATATTCCGAGGCGTTTATTTTTCGCGCAACGCAGATATCGGACAAATTGGGCACTTTGGGATGGGCGTTACCTGTCCGAACCGATCAGGCGTGCCAAACTCAACAGTTTGGCACTGATCTGCAACCCGGCATGACGGGTGTTATCCATATTGATTTCCAATTGAATGCGGCTGCCCACAGTATACAGGTTGATCATACCGCCCCTGTGCGCGAAACCATCATGATCGGATACCGTCAAGATGGGTGCTCCGTCCAGTTTTTCATAAAGATTTTTCAACAACGCTTTTTCGCTGAGGTTTACAAAAAGCATCTGGCAGGGCAGGAAAACAAGATCGTCGATATCATCGTAATAAATGACGTTAACCCTGCGACCATGCAATGTGTCGTTGTTGATCACACGGGCGATTTCACCGCCGAAAGGGTTTGGTCCCAGGATGCCGATGGCAAACGCCTGGTCCGTGGACTGGAACGCTGAATCCGGCCATTTGATAAATTGGGCCAGATTATACAGGAAAACGGCTTTGACCCGGTACTCGTCGAACGACTCGGCGACAACCGTCGGCGCATAGGCGGCACCGATGCTCAACAGCATCACAAGGGCCGAGATCCATCGTCGCAGCCTTGTGTCTATTTTACGTTCGAAATATGATGCTGTCATGTTATCGTCGCGCGTCCATTAAAAATTCAGGGTCACCTGGCCATAAACGGAACGCGGCACATTGGTGGCGACAATCCCGATACCGTCTAAGAATTCCTGGTGACCGTCGTCCAGCAGATTCTCAACGCCGACGCTCAGCGTCCAGCGGGGCGAAGGCGTCCATTCCAGACGCAGATCGACACGTGTGTAGGCATTGATATCCAGTGAAATCAATCGGTCGACGTAATACAATTCCGCATCGAAATGAAGATTCCAGGGCAGATCCAGATAGGAACGCAGTTGAATTTGATGATCGGGTGCGGTCTCTTGTTCTATCGGTGTGGTGCCGTCGAAGGCAATTCCGGTTTTGCGCAAATCCAATTCCAGCCAGGCATAGCCGGCGGACAACCGCCAGACGTCCAGCGGCCGCCAGGTCAACAGGGCTTCGAATCCGTAGGTTTCCCCTGCCAAACCGTTGTTGATCAGAAACGGGATCACCAGATGGGCCGGTGGGGGATCGCTCTCCCAGAAACCGGGCGCAAAAGAAGCATTACGAAGCTGCTTATAGTCATTGAAAAAAGCGGTCAATTCCACGGAGAACCCGTTTTTTGGCTGCCAGCGATACCCGACCTCATATGCGTTCAGGACCTCTGAATCGAAATCTTCGGCGCCCACCATTCGCACGATCGCAAGGTCGCCCGTCGGCAAAACGAGGGTGCTCTGGTTGGAGCGCAGGCCGTGTTCGGAGCGGGAAGGCGTCCGTACGGCCCGGGATACGGCCGCCCAGAGCATATGGTCATCCTTCCATTTGAATCTTGTCCGGGCACTGGGCTGGATTTCGAAGCCGGTGTATCCATTGTATTCGAATTTGGACCCCAGGGTCAGCCACAATCGATCGGCGAGCAGCATGATATCATCCTGCACAAACGCGCTCCACAGGGCATCGCTGCGGCTGTCCGGTTCAATCCTGGCCTTGCAGGTACCCGTGATGTCATCACTGGTCCAGCGGTAACCCGCCCCCCACACCAGATCATGGCGGCCATCCGGATCCAAATGATGCTTGATTTCGACGTCGATGGTATGGCGCTCCTCATCCAGGACCACCAGATCCTGCCGGGTAATGTCGTAATATGCCTGGAGGGTCAACTCGGAGGTCTCCGACAATCTGCGTATCCAGCGGGAAAGCAGGTGCCCGCCGGAATATTTTTCGACTTCCTCGGTAATTCTTGTATACGGTGGGGTCAGGAACCCGGAAAGGAACGCCTCCGAGCCCGCCTCGCCGTCATACACCCTCCCGTCCAGGATGAAATCGTCCCGACTGCCGGCCTGCCAATTGGCCCGGAATCCGGCCTGCAGGTTCTGCCAGGCATCAAGTGCCTCACCGCCATCTTTTTTGTTGAAGGGTTCACGCCGAAACCCTTTGGCGAACAGGCGCACATCTGCCATATCGCCGATTCTCGCACCATAGCGCGCCTCCACCAACGGTTGCTCATGGGTGCCGACACCGATATTGACCATTCCGCCAAGGGTTTCGGATGCGCTTTTGGTAATGATGTTGATGACACCGTTAACCGCATTGGCGCCCCACACAACGGCGCCGGGCCCGCGGATGACCTCGATGCGTTCGATATCCGCCATGATGGTGTCTTGAACACCCCAATGCACACCGGAAAATATGGGCGTATATACACTGCGGCCGTCAATCATTACCAACAGTTTATTGCTGAACCAATCGGCAAATCCACGGGAAGTGATGGCCCAGCGGTTGGCATCGATGTGCGCCACCTGGAGTCCCGATACCATACGCAGGGCTTCGGGTATGTTGCGGGCACCGGTCCGCCGCAGGTCTTCCTGGGTAATGACAAAAACGGCCGAGGCCGTATCGAAAAGCGGTTCGGATTTTTTGGAAGCCGAAATGATCTCGGTCTGCAAAAGATCCTCAAGGGACAGTCCCTTGAGGTAGCCGATTTCGGTGTCTCCGTCAGTGGGAGATGCTTGTCCATTAGCGCCTGTGGCCATGGCAATCGTGCACAGGATCAAAACGGCCATCCGGACCATGGAAAACACGCTGGTTGGTTTACCCTGTTTTGTCATGAATCCTCTCGCACTCAAAAGTGTCCCTCCGGAAAGCGGATATTTTTTGTATAACACAAATATCGGCGAAATTGGCCATTTTTGGATGGAAATTAGATAATAAATTGCACTGGCACCCGTGGACAAATGGAGTTCGTTCCCAACGAGGTGCCCTATCTGTTGAGGTTGGTTGTTCAGGGCTTTGGAAACGGTATTGATTTTTTTGATGTATTTGGCCTGTTTTTCCGGTTTACCGATTGCGTCGCATGTACCCGTCGCCATTAACGGCCAATCGCTTTTTGATCATGGCGGCCACCACACCCAGATCATCCATACCGTGTGTCAAAAAACGCGGATACAGTTCACGGCAGCGAAAAGAAAGCGCCTCATCATGACGGTCCATGGCGACAATAAGGAAAAGGCCGTCCAGAATATCACTCAATGCCTTGATACCGGCGAGATCCTCTAAGGACCCAACCTGGACGATCACGATGGGCTGCCTCACGCGGTGGGCAAGCAGCTCCCGGACAAACGAATCGATGTCGCCACATACATGCAGTGGCGACATCGCAATGACCGAGGAGACCGCATCCAGCAGCCTGTCCGTATATTCGTTTGGCATGGTTCGAAAAAATATAATCATCATGTCTTCCCCTTAGTCCGTATTCGTAGTTTTTTTCACAAAGAGTTCGCTGATAGAATACATAACAAATTGCATGCCAGCCGCCATAAAAACCGGATAGATATTTTTTTTGATATGATTCAAGTATATTATGATTTTCTGAAAAATAGATGGCGTGGCGCGGAAAAGGATTTGTCCAGAATCATGGACGCTGTGGGTCCATAACCGTGGACGTGTCCAAAGAACTGGACACAAAAAGGAAAGCAAGATCAGGCAAGGCGTTCGATACCGTATTTTTTCAATCGGGCATAGAATCCCGAGCGGGAGAGACCGGATATACGGCAGGCGGATTTGATATCCCCACCGGTGCGAAGCATAAGATGGTTGAAATAGTTTTTCTCGGCTTCTTCGACGCAGGTTTTCAGGCTGGGCAGATCCCCATCCTGGTTTTTCGTCACAGCCGGGACAGCGAGCGCACCTTTTGGTTTGATGATCGACTGCCGCTTGAGACGCACACGCATATCCGTCGGCAGATGCATGGGAACCAGCATGTCATGCTCGCCGGCGTTGGCAATGGCGACATCGATGGTGTTTATCAGTTCGCGGATATTTCCGGGCCAGGAATAGGCCTGGAGGCTTTCGATGACCTCAGGTGAAACCCCCTTCATGGGTATCCGGTAGCGTTTGCAGAAAGCGGACAGGTAGTGCAAAATCAAGGGTTCTATATCCGATGGCCGCTCCTTGAGGGGCGGCAGATGAATGGCGGCGGCCTTGAGACGAAACAGCAGATCCTTACGGAACTGGCCGTCTTCCACCATCTTTTCGAGATTTCGATTGGTGGCGGCCACCAGCCTGAAATCGCTTTTCAATTCCCGACTGCCCCCGATGGGTCTGAAACACCGCTCCTGAAGCACACGCAGGAAGGCTTTTTGGATCGGCATGGGCAGTTCACCGACCTCATCCATGAAAAGGGTGCCGCCGTCAGCCTGAAGGATCAATCCCTCACGATCATGCTCCGCCCCGGTGAAGGCCCCTTTACGATGCCCGAACAGCATGCTTTCGACCAGTTTTTCCGGAAATGCGGCACAGTCCAGCACGATGAAAGGGCCTTTTGCCCGGCGACTGTTGGTATGCACGGCCCGGGCACACAGCTCTTTGCCGGTGCCGGTTTGGCCACTGATCAACACGGGGGTATCCGTGACGGCGCACTGGGCGACCCGCTCCAGGCTGGCTTCCAGTTTGGCATCACTGCCGATGATGCCGGTCCTTTTGAAAACCCGCACCGCCCCGCGTACCGATTTTTCATGGCGATAGTCCAGCGCCCGGGTCACTTGCAGCTTAATCTCCCGCATAGACAACGGTTTTTCAATATAATCCCATGCACCGGTCTTGATGGCCAGTTCGGCACCATCGGGGTCGCCTTCACCGGTAATGATGATGATTTCGGGTCGCGATTTCAAAGCCTTGAATTGGGGCAGGGATTCCAGTCCGCTGCCGTCAGGAAGGCGGACATCCAGCAGCACCAGGTCGAATGTGGATGTTTGGACAGCCTGTAGCGCATCGCCCAGCGTATGGGCATGGGCAGTCTCATGCTTCAGGGTATGCAGCTTGTGACACACCATCTCGCACAGCATTCGGTCATCATCAACAATCAGTATTTTTGCCATGGTTTTGCGCGTCCTCAATTTGGTCCAGGGCCCATCGAACAATGACGGCCAGATCCCCGGTGCCAACCGGTTTCATGATCAATTTCCGGATACCGATTGCTTTGGCTCGTTCTTCGTCGGCCAGATGGCAGAATCCGGCAAACCGTCTAACTGGTATATCCGGTCTCTTGGCCGAAATCTTTAGGGCCAGTTTGTTTGCCGTGATGCCGGGCATGGTTTGTTCGGCAAGGATCAAATCGAATCCGTACGGGGCTTCCATAAACTGTTCCAGGGCTTCCCGGGTATCTGAAACGGCGGTAACCGGAGGAATAGGGATGCCAGTTTCAGTCGGGTGGCGTCCGCCCCTCCTTCGCATCATCCACCACCAGGATGTATTCGTTGCCCCGGCAATGCGGGTAACGCCGATCAGCCCTGGCTCTGCGATTCGATAACCAGGGGGAAATAAACCCTGAAAGTGGTGCCCTCCCCGGGGAAACTCTCCACCTCGATGGCACCGCCATGCTCCTTGACGATACCATGGGCAACGGCCAGCCCCAGGCCCGCCCCCTCTTCTTTGGTTTTGGTGGTGAAAAACGGGTCGAAAACCCGCTCCTGAACAAAAGCGGTCATCCCGGGGCCATTGTCCGTTACCGACAGCATCAAATAGGGGCCGGGCTGCATCTCCGGCGACAGGGCCGGGGCGCAAGGGCCACATTCGATACTTGACAATCTCACCATCAGGATTCCGCCGTTTTTACGCATGGCATAACCGGCATTGGTGCACAGGTTCATGATAACCTGATGGATCTGGGTCGGATCCCCCATGATCGTATTGTCTTTTGCAATGATGTCCTGATGGATGTCGATCGTAGCCGGCAGCGATGCACGGATCAGCTTGAGGACTTCTTTGAGGATGGAGACCAGGCTGATCGCTTCCCGTTGAGTTTCGGTCTGCCGGCTGAAAGTCAGAATCTGTTTCACCAGGTTTCTGGCTCGCAGACTGGCCTTCAGGACTTTTTCCAGACTGCTTTTGGCCGGGGTATCCACCGGCAGTTCGTCATCCAGTGCGATTTCGGTATATCCGATCACGGAAGAAAGAATATTATTGAAATCATGGGCGAGACCGCCTGCCAGGGTGGCGATGGCTTCCAGTTGCTGGATGCGCACCAGTTGCTGCTGGATTTCGCGCAGTCGGTCATTGGCCTCTTCCAGGGCCGCCGTGCGTTCGGCCACCATCTGTTCCAGGTGCTGCTGGTACCTTCGATTCTCACGTTTCAACCGGAATTTTTCCAACGCGCTTTCGATGGCGCGGGTCAGGATGGACATCCGGTCGATGGGTTTTAACAGATAATCACAGGCCCCCTTGTGCAGGGCGTCCACCACATCGGCAACCTCTGCGGTTCCGGACACGACGATCACCGGCGTGTCCGGGGCCGTCCGGGTGATTCGGTCAAGCACCTGGAGACCGTCCATTTCCGGCATGCGAATGTCCACGATTACCAGGTCGATGCGCTCCTTGTCCAAGATCTCCACACCGGCCCTGCCGTTGTGGGCGGTGAAAACTCGGAACCCCATGTCCCCCAGGTAATCGGTGAAGGAGGCCCGGATGGATTCGTCGTCGTCGATCACCAAGATCTTAGGTTGAGGTGTGGCCATAGTTCCTTCGTCTTCGTCCTGATTTCAAAAAAAATCCAGTTGGCACACTTGCCGATCAGTCAATGACAGTATTTTTTTGGGTGTGTCCGACATGCATTGTGTCCAGTTCTTTCCTGACGGCCATTCCGACGCTAGGATGCCGTAGTGGCCGGAAAGGCCTGTTCATATATGATCGCCGATTTTTCACTGATGTCTCCGACCCTGAGGACAAACAGTCCGCTCACAAAACACAACAGGCAGAACATTGCGCCGAAAGTTGGATAATATATTATAATACTTGACAATATCCACAAAAGCAATAGCAAGCATAACAAAAACACTACCGTTAGTGTAAAATCTTTTCTGTAAATTTAAGAAAGTAGTTGGTAAAAGCAGGCCATCGCTTATCCTTTCGTTTTTATTTTTGCGAAATCGAAGAAGAAAGGAGAAAACGATGACCCACAACACCCAGTATACACAATATGACCTGGCAATGGAACTTTTGATTGAACGTGGATTCGAGGGGATTGCTGAAAGCATAGCGATCCTGATGAACTCAGCGATGCAACTTGAGCGATCTCGTCATCTGAACGCAGCCCCCCATGAAAGAAGTGGATTAAGAAAAGGTTATGCCAACGGATACAAACCCAAAACAATGAATACCCGGGTTGGGGAAGTTCAGTTCGCTATACCGCAAACCC
>PDWJ01004007.1_pt1 | contig 13400 bp, 11 predicted proteins | sample 1430881 | NCBI WGS metagenome assembly PDWJ01 (sample SAMN01162460, study PRJNA174530) | Oral metagenome, whole genome shotgun sequencing project. | biome: Marine environment; feature: Marine mammal; material: Swab sample of the gingival sulcus; isolation source: swab sample of gingival sulcus... | reverse complement strand
CAATCAAGCCTGCTGATATTAATAATTGCTCTCGTCCGTATTTGGTATAAGCAATCGCACTTTTTGATTCATAAAATGTGTTTAATTCTTCAAGTTCTTGCGGAGTAAATTTAGTTAAAAAGAAATTTTGTACTTGTTGTTGTGCAAAGCTACTATCAATGGTTTTTAGGCAAGTTTTTTGTATTTTTGTCAATGCCTTATCTTTTTGCAGAGGAATAGTAATTGATTGCAACAGATTGGATAAAGTAACATCTGTTAAAGTATAGCCAACTTCAATTTGTGGGGCGGTTGGTTGAGGTGCAGTTTGCACAGGAGGGGCAATATTTTCAACATTGGTTTGTGGTTGTTCTATCTGCTGTTCAGAGCTATCATCGCAAGCGGATAATAGGGCAGAACCAACAGCAAGGGTAGCAAGTAAAATAGGGCGTAAAATTAAGGTTTTCATGGGGTTATGTCTCATATTAATTTTAGTGTGTTATTAAATACATTTTTGATGATTTATTACTTTAAACTTTCTAGTAAATATTTTAAACAAAAATAAGCATTTTTATATACTTTTTGATTTTGTTCATTTGGAACTAATTCTCTTTAAAATACAATGTATTATCATGTATAGTTTCTATGCACAAAAATCAACCATAAGTTCAAATAAAATGAAATAACAATATTTTATAACTTCATGATTTTCTTTTGATGGTGCTAAATTTCCATGAACTAACATACAACGAGTTTGGTAAATTATTTCTACCAAACCTGCAAAAACTTTTTCTGTTTCAGAGGAAAAAACTAATGAATTATTAACATTTACGTTGTCATAGTTAAGAATAATGCCACTCCGATTTGCTCTAAAATCACCATTAGCTTTTAATGCATTTCTTTCGATTATATCTTCATATGCATTGACATCATCCTTTTGGTTAAAATCTATTAAAATACTATCAAATTTTAGCCTTTTTTGATTATGAAACTTTGTTGGTTTAATTTCTGCTTGATTTAATGAAAAGTGAAGTGCTTCTAGTAAAGATAAGAATACTTTCTCATCTTTACTGTTGTCATTGGCATAACGATTTTCAAAAGCTTTATATAACTTATTTGCACGAGAAAAATCTGATTTTAATTGATTAATATGATCTCTATCGTGTTGTAATGAGTAATGAAAATCATACCAAGAATTACATGCAAGCCATAAGTTTATGAAAGGCGAAAAATAATCTATTCTTGCCTTATTAAACCATTCTTTTTTATAATCATTATCAGTCGCCATCTAATCATCCTATTTTTTTATCAATATATTTCATCGCCACATCTTCACTTTCTTCGATTGCCATTTCTACCGCTTGTTTGGCAGTGGCTAATAGTTGTTCACTTTGTTTTTTTAGGGCGAAACTTTTTTCTATTAGTTCAGCGATTTGTTGTTGTTTGTTTAGGTCGATAATTGGGACAACGACATTTTCAATTTCATTTACTCGCCAATGCAAAATAATCGAACCGCCTGCATCTCGTTCCGCTTGCATTTGTACTAATTTTGAATTTAAAACCAAAGTTAAATATTCAGGAATAATTTTTGTTTTATCTTTTACCAATAAATGCAAAATTGCACCCGAAGTAATGCCTTCAAAGTCTTTTCGTAAATGATAAGCCGTGCCAACACTGCCATCTTTTGAAAATAAAATCGTTCCTTTTTTTGGTTTTAGTTTAGTTATTTTTTCTTTATTATCAATAACAAAACTATTTTTTAAATATTTTTGTGGTTCGGTTAGGCCAAATTTAGAATAATCAGCAACTCTTAAAAATGGTAAGCCTTTATCATCATAATTGGCTGAACCTGCCTCAAAAGATTTACGAATTTTAACAATATTTGCAAGTTTATCATGATTTTTTGCAATAATTTTATTAATCACATCTTCATACTTAGGCTGATAATATTCCGCATCTAATCGCCCTGTTAGTCTAAAACTTTCCGAAAGATTTTTGATATTTATCGGCTTTTCACTTGGTTGAAAATTTTGTAAATCTAATTCATTTAGCAAAATTTCTTCAGCTTGGGCGTAGAAGGATTTTGAATTTTCCAAATTTTCAAAATAATTATGAACTAAAGTTTCTATTCCATCTTGAAAATTAGTTGAAGGCTCATAAACTAGTGTTCGCTTAGTTCTTTCAAGGGTTAGCTGATATTGAATAGTTAGTTCTCTATGTCTTTGTAATTGACTAAAACCATAATTAGAACGTAAAAATATTAATAAATAAAAAGGATTTATATTTTTGATATTTTTTATTCCCAAAACTGTTCGAGATAAAGCTACAAAATCATGCTCATAAATAATACTTGGGTAACTAGGTGTGCCTACTTTTGTAATTACAATATCATTTTTATGTAAAGTATTTATCCCTGATTGCTTCATAACAAAATCCATAGGTATTTTTTCCAAGAGATGATTTTGTCGTTTTGTTACAACAGGATATTTTATACAATCAACACAGCGAATAAATGGAACATCACCATTTTTATATAAATGTGTTGCAGAGGGATAAAAAGCACTAGCAACAAATGTTCCATATTCTCTTAATTCTTTACTATTTAGATTATGTAAAGCTTTTTCAATTTTTAAATCAGTTTTTGCGAAAAATTCAGCATCAAATCTATCACCTAAATCAATATCACTCAATAAAACTTCGCTAATCTCTAGCCCTTCTAATAACTCATTATAACGAGTTGGATTAAAAGGGCTTATAGCTTTCCCACAAAAGACAAATTTTCCTTTTTCGCAAACTCAATAAACGCCTCAGCAATGCCGTCCTCCGTCAAGCCATCATGATTAAATAAATCATGCTCAACAATTAAATGCTCATGACTGTCAAGTTTTGGTGAGCCGTCAGCATTGGTAACAAAAATTTTATCACCGCTATTATCTTTACTTGGGCTTTGCATAGTCGCAAAAAATATCGGATAATCTTCGACTTTCGGACAAATTTTATCGTCCCATTTTTGCACCAATAAAACGCTTGTTTTTGTTCCTGTATGCGGTTTAAACACGTTACCATGCAAGCCAATCACCGCCAAAATTCGACAACGCTCGGCGATAAATTCACGAATGGCTTTATCGCTTGAATTGTTAAAGCGACCTTGTGGCAATACCACAGCCATACGTCCGCCTGCCTTTAAAAAGTCGAGATTTCGCTCAATAAATAAAATATCTCGTCCGACTTTGCTTTGGGCTTTGCCATTGGGTTTTTTGCCTAATTCATATTTTGCAAGTATTCGGCTTTCTTTGATATCACCTGCAAATGGCGGATTTGCCATTAAAACATCAAATTCAAAATCACGGTTAGAATTTTTATTTTTGCGTAATTTGCGTAATTTTTTCCACCCTGAAAAATACGCATCTTGCCAATTTTCATCTTCGACAACCTCGTCCCAACGTTCATAATCTAAGGTATTAAGGTGCAAGACGTTGGTCTGTCCGTCCCCTGCAATTAGATTTAGCGTACGAGCAACACGTACCGCCTTTTCATCAAAATCAATGGCAAAAACCTTGTCTTGTACATAATCGGTACATTCAATCGGCTTGTCTTCTGTGGTAAATAAATGACTTTTGGGAATGCCTTTTTCTTTGAGAATTTGCTCCCAAACATAAAAAATACTATGCACAGGAAAGCCACAACTGCCTGAGGCGGTATCAATCACGGTTTCGTGGGCTTGTGGATTAAGCATTTTTACACACATATCAATGACATAGCGAGGGGTGAAATATTGCCCTTTTGCCCCTTTACTACTTTTGTTAATCAGATATTCAAACGCTTCATCGACAACATCAAGGTTAGAATTAAATAATTTTACGTCTTGCAAGGAAGAAATACATATTGACAAATGCGAGGGGGTAAGCATAATTTTGCTGTCTGTAGTAAATACGCCTTCCCATTTATCTTTTGCTTTATCAAATAGATTTTGAATTTTTTCTTTGAGTTCGCTTTCGGTATCGCCATAATTTCTAAATTCTAAAATTCTGTCTTTATTGCGACCGCTTGCCATTTCATCATATAATTTGGTAAAAATTAGTTTAAATAATTCTTCAAAAACATCAACCCCTGCATTGGCTAAAACTTCATCTTCCATTTCTAAAATTAAATCTTTTAATGACTTTTTTTCTGTCACTAATTTATCTTTTGCTACCAAATCACTGATTGTCCAACGCTCTGATAAAATATCAGATAATTTTTCTGTGGCTTTGGGAATGGTGGATAAATCTTCAAAATGATTGGGCGGTTTTCGCTGATAAAAAGAAATCTGCTCGCCATTACTCCATACGCCAATTGGTGAGCCTATGGCATTACAATAGGATTTTAATTGTTCTTTACCGTCTTTTAATTTTGGTTTTTTTAATTCAACAATAATATAAACTGAATTAGTATTTTGCTTATCAAAAATGACAATATCGGCACGTTTTTTTTCACGCCCAAAACTGACAGAATATTCAACTTCCATTCGCTCAAACGGATAGCCGTAATCTTCATTTAGTACCATTAAATATAATTGACGAACGACTTCTTCAGGTTTTAATTGAATTTCTTTGCGACGCACTAAACAAGTGACATAAGGCTGTTTTTTCCCTCGCACTTCCTTGATAAAAATACTTTTTTCTAATTTGGTAATTTGTTTTTCTGAAAATTGCGATAATTTGTATTTGCTGTCTTTTAATATGTCAGTTAATGTCATTGCTTTTCCTTGATGTCAAAAATAACGGAAACAGTATTTTACTATTTCCGTTATCATTTATGCTATACAAAATATGTAAAAGTTTACAATTCAAACGCCAATGCTCTATCGCCTTGTTCATCTTGAATACGAGTAGGCAAACCAATTTTATTAAGTACATTAATAAATGGACGTGGGTCGAGTTCTTCCACGTTTACCATTTTTTCCACGTCCCATTCGCCTGTGGCAATCAACATGGCAGTGGCAACAGGTGGCACGCCTGCAGTATAAGAAATGCCTTGCGAGCCGACTTCATTAAACGCTTGTTTATGGTCAGAAACATTATAAATAAAGACTTCGCTATCCTTGCCGTTAATTCTGCCTTTGACTTTATCACCAATACAAGTATTGCCTGTATAATTTGGAGCAAGTGAACTTGGGTCAGGTAAAACCGCTTTAACCACTTTTAACGGTACAACTTCTTGTCCCTCTGCGGTGGTGACAGGTTGTTCAGAAAGCAAACCAAGCGTATTTAATACCGTAAAGACATTCATATAATGGTCGCCAAAGCCCATCCAAAAACGGATATTTGGTACGTCTAAATTCGCAGATAATGAATGCACTTCATCATGACCGCTAAGATAACTATTTTGTTCACCAACCACAGGCAAATCATCAGTACGTTTTACTTCAAACATTTTATTCGATTGCCATGCACTATTTTGCCAAGAATATACCGTCCCCGTAAATTCACGGAAGTTAATTTCAGGGTCAAAATTAGTCGCAAAATACTTACCATGACTGCCCGCATTAATATCAATAATATCAATATCCGTTACCGAACCTTTATCCATCATATCATAACCAAGACGAGCATACGCATTGACAACACCAGGGTCAAAACCTGCTCCTAAAATAGCGGTAATTTTATTGTCTGCACAACGCTGTTTACGTTTCCATTCATAGTTACCATACCAAGGGGGCGTTTCACAAATTTTATTCGGTTCTTCATGAATGGCGGTGTCAATATAAGCTGTGCCTGTTTCAATACACGCCTCCAAAACGCTCATATTAACAAAGGCTGTGCCGACATTAATCACGATTTTTACTTGAATATCGTTAATTAATTTTTTTAATGCGTCAATATCAAGGGCATTAATTTCGTGAGTATGCAGGGTAGCAGGCAGTTTAAAGCTGTTTTTTTCTTCAATACTTTTGGCAATGGCATCGCATTTTGCTTTGGTGCGAGATGCAATATGAATCTCGCCCAAAACATCATTGTTCATAGCACATTTGTGGGCGGTAACTTGAGCGACACCGCCCGCACCGATAATTAATACATTTTTTTTACTCATAATAGAAAATCCTAAGGGTTAAAATAAAATTGGAAAGGACTTTGCCTTTCCAATATTTGATGATTTATTATAACGTGTGCAAGGGGTATTTTTCAACCGTAACGACTTTTAAATAGTCGTTACCCAACCGAAAATATCTTCTGCTTTACCGCATTGAATATCCGTCAAGGCTTTACGTAATTTCATCGCATTGGTTGCATCACTACTTGCCAAAACAGGATAAATTTCATCTTGATAAACCACTTCAGTCACAGGAGCAATTACCGCCGCTGTTCCTGATAACACTATTTCCCCTGTTTTTGTCCATTCGACCAATTCATCAGCACTAATGTTGCGTTCGCTCACTTGATAGCCCAAATGTTTCGCTAATTGCAAAATCGAATCCCTTGTCATGCCTGCCAAAAATTCAGGGGTTAAACCTTTGGTAATCACTTCTTTATCATTCATTAACAAACAGTTAGCAGCAGCGGTTTCTTGCACATCGCCATTAGGGGCGAAAATCACTTGTTGAGCATCATATTTTTCTTTAGCGTGCATAACTAAGCCTAACGCTGAGGCATAATTTCCACCTGATTTTACCGCCCCCATATGTGGTGAACAACGCAAATCTGTCGTATTAAGTAGCACACGCATTTTTGCCCCAACCGTGAAATAATCACCGACAGGGGAAATCAACACATATAATAAAGCGGTTTCCGTTGGTGAGGCAGCTCGACCGATAGAAGTATCCGTACCAATTAGGGTAGGGCGGATATAAGCCACACTTGGAAATACAGGCACTTGCTCACGGTATTTATCCAACAAATCAACAATCATTGCTTTTAATTGCTCGGTTTTTGGTACAGGTAAATAAAGGGCTTTTGCTGAATTTTGCATGCGTTTGATATGGTCATCAAGGCGGAAAATATTAATTTTGCCATCGTCAGTACGAAATGCTTTCATACCCTCGAAACAGGTACTTGAATAATGTAATACATGGGTTGCAGGGTGTAGTGGCAGTTTATCCGATGGGGCAAATTGGGTTTCTGACCATGCGTTGCCGTCAAAAGTTGCAGTGGTAATTTCATCAAAAAATACAGTGCCAAATTCATTATTAGCCATAATGTCCTATCCTTTTGTTAGGGTCGTTAAAGTAAAAGTTGATTGTAGCATAAAATTTAGCAAGGTTTAAAAACTTCTTTGCAAAAAATATTAAAACATCAGCAAATTCTCGGATATTGACAAAATAGTCGCCAATAAATTAGAATGACTATTAGTTAAAATTATTTTTAATTAAAATAACTTTTTATTTTTACGGAGAATATTATGTCAGACAATTATGATGATTATGAAGAAATTATTAGCGAAAAATCCTTATTATTTTCTTTTAGTGGTTATATTTTTTTAGCGATTGCGATTTTTTTAATTGTAACCATTGGCTATTTGTTTTTAACTTCAGGTACAGTTGGTTTTTTAATGATAATTTTGGGAGTAATTAGCCTATTTTTATTTAAAGGGTTAACTGTGATTGCTCCTAATCAAGCGGTGGTTGCCACTTTTTTGGGAACTTATATGGGCAGTATGAAAAAAAGTGGTTTGCAATTTATTAATCCTTTTTATAGCAAACAAAAAATCAGTTTACGAGCAAGAAATCTTAATGGGCAAATGCTAAAAGTCAATGATAAAGCGGGCAATCCGATTGAAATAGCTGCGGTGATTGTTTGGCAAGTGGAAGATACTGCAAGGGCATCATTCGAAGTCGATAGTTATGAATTATTTGTGCATATTCAATCTGAGGCAGCCGTGCGGAATCTTGCTAGTAGCTATGCTTACGACCATAGCGAAGATGAAAATGCGGAATTAACTTTGCGTGACAGTACAGGAGAAATTAACAATAAATTAGAACAGGAACTTAATGAACGCTTGGCTCGTGCTGGCGTGCATGTCAGCGAAGCTCGGATTAGTCATTTAGCCTATTCGCCAGAAATTGCCATGGCAATGCTTCAACGCCAACAAGCTGCTGCTATTGTATCTGCTCGTCGGCAAATTGTTGATGGGGCAGTGGGTATGGTAGAAATGGCATTGACAAAATTAAGCGATGAAAATATTGCTCATTTTGATGATAAAGAAAAAACGCAATTGGTGAGTAATTTATTGGTGGTTTTATGTGCAGAAAATAATGTCACACCAACGGTTAACATGAATAATTAATTTAATAAAATCAATTAGTTATAAGAAAAAAAGCATGCCTATGAGGACTTGAACCTCAATCGGTCGCTTAGGAGGCGACTGCTCTATCCTGTTGAGCTATAGGCACATAATGGCAAAATTAGAAATTTCTAGTTTTGCCTTTTTTATAGGAACAATTTTACTTGTATTGACTAAAAAAAGAAAGTGAAAAATGGTAATTTCTGTTACAATATTAAAAAATAAACCCCACTAAAAAGGTACTCTTCCTATGACACTCTCTACCCTAACCGCACTTTCTCCCATTGATGGACGTTATTCTAGTAAAGTGACTGATTTGCGTGACCATTTATCTGAATATGGCTTAATTAAAGCTCGTGTAACTGTGGAAATTCGTTGGCTACAGTCATTAGCAGAAAATGCAGAAATCAAAGAACTTGCTCCCTTTGATAAAGAAACCAATCAGTTTTTAAATAATATTGTCGATAATTTTTCCGCAGAAGACGCTCAAGAAGTAAAAGACATTGAATGCACCACCAATCACGATGTTAAAGCCGTTGAATATTTTATTAAAGATAAATTCCGTGGCAATGAAAAATTAGCCGATAGCTTAGAATTTATCCATTTTGCCTGCACTTCTGAAGATATTAATAATCTAAGTTATGCGTTAATGCTAAAAGATAGCCGTCAAGTAGTGCTTGCAAAAATGCAACAGCTAATTGATAGCATTGCAAATTTAGCGAAAACTTATGCTGATTTACCTATGCTTTCTCGCACCCATGGACAGACCGCAAGCCCTACCACCCTAGGCAAAGAAATGGCAAATGTCGCTTACCGCCTTGCTCGTCAAATCAAGCAAGCAAAACAAGTCGAATTACTCGGCAAAATCAACGGAGCAGTGGGCAATTATAACGCTCATTTATCCGCTTATCCGCATATTGATTGGCAAACGCATTCCCAAAACTTTATCGAACAGCGTTTGGGCTTGACTTTTAATCCTTACACTACGCAGATTGAACCGCATGATTATATTGCCGAACTGTTTGATGTGGTACGTCGTTTTAACACCATTTTAATTGATTATAATCGTGACGTTTGGCAATATATCAGCCTAGGTTATTTTAAGCAAAAACTAAAAGAAGGCGAAGTTGGCTCATCTACCATGCCTCATAAAGTCAATCCAATTGATTTTGAAAATTCTGAGGGTAATTTAGGCGTTGCCAATGCAATGCTTGCTCATTTGGGCGAAAAATTACCGATTAGCCGTATGCAACGTGATTTATCAGACTCTACTGTGTTGCGTAATATTGGCGTGGGGCTTGCTCAAAGTATGATTGCCTATGATTCTTGTTTAAAAGGCATTGGTAAATTGGAAGTAAACCCTACTCGCCTTGCTGAAGACCTTGATAATGCTCAAGAAGTGTTAGCTGAACCTATTCAAACGGTAATGCGTCGCTATCGTGTGGAAAATCCGTACGAAAAACTAAAAGCCCTCACTCGTGGTAATGCAATGACAAGAAAGGCAATGCTTGAGTTTGTTGAAAGTGATGAACTCGGAGCGGTCAGCGATGAGGATAAGGTTCGATTGCGTGAGCTTACCCCTGCCACTTATATTGGTAACGCAAGCGAGCAAGCTAAGGCGATTGATAAGTGGGTTGATAAGTTGTAATTGACTTTGTATATAATTACTTTTACAATAAGCGTATAAATTACGGTTTTTAGGAGTAAATATGACAACAGTAAATTACAATATTCGTATTGATAAAGAATTACGAGACCAAGCTTTTGCCGTGCTTGATAGGTACGGCTTGCCACCGTCACAAGCGGTAAAAATTTTTCTTAATCAAATTGCACGCACTAATCGTATTCCCTTGTCATTTGATTATGAACAACAGCCAAATATGATTACACAAAGGGCAATCAATGAGTTAGAAAATGGCGGTGGCACGGCATACGCTAATTTAGAAGATTTATTAGTGGAGTATAGAAAGTGATTTTTAGTTAAGCAACGTGAGTTCGGAATAATTATCTTTTTAATTCTATTAAAAATCAATAGATTAAAAAATATAAATTTATTTTTAAAAATAGTGTTAGCTAATTATTAAATCGTAGAGACGTAGCATGCTACGTCTCTACTAAAATATATTTAAATAAATCAACTAGTTATATTTTTCTTAAATTGAATTTACGTTAAGCACTAAAAAAGCGTGAAATTCCTCACGCTTTTTACAGATTAAAATAATAAATTATTTTTCTAAATAAAATGTAGCTTCCATAATCCCATGACGAATATCACTGATAGTCCACTCAGTTGGAATGACAGAAACAATTCTCCAACCTTTATTATATAAACTTTTTAAGTTGGTTTCCTTATACATACCGCTATTAGGTTGTGGAATTCTACAAGTTACAGCCTCTCCAGAAGGGCTACCATAACAATACATAATCTGTTTTGCATTGGCAGTACCACTAAAAGCAAGTGCTAACACACTAGCAAGAATAATTTTTTTTAACATCACTATACTCCTTTTAACTAATTGAATTAATACAACTTAGACATGATTATCGTAAAATAAAATCAGTCAATATACAAATCCAATTTCGACAATTTACAATCGAATTAGAATAATTTATTATCCAATTTTGATTTTTATGTTATTATTTCATTATTCAGATAATTGGAGATAAAAAATGACAGAAGTTTATGATAATATTCGTGCCATGCGAGAAAAACAAAATCTAACGCAAGAGGAAATGGCGGATAAATTACACATGTCTACAAGTGGCTATGCGAAGATTGAGCAAGGCAAAACAAAACTTTTTCATGAAAAATTAGAACATATCGCTGAAGTTTTTGGGATTTCTATTTATCAATTAATGCCTCCAAATAGTGATGTTAATATTTCCGTTGGCGATAATAATAGCAATTATAATAATTCATGTTATGGTAACAACACCGCAGAAATAGAAAAATTACAATTATCATTAAAATACAAAGATGAATTACTCCGCCAAAAAGATAACGAAAATAACGCATTAAAAGAAATTATCGAACTTTTAAAAAATAAAACCTAAAAATTTCCCCTAGATTTTTTTTGCAAAATAAGGTACATTATATAAGAATATTAAATATATATTTTTATATTTAGTTTTAAATTAAATTTTATTTACCCCCAAACTTAATCAATAGATAAAGGAGTGTCTAATGACTGATTTTCATACAGGTCTCGGCAAAACTCGTGCCAACCATGTCGCCCTAACCCCAATCGATTTTCTGGAGCGTTCTGCCCAAGTATATCCACATAAAACCGCTATTATTTACGATGATTTACAGCATAATGAAATGACCCAAACATGGTCAGAAACCTTTGTGCGTTGTCGTAAAATGGCTGATGCTCTGTCAAAATTAGGCATTGGCAAAAATGATACCGTTGCCGTGATGTTACCCAATACGCCAGCTATGGTAGAGGTTGCCTTTGGTGTGCCTATGTCAGGCGGAGTTTTATGTACCTTAAATACTCGTTTGGATATTAACGCCCTAACTTTTTGCTTGCAACATAGCGAGGCAAAAGCTCTTATTTTAGATACAGAATTTGCAGGTCATGCGGAAATTATTGCAGAAACTTTTCCAAATTTAACCATTATTCATTCTCGTGATAAGGCGTTGGATAATGGTACGACCTTTGGACAAATGACCTATGAAGAACTGATTGCCACAGGGGAAGACCTTGAAAATTGGGAAAAACCTGAAGATGAGTGGGACGCAATTTCGCTCAATTATACCTCAGGAACAACAGGCATTCCTAAAGGTGTGGTTTATCATCATAGAGGGGCGACGTTAAACGCCGTTTCTAATATTCTTGATTGGGATATGCCAAAATTTGCCACTTATTTATGGACATTGCCATTATTTCATTGTAATGGTTGGTGTTTCCCTTGGACGGTTGCCGAGCGTGCAGGCGTGAATGTCTGTTTACGCAAAATTGATGCCAATTTAATTTTAAAACTGATTGAAAAATATAAAATTACTCATTATTGTTCTGCTCCTGTGGTGCATAGCATGATTAGTACAGGCGAGCAAGCATTAAAAGATGCGATTACTCATAAAGTCAATGGCTGGGTAGCAGGAGCTCCACCATCGGAAACTATGTTAGAAAAAATGGAAGAAATGGGCTTTCATATTACCCATGTCTATGGTTTAACCGAAGTTTATGGACCCGTTACCGTCTGTGCTGAGCATGAACAATGGGACGAATTAGACGTTGCAGGACGAGCCAATAAAAAATCTCGTCAAGGGGTGGCATCGCATTTAATGGCAGGATTTGAAGTATTTAAACAAGGTACAAGCATTCCTGTTGAAGCAAATGGCGTGGAAATGGGCGAACTTGCCTTGCGTGGTAATATGGTGATGAAAGGCTATCTAAAAAGCCGTAAAGCCACTGATAAAGCTTTTGCAGACGGCTGGTTTAGAACAGGCGACCTTGGCGTAAAATATCCTGATGGCTATATTAAAATCATGGATAGGCTGAAAGATATTATCATCTCAGGCGGTGAAAATATTTCTAGTATTGAAGTGGAAAATATTCTTTATAAACTTGATGAAATTGTTAGTTGTGCGGTGGTGGGTGCTCCGCATGAAAAATGGGGCGAAGTGCCTGTTGCCTTTATTGAAATTGCCGAGGGCTGTACCCTATCTCGTGATGAAGTGATTGAGCATTGTCGCAAGCATTTAGCAGGTTTCCAAGTGCCAAAACATGTTATCTTTACCGAAACGCCAAAAACGAGCACAGGTAAAGTACAGAAATTTGAGCTACGGCAAGCGGCAAAATCACTTGCCCACGAAGAACCAAAAGTTAGTCATAAATAAGAAAAATGGATAACTTTAATTGTTAATTTTTTCTTCCACCTTTTTATCCACCCACCAATAATCAATGCCAATCGCATTGGTTGGCGGTGTGGTGTGCTTATACTGTTGCCAATATGCCACATTATAAGTGGTTTTCCCATACATGGGCACAAGATAATAACCCGCTCGCAACAACCTATCTAACACCTTGGTATAAAGAACAATTTCCTCACGATTTTTCGCTTTAATTAGCTTATCAATGACTTTATCAATCGCCTTATTTTTAATGCCTGCAAGGTTACGATTGCCTTGTTGCTCAGCAGATTTACTACCCCAATAA
>PDWJ01009613.1_pt1 | contig 13402 bp, 10 predicted proteins | sample 1430881 | NCBI WGS metagenome assembly PDWJ01 (sample SAMN01162460, study PRJNA174530) | Oral metagenome, whole genome shotgun sequencing project. | biome: Marine environment; feature: Marine mammal; material: Swab sample of the gingival sulcus; isolation source: swab sample of gingival sulcus... | reverse complement strand
GCTGGCTGTCGTGGGCGCCGGGCAGTTCCGGAGCGGCCACCTTGCCCCAGACGAAGGCCGGATCCGCGCCCATGACCTCCAGACCGGCGCTGTTGGCCAACTGGCGGGGCATGAGGATTTCGGCCTTGCGCTCGGAAGCCTCCAGCAGGGCGACCAGATTGGCAAAGATCTCCAGATCGCCGGCGGCGGCATCCTGGGGACGGTCCACCCCGTGGACCACCACGATGTTCCTGGCCCCGCGCACCAGATCGGCGGCCTGCTGGATCTGTTCCATCTGGACTCCTGCCTTGGCCGCGGCCAGCTCGCTGTCGCCGCCGTCCCGATTGGCCAGGAATTCCGTCGCGCCTGCCAGGCCCTCGGCCTTCAGGTCGCCGCTGTCCAGCAGCTCCTGCAACACGGCGTTCCAGAAATAGGAGGCGCGCCCGCGCAGGGGATCCACCGTCAGCGTTCCCAGGTGCAGATCCGCCGGGTCCAGGGTGCTGTTGACCACGATGAGCTTGGCGCCCCCATCGCGCACCGGCGCGATGACATCCACATTCAGCACCAAGTGATCCGACTCCATGGCCGTGTTGTTGCAGATGATGAGGTCGGCGGTGGCCAGGCAGCTGCGGTCCGCGGTGCTGGCCGTCAGGCCCAGGACCGGGTCCATGGCGCCGCTGCGGCCGGCCCCCGAAAGGACGGCCAGGGAGCCGATGTTCCCCGTGCCGAGGCCTTCCCGGGCGATGCGCGCGGCCAGGTACATCTCCTCGTTGGTCACTTCCGGGCTGACGAAGACGCCCACGGCCTCGGGGCCGTGCTTCCGGGCCACGGCCCGCAGGTTTTCCACCACCCGGGTGACGGCCTCGTCCAGGGCCAGGGGGTTGTGGTTGTGGCCGTCGCGTTCGCGCGGGGCGCGCAGGCGCTCGCTCTGGATCATCAGCTCGCTGCCGAAACGGCCGTAGCGGCAGAGGTAGTCTCCGGCCACATCGTTGCTGGTGGTATAGTAGCTGGCGGCTCCGAACCGGCGCACCTTCACCTCGCAGCCCACGCTGCAGAAACCGCAATGGGTCAGCTGGTCCTGGGTGTCCAGGCAGGCGCGGCCCTGGAAGGCGTACTTGGGGGTCAGCGCGCCCACGGGGCAGGCGTCGATGCAGTTGCCGCAGCTGACGCAGTTGGTGTCCTGCAGGGCATCGTTCATGGCCGGGCGCATTTCCGTCTTGAAGCCGCGGCCGACCAGGCCCAGGGCGCTGATGGGCAGCACGCGCTCGCAGGTGCGGATGCAACGACTGCACAGGATGCACTTGTTGGGGTCGTAGCTGACGTAGGGGTGGCGCTCGTCGGGCTTGTGCTTGCGCACGTAACCCTTGTAGCGGTTCATGTCCACGTCGTATTCCTCGCCGTACAGGCGCAGGCTGCAGTCATCGAAGCGCACGCAGCCGCAGCTCAGGCAGCGGGCCGTCTCGTGGGCGTTGTCGGCAAATTCGAAGCCCGTGGCCACCTCGGCGAAGCTGTTGCGCCGCTGATCCACCTCCAGCAGGTGCAATTCGTGGCGCGGGGATTCCGGGATCTCGCCCAGTTCCTGCTTGCCGGGCTTGGTCCAGAAGCTCTTGTTGACGACGAAGGGTTCGCGCTGGCGCTCGGTGCCCAGCACGTAGCTGATCATGGTCTTGGCGGCGCGCTGGCCGTCGCCGATGGCATCGATGACCACGGTGGGCCCGTCGTCCACGGCGTCGCCCCCGGCGAACACGCCGGGGATGTTGGTCTCCAGGGTGGTGGTGTCCACGGCGTAGGTGTTCCAGCGGGTCAGCTCCACGGCACCCGCGTCGGTCTCCGTCAGACCATCCAGGACGGTGTCCTGGCCGATGGCGCTGATGGCCAGGTCGCAGGGCAGGTCGAAATCGCTGCCCTCCTGGGGGATGGGGCGGCGGCGGCCGCTGTCGTCGGGCTCGCCCAGGACCATGCGCTGGCAGCGGATGGCCTGCAGCTTCCCGTTATCCCGCTTGATGCCGATGGGGGCCATCAGCTCCATGATCTCCACGCCCTCTTCCAGCAGATCCTCGATCTCCATCTTGTCCGCGGGCATCTGGGCCTTGGTGCGGCGGTAGACGACGATCACCTTGGAGGCGTTCAAACGCCAGGCCGTCCGGGCGCAGTCCATGGCCGTGTTGCCGCCGCCCACGACCACCACCACCTGCCCTTCCAGGGACTGGGGCGTTTCCACCTGAACCGGCAGCCAGTCCGCGCCGGTGACCACGCCCTGGGTGTCGTGTTCGCCTTCCACGCGCATGCTCTTGCCCGTCCAGGCGCCCGCCCCGATGAAGACGGCGTCGTGCTTGGCGCGCAGCTCATCCAGGGTGATGTCCTTGCCGATGCGCACGCCGCAGTGGATTTCCGCGCCGGCGCGCTCGATGTATTCCACTTCCTTGTCCAGCACGGAGTCGGGCAGGCGGTACTCGGGGATGCCGTAGCGCAGCATGCCGCCGGTGCGGTCCAGGGCCTCGTAGATGACGGGTTTGATGCCCTTGCGGCCCAGATACCACGCCGCCGTCAGGCTGGCGGGTCCGCTGCCCACCAGGCCCACGCTCTTGCCGGTGTCCGGCTCGCAGACGGGGTCGGCGGCGTAGATGTCGCCCTGGTCCGTGACGAAGCGCTTGATGTTGTTGATGGCCACGGGGGTGTCCACGTCATCGCGCCGGCAGACGACCTCGCAGCGGCGCACGCAGATGCGGCCGCAGACCGCGGGCAGGGGGTTGGCTTCGCGGATCAGGTCCACGGCCTTCTGGGTCTCGCCCATGGCCGACAGGGCGATGTAGCCCTGGGCGTCCACATGGGCGGGGCAGCCCTGCATGCAGGGGCTGATGCAGTCGGCGTAGTGGTTGCTCAGGAGCAGCTCCAGGGCGGTTTTGCGGCTGGCCTTGATGCGCGCGTTCTTCGTCTCCACCTTCATGCCATCCATGACGCGGGTGGCGCAACTGGGGACCAGGTTGGGACGCCCTTCGACCTCGACCACGCACACGAAACAGGAGCCGTAGGGCTTCAGCTCGGGGCTGTGGCACAGGGTGGGGATGGTGTCCAGCTCCTGCTCGTGGACCACTTCCAGGATGGTCTGGCCCGGACGGGCCTCCACGTCCTTACCGTTGATCGTCAGTTTGATGGTGCTCATCCGTCGCTCCTGTTTATTCGGTGAAGATGGCGTCGAAACTGCAACTGGTCAGGCATTTGCCGCACTTCACACAAGCATCCACATCGATGATGTGGATTCCCTTCTTGACTCCGCTGATGGCCTCGACGGGGCAGTTGCGGGCGCACACGGTGCAGCCGTTGCACTTCTCGCCGTCGATGAAGAAATGGACCAGCGCGGTGCAGCTGCCCGCCGGGCAGCTTTTTTCGTGGATATGCGCTTCATACTCATGCAGGTAGTACCGCAGGGTGGTCTGCACCGGATTGGGGGCCGTTTGGCCCAGGCCGCACAGGCTGGCTTCCTTGATGCGCACCGACAGCTCCTTGAGCTTTTCGATGTCTTCCGCTTCGCCCTCGCCGCGCACCAGCCGCTCCAGGATTTCCAGCATGCGCAGGGTGCCGATGCGGCAGAAGGTGCACTTGCCGCAACTTTCGCTTTGGGTGAATTCCAGGAAGAAGCGCGCGATCTCCACCATGCACGTGGTCTGGTCCATGACCACCATGCCGCCCGAACCCATGATGGCGCCGGTCTTGGGGATGGTCTCGAAATCCACGGGGATGTTCTTCTGGTCGGCCGGGATGCAGCCGCCGCTGGGACCGCCCATCTGCACGGCCTTGAAGGTGCCGCCTTCCTTGATGCCGCCACCGATGTTGAAGACCAGCTGCTCGATGGTGGTGCCCATGGGCACCTCCGCCAGGCCGCCCTTGGCCACGCGGCCGGCCAGGGCGAAGACCTTGGTGCCCTTGCTCTTCTCGGTGCCGAACTTGGCGTACTCGGCGGCGCCCTGGTGGATGATCCAGGGCACGTTGGCGTAGGTCTCCACGTTGTTGTTGTTGGTGGGTTTGCCCCACAGACCCGCCTCGGCGGGGAAGGGGGGGCGAATGCGGGGCATGCCCCGCTGGCCCTCGATGGAGGCGAACAGGGCGGTTTCCTCGCCGCAGACGAAGGCCCCGGCTCCCTGCTTGATCTTCATGTCGAAATCGAAGCCGGAGCCCATGATGTCCTTGCCCAGGAAACCCTTGGCGCGCGCGGCGGCCAGGGCCAGCTCCAGGCGCTTGATGGCCAGGGGGTATTCCGCGCGGCAGTAGATGTAGCCGAACGTCCCGCCGATGGCCTTGGCGCAGATGATCATGCCCTCCAGGACGCTGTGGGGATCGCCCTCCAGCACGGAGCGGTCCATGAACGCGCCGGGGTCGCCCTCGTCGGCGTTGCAGACCACGTACTTCTGGTCGCCGTCGTACTGGGCGCAGAAGCTCCACTTCAGACCGGTGGGGAAGCCGGCGCCGCCGCGTCCGCGCAGTCCGCTGTCCTTCACCTCCTGGATGACCTCCTCGGGGGTCATCTCCAGCAGGGCCTTGCGCGCGCCCTCGTAGCCGCCGCGCGCCACGTAATCCTCGATGCACTCGGGATCGATGTGGCCGCAGTTGCGCAGCACGATCCGCTCCTGCAGGTCCAGATAGGTGGCCTCGCTGCCGCCGGTCTTGCCGTCTTCCATGAAGTAGACCAAGCCATCGCCCTCCAGGCGCTCGCCGCCCTGGACGTGCTTCTCGAAGATCTCCTGGGCGCCCTTGGCATCGACGCCGCCGTAGATCACGCGGCTCTGGCCGTCGTTGATCTCCACCAGAGGCTCCCGGAAACACATGCCGATGCAGCCGGTGATACCCAGCTCGGCGACTCCGGGGTTGGCCTCCACCAGCTCGCCCAGCTTGTCGTATGTTTCCTGCGCGCCGGCCGACAGGCCGCAGGTTCCCATTCCCACGATGATTTTCTTCATGAAAGCGCTCCTGCGACAGTTAGCTGTTGGAGGTTGCCTTGGTCTTGCCGGCCTTGCGCGCGTTGCGCGTGATCTTGCGCACCAGCTTGCGGGTGGAGGCCGGGTTCAGGCTGCCGTGGGTATCTTCGTTGACCATCACCACCGGGGCCAGGGAGCAGCAGCCGATGCAGGCCACGGTCTGCAGGGTGAACAGGCCGTCCTCGGACGTTTCGCCCACACCCACGCCGATCTCATCCTCGATGGTCTCGGTGATCATCTTGGCTCCGGAGACATGGCAGGCGGTGCCCGCGCAGGCGCGGATCACGTACTGGCCCATGGGGCGCAACCGGAATTGGCTGTAGAAGGTGATGACCCCGTAGATCTCCGATTCCGGAGTGCCCGTCACACTGGATATATAGCTGATGGCCCGGCGGGGGATATACCCGAAATGGTCCTGGGCGGACTGCAGAAGGGGGATGAGTTCGCCGGGGGCTCCATCGTATCGCCACAGGCGGTAGCTGAAGTTCTCCTGCTGGGTGGCCATGTGTTGTCCTTTCACCTTTCGTGGGCCGCGCCGGCATCCTGGAACAGATCGGCGGCGCTCCGAACAACCGGAACTTTCCCGGCGGGAAAGCCCTACTCCTCGATCAACGTGATCACCTTGGCTTCCCGCACGCGCAACACGCCGTCGATCTGGGAAAGCTTCTGGATGATCCGCGGAGCCTTGCCCATGGCGCCCGAACTGGTGATCATGCCCACCAGCTTGGCACCCTGGTCGATGACGTCGCAGAACAGAACCTCGTCCACGAAGGAGACGGTGGTGAAGATCGTCTGGATCGCGTCGGGGTCGATATCCACGGTGATGTAGCTGAGGGTGCCGGGTTGGGCGTCGGCCTGGGCATCCTGCTCCCGGCCCTCGGCGGAAGCACGCGCGGCCTGCTGGTACATGGCGATGAATCGGGCCACATCCCGGTCCAGCCTGGGCCGCTCCACCGGGCTCATGTTCAGCACCTTCAGGCCCGGCATCTCCCGGACAGGGGCGAAGGCGGCCCGCACCGCATCCAGGGTGGGGCCTTCGGCCTTGAGGATGATGTCGAAGTCCCCGCGCACCGCGTCGCAGCTGGTGATACCCGGCAACCGGTACAGCGTGTCGTAGAGGGTGAAGCCGCGCTCCGGCTCGGTCACCTTCACCGTCAGGTAGGCGCTCACGGATTCCGGCGCGCCCTCGTCCTCGGCTTCGGTGGGGGCGGCGGTGTCCGTCTGGCCGGGCTCCAATGCCTCCAGGGCGGTCACCAGTTCCGCGATTTCGAACGGTTTTTCCAGGAATCCGGTGTTCCCGGCACTGAGGGCGGCCTTTTCCAGCTCATCGTCCCCGAATCCGGTGATGACCAGGACGGGAAGCTTGGGGTGCTGGTCACGGATGACTTTGAGGATCTTGAGACCATCGATATCGGGCATGAAAATATCGGTGACAAGGTAGTTGTAGGCCTCACCTTGATGGTGGGCCCGGTTCAACTCGTGGATGGCGCTGATGCCGTCCGGACAGGCCACCGCAACGTAGTCTTCCCGGGCCAAACCAGCGGTCAGATAGTGCCGGATTTCCTTCGCATCGTCGATGACCAGAACGTGACCTTTCAAGGCAATCCTCCTGGTTGGGGGGCCGTTGAGAGTCAACGGTAGTACCTACCGGTTTTAACGCAAGAACAGAAGATAATTGCCTTTGTGCCCGCCGAGGTGATGGCCTGGCGGTACACGTGGTCCTGCACATCCCCGGCGGCGAAGACGCCGTCGATTTCCGTGGCGGTGACGTTGGCCTTGGTGATCAGGTAGCCGTTCTCGTCGGTTTTCAGCACCCCATCCAGGAATTGGGTGTTGGGGGTGTGCCCGATGGCGATGAAGCAGCCGGTCACCGGCAGTTCACTCATCTCGCCGTTGGTCGTGTCCTTGAGCGCGAGGGCCCTGAGGTTGCCCTGCTCGTCGCCCACGTAATGGTCGATGACCTTGTTCCAGGCCACGGTGATCTTGGGATTGGAAAGGGCCCGCTCCTGCATGATCTTGGATCCGCGCAGCTCATCCCGGCGGTGGATCAGGGTCACGCTCTTGGCGAAGTTCGTCAGGTAGGTGGCTTCCTCCAGGGCTGTGTCGCCGCCACCGACCACGGCAATGTCCTGGTCGCGGAAGAAGAATCCGTCGCAGGTGGCGCAGGCGCTCAGGCCCCGACCCATGAACTTCTGCTCGTTCTCCAGCCCCAGCCAGCGGGCGGTGCTGCCCGTGGCGATGATCACCGCGGGGGCCTCGTAGGTGGCCTTGGAGGTGATGACCTTCTTCATCTCCCCGCTGAAGTCCACGGCGGTGACGGTTTCGCTGTGGAAGCGGGTGCCGAAGCGCTCGGCCTGGGCCTTCATCTTCACCATCAGTTCGGGGCCTTCGACGCCCTCGGGGAAGGCGGGGAAGTTCTCCACGTCCGTGGTGATGGTCAGCTGGCCACCAGGCTGGTCACCCTCGAAAAGAATGTGGGGGATATTGGCCCGGCCCAGATAGATGGCCGCGGTGTAGCCGGCGGGGCCGGCGCCGATGACGATGGCTTTGTAGTCGGACATGGTTGCTCCAGAGGGATGAAGGGATTGGGCGGGGCCCAGGTTGAAATCAGCTTGTCGCTATACTTATGCGAATTCGGGCAGATGTCAACATGGGTGGGGCCCGGATGGCGCCACAGCGCCACGACAGCCTCACGCGACCCGGAAAAAACCCTGGCCCACGGCTTGACGAAACGGGCATGGGCTGTTATCTATTCCAGTCCTGCAATACAAGTCCCATGGCCTGTTGGGCGCCCTCGCGAGGCGGGGGACCGGGTCGGACGGGTATTTTTGTGCTGTCCGGATCTGTGTTATCCAGACCTGTGTTCCCAGAACTAATGGGGGCCTGATGGCCTGATGTGACGCGATGGCCTGGAACGGGCCATTCAAGGAGAAAAACGCGATGTACGCCGTAGTGAAGATCAAGAACCAGCAGTTCCGGGTCAGCCCCGAGGCCACGCTGCAGGTGCCCCTGTTCGATAATGAAGTGGGCGATACCCTGAATTTCGACGAAGTCCTGCTGATCGGTGATGGCGATGACGTGAAGGTCGGCAGCCCCACCATCGAGGGCGCCAGCGTCTCTGCCGAGGTCATCGAAAGCGTCGCAAGAACTATCGGCGTAAGAACGGGCACCGTCAGCCCTACACCCAGATCAAGATCACCGGTATCACCGGTTAACCCACGCCCGGCCCGGCTGTCGGGCGTCGGTCGGTAGACAAGGAGCGCAACCATGGCTCATAAAAAAGCAGGCGGCTCGACTCGTAACGGTCGCGATTCCAATGCCCAGTATCTGGGCGTCAAGCGTTTCGGTGGCCAGGCTGTCCGCGCCGGCACCATCATCGTGCGGCAGCGCGGCACCAAGATCCACCCCGGCAAGAACGTGGGCAAGGGCGGGGACGACACCCTGTTCGCCCTGATCGACGGCACGGTGGAGTTCCAGGATTTCCGCGGCTCCAAGAAGCGCGTGGCTATCGTTCCTTTCCAGTAAGCAACCGCTTGCCGGCGGGGTTCTGCCGCGGTCATGATCAAAACCCATTCCTCGTGCAGGGGGATGGGTTTTTCTCGTGCAGGGGGATGGGTTTTCTAGGGATGGGTTTGGGGTGCTGACTTTGCCCGCTCGGTGGGCGCCGGAAGTTTGCCCGTGAATTTTCAAGGGGAAGTGCTATATTGGCCTCCGGGCTGAAAAACCAAACCGCCCCCACGGAGGGAGCGGTTTTTTTTGGCGGGATATCCGGGGCGGAGTGACCGAACGGATGGGTTCGTGAAACCGGATTGATTCATGACCTGGCCCTGGATGAAGGAGCCCGATGAGCGTCCTGGTGGTGATTCCCTCTCGTTACGGCAGCAGCCGTTTCCCGGGTAAGAGCCTGGCCGATGTGCATGGCCGGCCTCTGGTGGTCCGCACGGTGGAGCGCGCCGCCGGCATGCTCAAGGCCGATCACATCGTTGTCGCCACCGATGACCAGCGCATCTTGCGAGCCGTCCAGGCCGCCGGCCACCAGGCCGAGATGACCGGGGACCATCCCACGGGAACCGACCGCATCGGTGAGGTCATGGCGCGCCACCCGGAGGCGGAGATCATCCTCAATTTGCAGGGGGACGAGCCGCTGCTGGATCCGGCCATCCCCGACCGTCTGGTGGGGGCCATGCAGGCTGACGCGCGCCTCGATATCGCCACCTGCGCCCATCCTTTTGCTGACCGCGCGGCCTGGCTGAATCCCCACAACGTGAAGGTTCTGGTCGACCACTCCGGCCAGGCGTTGTATTTTTCTCGGGCCGCCCTGCCCGGGTGTTTCCCGGGCCGGGAGGATCGCGGGCACGAACTGGCGCTGCGGCATGTGGGGCTTTACGCCTTCAGGCGCAAGGCCTTGGAGCGGTTTCTTGAGCTTGGACCTTCGGCTCTTGAGCAGGCCGAAGGTCTGGAACAGTTGCGGGCCATGGAAAACGGTATGCGGCTCAAAGTCTTGGTAATCGACCAGGCTCCGGTGGGTGTGGACACTCCCGAAGATCTGGAACTGGTGCGGAAAATCTGGCGTGAATAATTCGGGCTAACCCCTGGACCGGCGCCGCTGGTCCGCAGGAGATGATGAGAATGGCCAAATTCGTGTTCGTGACCGGCGGGGTGGTTTCCGCCCTCGGCAAAGGCATCGCCGCGGCGTCCCTGGGGAACCTGCTGAAGGCCCGGGGCCTGAACGTGGTTCTCCAGAAATTCGATCCCTACCTAAACGTGGATCCCGGGACCATGAGCCCCTTCCAGCACGGCGAGGTCTTCGTTTTGGACGATGGCGCCGAGTGTGATCTGGACCTGGGCCACTACGAGCGTTTCACCGACACCAACCTGGATCAGGACAACAACCTGACCAGCGGCCGGGTCTACGAGACCATCCTGACACGCGAGCGCAAGGGCGAGTACCTGGGCCGCACCGTGCAGGTGATCCCCCATGTGACGGATGAGATCAGGCGCCGCATCGGCCTGCCGGCGGAGAAGAATCCCGATGTCGATGTGGTCATCACCGAGATCGGCGGCACCGTGGGCGATATCGAGAGTCTGCCCTTCCTGGAGGCCATCCGCCAGTTCCGCCTGGACCGTCCCATGAACGATACCGCCAGCGTGCATCTGACGTTGGTGCCGTACATCCCCACCGCCGGGGAGATCAAGACCAAACCCACCCAGCATTCGGTGCGGGAACTGCGCAGCATCGGCATCCAGCCGGATTTCCTCATGTGCCGCACCGAAAAGCCCATCGGCGAGGATGCCCGCAGCAAGATCGCCCTGTTCTGCAACCTGCCCAAGAGCAGCGTCATGGACGGCACCGACGCCGAGAGCATCTACGAGGTCCCCCTGAATCTGCACGCCCAGGATTTCGACCGCCTGCTCTGCGAGCGGCTGGGGCTGGAGACCGAAGAGCCGGATCTGGAGCCCTGGCGCAAGCTGGTCATCGGCATCCTCAACCCGCCGGAGAAGGTGAAGATCGCCATCGTCGGCAAGTACGTCGAGCTGAAAGACGCCTATAAAAGCATCACCGAGAGCTTCGTGCACGCCGGCATCCCCAACCATGTGGGCGTGGATCTGGTGTGGGTGGACAGCGGGGATCTGGAGAAGAGCGAGGTCGGCGAGCGCCGCATGCGCGAGATCTTCCACGACATCCACGGCATCCTCATCCCCGGCGGATTCGGCGACCGGGGTATCGAAGGCAAGATCGCGGCGGTGCGTTTCGCGCGGCAGAACAAGCTGCCCTTCTTCGGCATCTGCCTGGGGCTGCAGTGCGCCATCATCGAGATCGGGCGCGATCTGGCGGGCCTGGAGAAAGCCGGCAGCGCCGAGTTCGATCAGGGGACGCCGCACCCGGTGATCCACCTGATGGAGGAGCAGAAGAAGGTCAGCAACCTGGGCGGCACCATGCGCCTGGGCAGTTGGCCCTGCCACCTCAAGCCGGACAGCCGGGCTTACCAGGCCTATGGGGAATTGGAGATCAACGAGCGGCATCGCCACCGCTACGAGGTCAACAACACCTACCGGGAGCGTTTCGAGGAGGCGGGCGTGGTCTTCTCGGGCACCTCGCCGGATGGCCAGCTTGTCGAGATCATGGAACTTCCCGCCCACCCGTTCTTCCTGAGCGTCCAGTTCCATCCCGAATTGAAGAGCCGGCCCCGCCGGCCGCATCCCCTTTTCAAGGCCTTCGTCAAAGCCGCCGCGGAGCATCAGGAGATGATGCGGGAAGAGGCGTCCGACGAGAATCCCGAGGCCGCGGCGCCGGGTTCCGCATCCGGCTCCGCGGCCTCCGAAGGACAGGCATGAGCGTCGCCAAACCCATCACCCTGCGGGGGCATCGCATCGGGGCGGGCCAGCCGCTGTATATCATGGCCGGGCCCTGCGTCCTGGAGGATCCCGACGAGATGCTGCAGGTGGCGCAGGAACTGGCCGAGACCTGCGATCGCCTGGGCGTGGGGTACTGTTTCAAGGCCAGCTACACCAAGGACAATCGCACCAGCAGCGCCAGTTATCGGGGGCCGGGCCTGGAGGATGGTCTGCGGTTGCTGGACCGCATCAAAGAGGCGGTGGGGGTGCCCGTGCTGACGGATATCCACCACCCCGAAGATGCGGACGCCGTGGCCCAGGTGGCGGAAATCCTGCAGATTCCGGCATTCCTGTGCCGGCAGACGTCCTTGCTGGAGGCGGCCGGTCGGACGGGCCGCATCGTCAACATCAAGAAGGGGCAGTTCCTGGCGCCGGAGGACCTGAGGCATGGCGACGGGAAAGTGGTCGCGGCCGGCGGGCGCGACGTCCTGTTTACCGAGCGCGGCACTTTTCTGGGGTACCGGGACCTGACGGTGGATTTCCGCGGCATCCAGATCATGCGCAATCTGGGCCGGCCCGTGGTCTTTGACGCGACCCATTCCGTGCAGTCCCCCGGCAGCACCGGCACCACCACCGGCGGCAAGCCCGAACTGATCCCCCTGCTGGCCCGTTGCGGCGTGAGCGCCGGTAGCGACGCCGTTTTCCTGGAGGTGCATCCGGAACCGGCCCGGGCCAAATCGGACGCGGGCAGCCAGATGCCCCTGGAGCATTTCGAGGGCCTGGTCAGCCAGTTGATCCGGTTCCGGGACCTGTTCAACGAGGTGACCGGATGAGTGACCGGCTGAACGACCCTGCGCGGGACCGCGGGACCGCGTGGCCGCCACGCACCGCGGAGCAGTATCGGGCGGAAGCCGTCCAGGTGCTGGGTGAAGAGCTGGCCACCGCCTTCGGTCGCGTGAAGTGCCTGGTCTTCGATTGCGACGGCGTCCTGACCGCGGGCAACCTGATCTACGGCCCGGAGGGCGAGGCCCTCAAGGAATTCCACAGTCACGACGGCCTGGGACTGGTCATTGCCCGCATCGCCGGGCTCAAGCGTGCCGTGCTGACGGGCCGCAACAGCAGCATCGTGGAACGCCGCTGCACCGAGTTGCGTTTCGACAGCATCAAGCTGGGACGTTTCGACAAGCGGCAGGCTCTGGAGGAGATCTGGCAGGAAACGGGCTGTGGCCCCACGGACACCCTTTACATGGGGGATGACCTGATCGACCTGCCGGCCATGCACCAGGTCTTCCTGCCGGTGACGGTGCCCGGGGCGCCCGCCGAGGTGACGGAGCATTGCCGCTACCAGACCCGGGCCATCGGCGGGCACGGCGCCGTGCGGGAGATCACGGATCTGGTGCTCAAGGCCGGCGGCCTGTACACCGTCGGGCTTCGGCGCCTGCTGGAAAAGAGTTGGCAGCCCACCCGCAAGGAGCTGTCCAGCGACCAGGACCTGGATCCGGGGGAGTTGACCCAATGATGCCGCAGCCGCAGAAGATCACCCGCACGGACGACGAAATCATCGCCATGGGGCAGGGGACTTTCCGGGAAGAGGCGGCCACCCTGGAGACGGTGGCCGCCAGCCTGGACGGCAGCTTCGCCGAGGCCGTGCGCCGGCTCCACGCCTGCCGGGGGCGCGTCCTATGCACCGGCCTGGGCAAGAGCGGCAACGTGGCCCGTAAGATTGCCGCCACCCTGACCAGCACCGGCACCCCCAGCCACTTCATCCACCCGGTGGAGGCGGCCCATGGGGATCTGGGGGTCATCGACGAGGACGATATCCTCATCGCCCTGAGCCGCAGCGGCAACAACAGCGAGGTGGTGGACCTGATTTCCCGCTGCCGGCAGGCGGGCATGGGGACCATCGCCATCACCGCGGGCGCCGGCTCGGAGATGGCGACCATCAGCGATATCGTGCTGCACACGCCGGTTGCCAAGGAAGCCTGCCCTCTGGATCTGACGCCCACCAGCAGCGCGGTGGCGGCCATGGCCATGGGGGATGCCCTGACGGTGGCCCTGATCCGGTTGCGCGGTTTCCGCAGCGAGGATTTCGCGCGCTTCCATCCCAGCGGGGC
>PDWJ01004969.1_pt1 | contig 13405 bp, 11 predicted proteins | sample 1430881 | NCBI WGS metagenome assembly PDWJ01 (sample SAMN01162460, study PRJNA174530) | Oral metagenome, whole genome shotgun sequencing project. | biome: Marine environment; feature: Marine mammal; material: Swab sample of the gingival sulcus; isolation source: swab sample of gingival sulcus... | reverse complement strand
GCAATACAGGCAATCCGCATACTTTTTGATTTTTCTTGTCAAAACAAACAAAATATGCAATCGGTAAATCTGTTTTAACAACTTCGGAACAATTACGTTCCTCCATTTTTTACAGCTTTTTACAGCAAGGGGAAAATATGGCTACCAATCTTTATATTACGGCAACAGACTCAAAAAGCGGAAAATCCGCCGTTACTTTAAGTCTTATGCACTTCCTGCTCCGACATATCGACAAAGTCGGATTTTTTCGTCCGATTATTGCAGGCAAAACAAATGAACGAGACCATGATATAAATCTTATTCTTTCTGAGTACAAACTAGACATGCAGTACGAAGAAACTTATGCATATACAATGCAAGAAGCCTCAGAGCTAATTAACAACGGGCAAAGTTCTGTCTTAATAGAAGGTGTTTTAAATAAATTTAAAGAATTAGAAAAAAAATTCGATTTTATTTTATGCGAAGGAACAGATTTTGACAGCGGAATTTCTGCTCTTGAATTTGACATAAATGCCGACATCGCACTCAACCTTTCATCTCCTGTTCTTCTTGTCATCAATGGACAAAAAAATACAATTGACGAAATTGCCAGTTCCGTTCATATCGCTGTTGATTCATATCACAAAAAAGGCGTTGATGTTTTTGGAAGCATCGTCAACCGCACCAATCCAAAGCTCGATAAACAACAAATCTTAAAAAAGATACAAGACGAAACAAAAGAAATGGTCACTCTTTCCTTTCTTTTACCGGAAGAACCAACTCTTATTCGTCCGACAATTAAAGATGTAAAACAGGCTTTGAATGCACAAGTATTGTACGGACAAAAATTTATGCATACACAGGTCAACGACTTTGTTACCGCTGCAATGCAAATTCCACATTTTCTTGATTATGTACAGGAAGGAAACCTCATTATTGTACCCGGAGACCGTGCCGGTATCATTCTTAGCTCTTTAATTATGCACGGTTCTGCTCACTATCCAAATATTTCGGGCATTTTGCTGACCGGCGGAATACCGCTTGATGACAATGTTGCCAAACTGATTGACGGCTTATCAAGCGACATCGTTCCTATTTTGCTGGTACAAGACCACACTTTCAAAACAACGGAAAAGCTCAATTCCTTGCGAGGACTGCTCGAACCGGGAGAAAACAAAAAAATCGCAACCGCACTTGCCCTGTTTGAAGCAAATATCGACGTAGATTGTTTGCACAAAAAACTCATTTCCAGCCGCAGCGAAAAAATCACGCCCAAGATGTTTGAATTTAACCTCATCAAACAGGCAAAAAGCAACAAACAGCGGATTGTTCTGCCTGAAGGCACGGGTAAACGGATTTTGCAGGCAACCGATATTTTGCACAGACGCGATGTTGCGGAACTGATTTTGCTTGGCGACCCAAAAACAATCAAAGCCAATGCAAGCCAATATCAGCTTGATTTGAACGGCGTTGAAATTATCGACCCGACAAAATCTCCGCTTTTGATGATGGTGCATAAAGGCGATGCCGACGGTATGGTTTCCGGTTCACGCAACACCACCGCCCACACGATTCGTCCGGCATTTCAAATCATCAAAACCAAACCAGGGGCATCGATTGTTTCCAGTGTCTTTTTGATGTGTCTTAAAGACCGCGTGCTGGTTTTCGGAGATTGTGCGGTCAACCCAAATCCGTCTGCATCAGACTTAGCGGAGATAGCCATCAGCTCCGCCCACACTGCCAAAATTTTTGGCGTTGAACCGCGAGTAGCAATGCTTTCTTACTCTACAGGTTCCTCGGGAAAAGGCGAAGATGTTGACAGCGTTATCGAAGCGACCAAAATAGCCCAAGAAAAAGCTCCCGAGCTGCTTTTGGAAGGTCCGATTCAATACGACGCAGCCATTGATATGAGCGTTGCCAAAACCAAATTGCCCGACAGCAAGGTAGCAGGACAAGCCACGGTTTTCATCTTCCCCGACCTCAACACGGGTAACAATACCTACAAAGCCGTCCAACGCAGTTCCGAACAGGCGATTGCTATCGGTCCGGTTTTGCAGGGTTTGAACAAGCCGGTCAACGATTTAAGCCGTGGCTGCACGGTTGCCGACATCGTCAACACCGTTGCCATTACGGCAGTACAGGCACAAGCGGAAAAAGCAAAATAATACGGCAATAAAAAACCTATATAAACCAAGTCAGGGACACGCTCCCTGACAATTTTTTTAACACTTTATCAACGAGGTACATTTATGAAAATACTGATTATCAATTCCGGCAGCTCTTCTTTGAAGTTCCAAATGATAGAAATGCAAGATAATTCCGTTCTATGTTCAGGACTTGTAGAAAGAATTGGCGAAAAAATGGGAAATGTTACATACAAAAAATTTCCCGATACCCCCCAAGAAGAAAAAACAACCTTGGAACAACCGGTTGAAAACCACGCAACAGCAATGCGTACCGTTGTAAAAATGCTCACGGACGGGGCAAAAGGCGTTATTAAAGACACAGCAGAAATCAGTGCTATCGGACACAGAGTTTTGCATGGTGGCGAAGCATTTACACAGCCGTCTCGCGTTGACGATAAAGTTATTCAGGCGATTAAAGACTGCATTCCGCTCGGCCCGCTGCACAATCCTGCCAACCTAAGCGGCATCGAAGTAGCTCAAGAGCTTTTCCCCGGCACTCCGCAAGCGGTTGTTTTTGATACCGAATTTCACCAAACAATGCCGCCCAAAGCATATTTGTACGCCCTGCCTTACGAACTGTACGAAAAGCATTCCGTTCGCCGCTACGGCTTTCACGGCACTTCTCATAAATATGTTGCCGCCGAAACAGCAAAACTGCTCGGCAAAAAGAAAGAAGATTGCAACATTATTACCGTTCACCTCGGCAACGGTTCAAGTCTTGCCGCAGTAAAAGCCGGCAAATGCGTAGATACCTCAATGGGTATGACTCCGCTTGCAGGCGTTGTTATGGGAACCCGCTGCGGCGACATCGACACCGCAATCCAACTATATTTGCACCAGACAAAAGGACTTTCTTTTGAAGAAATAGATACGCTTCTCAACAAACAAAGTGGTTTTAAAGGAATTTGCGGCGTAAACGATATGCGAGACATTCACTCCAAAGCCGAAAAAGGCGACAAACAAGCCCAGCTCGCCCTTGATGTATTTGTTTACAGCGTTACCAAATATATCGGCGCATACAGTACGGTCTTGGAGCGGGTCGATGCCATTACTTTTACTGCCGGAATTGGCGAAAACGACGACATCGCTCGTGAAAACATCTGTGCAGGTCTTAAAATCTTTGGCGTCAAAATCGACACGGAGAAAAACAAAAACCGCTTTAAAGAACCGACCGCCATTCATGCCGCCGACAGCAAGGTACAGGTCTGGGTCGTTCCGACAAACGAAGAATTGCAAATCGCCAGAGAAACAATGGCAGCTCTGGGCTTGAAAGCATAAAATCCCATTTTTAAAAACCCATACAAAAAAGGGCGACTTCAGTCGCCCTTTTGCTTATTTTCAAATCTCGTCTTTTTTGTTTTTTCGCCAAGGACGATTTTTGCTTTTTTTCTTATTCTTTCTCGATGTATAAACGGGCTTTTCTTCAGGCAGGGCAGTTTTTTCCCTCAGCATATTTGTATAGTACGAATCGAGCAGCATAGCGAGCAAAAGCCGCTGTTCCTCGCTTTCGTTTAAATTTTCCGCCAGCCGTGCAAAAGACTGAATGCGTTCTTTTTGCAAAAATCCCTTTTGCCGCGAGGCGGTTTCAAGCGAAGCAATAACACGCTGCGCTATTAAGTCTTCGATTTCGTCTTTTGAAGGAAGTTCAGATTTTTCAAAGGGCAGAGAAAATTTTTTGCCAATTGCCTGCAATTTTAACTCTTCCATAATATTTACAAGCGAAATCGCTCGCCCGCTCGCCCCTGCCCGTCCGGTACGCCCTGCACGGTGGATATAAATTTCGGGGTCTTCGGGCGGCTCGTACTGCAAAACATGCGACAATTCGGGAATATCAATGCCTCTAGCTGCCACATCGGTTGCCACCAAAAACCGCAGATTGCCTGCACGCAACCGAGCCAGCACCTGTTCGCGTTTTCCCTGACTCAAGCTTGAGCTTAACTCTTCGACATCGTAGCCAAATCGCCCCAGCACGGTCGCAACATAATGTACATTTTCTTTTGTATTACAAAAAATAATCGCCGAAGCCGGATTTTCATGCTCGATAATCTGCACAAGCACGCGGTCTTTTTCCATTTGGTCAACTTTATAATAGATATGGTCGGTTTCGGTTACATGGATTTGGTCAGTGCTTAAACTCAAAATCTGCGGCTCATGCAAAAATTCTTTTGACAACCGTAAAACCTGCGGCGGATAAGTCGCCGAAAATAACGCACACACATAATTTTTTGTCGGCAAATACGATTTCACCTCTCGCATGTCCTGATAAAATCCCATAGACAGCATTCTATCCGCCTCATCCAAAATCAAAAAATCAAGCTCGTCCAAACGAAGCGAACGACGAAGCAAATGGTCAAGCACGCGTCCGGGCGTTCCGATTACGATTTGCGAGCCGTTTTTGAGTCCGTCCAGCTGGTTTTTATACCCAACCCCTCCATATACTGACACAATTTTTATTTCACTACCGTCTGTGAGCGACATCGCTTCTTTGCAAACCTGCGAAGCCAGTTCTCTGGTCGGCACCAAAATCAGCGCCTGACAACAATCTTTTCCTGCTTCAATTTGCTCCAAAATCGGCAACAAATACGCTCCGGTTTTTCCGCTGCCCGTGCGAGATTGCACCATTATGTCTTTTTTTGCCAAAATATACGGACAGGCAACGCTTTGAACGGAAGTCAGCGTTTCCCAGCCTATTTTTTTACAACATTCCTGCCCAAACGAAGAAAGATTGACAAAAGTAAAATTCTTTACCAAATCTTGTATACTTTCTTCTTTTATTTGACTGTCTTTTTCCATAACTCTCCTTCCTTAATAAGCACTCTCTTTTTTACTTACTTTTATTCCTTAAAATCTCACTCTTTTTTTTACAATAAACATTGTTTGCGGCATTTACTTACTCAATTTAAAAATACGACTTGATTTTCCTCTCGTCTTACTGTACTTTCGATACTCAAAAAAGTGCAGCAACAATCATGCACTCTTCGGCAAAACAGGTTTTATCCTATAATCTGAAAAAAAGGGCTTGTAAATGAGTGAAAAAACAGAGTGGAACTGGGAAATCGGCACAAGACAAATAGCTCACACAGCCAAATCCAAAACCGAGATTGGCTGGCGTGAAGAATCCCAGGTCAGCCCGGACGGCGAACGGATTGCGGCTATTGTCAATGTTGGCGAAATGGATTTTGGTCTTTGTCTCAACGATGAAATCCTCGAAGAACACTACGAACGGGCGTGGAAACTCCACTTCGCTCCAAACGGACAACTCATCTGTCTGGTTTCACTGGACGAAGAACCGACCATTTCCATCGACGGAAAAGCAATCGAAGACCGCTTCGGATTTGTGTGGCAACCCATGTTTGCAGAAGGAACCATAGCCGCCGCCGTCCAAAACGATATGGAATACGGAATGTACCACGCAGATAAAGTCTGGGACAAATTTTTTATCAATGCCAACAACTTTGTCCTCAGCAAATCCGGCAAGACAACAGCCGCCTGCATACAACTCGAAGAACTCGGACAAGCCGACATTCAAAAATTTCAATCAGGCATATTCAGCGTTGCCGTCAATGGTACGCCTTGGAAAAACAAATTTGTCAACACTTGGACTCCTGCTATCAGTAGCGACGACGAGCTTGTCGCCGTACAAATCAGAAAAGACCTGTACCGCTACTCCGTTGCCGTCAACGACCAAGCATGGCATCAGGATTTTTCCATGGTCTGGGAACCGTTTTTTCACCCGAAAACCAACGATGTATACGCTCCTGTGCGTGTTGACGGCAAATGGGGCATAGCTCAAAACGGACATCTTACTGAGAATTGGCAACCGTCTTTTAACCAGCTCTGGCAGTGTCAGTTTAATGCCGACGGCTCAATTTTAGCCGCAATCGCCTCACCCGCCTACGGAAAATGGACGGTCGCCATCAACGGCAAACCGTGGCGTTTACAAGCATCTTTTATGGTTACGGATTTAACCATGTCTGAAGACGGTTCAACCATTGCCGTTCTCACCAAAAACGAACTCAATCGCTGGTCTGTAGCTGTAAACGACAAGCCGTGGTCAACAAATTGCGAAATGGCATATCCTCCCATCATTTCCGACAACGGCAAATATGTCGCCGTCAAAATGGAAAAAAACTCTCGCCAAACAATCGTTGTCAACGACAAACCCTACAACAAAGATTTCAGACAAGTCTGGGAACCGGTTTTTAGTCCCCAAAACGACAAAATTTTAATCAAGGCACTTAACGACAACGGAGAATATATCCGTATCGTTGAACCGTTAAGCCTTTTTACCAAATAGGAAAAACGATGAAAGCATTTTACGATTTGGTTACAGGACCTTTTGCATGGCTGTCTGCCTTTATATTTTTTACAGGAATTATTTTCAGACTTTATGAAGCATATATTTGGGCGAAAACAAAAGACCAAACGGTTTTACAGTATTTCAGCCTCAAATATTCTCTGCGTTCCATAATCCGCTGGAGTACGCCTTTTGCCACTTACAGTATGCGCCAACAACCGCTTATGACCTTTTTCTTCTTTTTATTTCACATTTGCGCCATTATTCCCCCTCTTTTTATTTCCGGGCATATCCTGCTTTTAGAAGAAAATTTCGGTCTTTCGTGGTTTACCATGCCTGATAAAGTTGCCGATATAATGACGGTTTTGGCTGTCATTGCCTGCCTCTTTTTTCTGTGGCGGCGACTGACAATTCCGACAGTCAAATACCTGACAAGCCCTATGGATTTTGTCATTTTGCTTATCACGGTCAGCCCGTTTTTAACCGGTTTTTTGGCTTATCACCAATTTTTTAATTATACCCTTATGATTTCGTTACATATTTTCAGCGGCGAAATTTTACTTATAGCCATTCCCTGCACACGCCTCAGTCATATGATTTTCGCTCCTCTTACTCGGGCGTATATCGGCTCGGAGTTCGGTGCAATCCGAAAAGCTCGAGATTGGTAGCAGATAGGAGAAAAATATGAAAGAAAAAATTGAACAAACAATCATCGAAGACTTGGCAATTGAACAAGGGGCTAAAAAATTAACCCCTGAAAAAATCGAAAAAACAGTCAACGAAGTTTTAGATAAAGAAACCGGTGCCAGAATTAAAATTTACACCCAAACCTGCGTGCATTGCGGACTGTGTTCTGACGCCTGCCACCACTACCTCTCACACGACAACGACCCCCGTTTTTCCCCTGCCGGAAAAGTAAAACAAACGCTTGATGTTTTGATGAAAAATCAAGGCAAGGTTTCTGTTGAATTTATCAAACAATGCGCCCAAATCGCCTACACACAGTGTAACCTTTGCAAACGCTGTGCGACATTTTGCCCGTTCGGTATTGATGTCGGCTATATGATGAGCATTATTCGCCGCATTTGCCACAAACTCGGCGTTACGCCGCAGTACCTGCAAGACACCGCTCACAGTCATTCCGCCACGATGAACCAAATGTGGGTAAAAAATGACGAATGGATTGACTCCCTGCAATGGCAGGAAGACGAAGCACGAGATGAACTGCCTAAGTTGCGTATTCCGGTTGAAAAAGAAGGGGCGGATTTTATGTATTCCGTTATCGCTCCCGAACCAAAATTCAGCACCCAACTGATTTATCAGGCTGCCTATATTTTTAATGCCTGTGGCTGCAACTGGACAGCTCCCATGAATGAAGGCTGGGACAATTCCGACCTTGCCATGTTTAGCGGCGACTCGGAAATGATGGGGCGTATTAAGCGGACACACTACGAAGCCGCCCAAAGACTTCGGGTAAAATATATCGTCATGGGCGAATGCGGACACGCTTTTCGTTCTGTTTACGATACCGGCAACCGTTGGCTGGGCTGGAAAGAAGGACCAATCAGAATGGTGCATTCCGTTGAATTTTTCTGGGAACTGCTTCATTCCGGCAAACTCAAAATTGCCCAAAAATACAAGCCCTTGGTTACCCTGCACGACCCGTGCAACATTGCTCGCGGTCGGGGCTTATACGAAAAAGCAAGAGATTTAACAAAAGCCCTGTGCGAAAATTTTGTAGAAATGACTCCCAACAGAGAACAAAATATCTGCTGCGGAGCAGGCGGAGGCGTTATCAACTGCGGTCCGACCTACAAAAACGCCCGCGTTGAGAGCAACTCTGTCAAAGCCGAACAGGTACGGGCAACAGGAGCAGAAATCTGCATCGCCCCCTGCCATAACTGTCATGGCGGCTTGGAAGACTTATTTAAAACCTACAAAATCGATATGGAACTAAAATATTTCGGCGATATTATTTATGAATGCATGGAAAAACCGGAAACGGTATAATCGTTTGCAACCATAAACAAAAACAGGAAAAAAAATGAAAAAATATATCTTCTTTTTTACGTTTTTATTGGCACTTTCTTTTTATCTTGTCCCCGCTTTTTCACAAGAACAACAAGAACAAGCAGACGAAGTCTTTGAACCGTTCAAAACGGCGTTTCCCAACCCGACTCGCCCGTATGTTACTTTTGACCACGATTTGCACATTGATTTAACCAACAATTCCTGTGCAAGTTGCCACCATTCGTACATTGACGGACGACTGACAACGGAAGATTCGTCTGACGAACCGTGCATAAGCTGCCACCCGAAAGAAAAACCCGGCGGCACAAATCTCATTATGGCGTATCACAAACAATGTCGCGGCTGCCACGAAATCCAAACCGGTCCCGTTGCTTGCGGCGAGTGTCATATCAGACAAAAATAAAAGCAAAAGGGCTGCAGTTTTTACGCTTGCAGCCCTTTTTATTGTATCCGCACAAACGACCAAAACGCCTGCTCTTTTTTCCGAACACGGTATAAGTACGCCGCTTCAAACTGCCAGACCAAATCGTCATAGCCGACAGGTTTTGCCTCGCTTGCCAGCACAATCGCCCGTCCACCCTTTTTTAACAAAGAAAATGCAATTTCCAAAAATTCTTTCCACGGACAAAAAGCCCGACTCAAAACAATATCCGCAGGAAGCAAATGAGGCGGAATTTGTTCGTATCCGCTTTGCAAAACAGTTGTCCTTAAAAGCTCTAGCTCCCGCAACGCCCGCCGCATAAAAACCGACCGCTTTTCTCGCGGCTCAACCAAATAATATTCTCCGCTTTCCCAAAAAAGACGCAAAGGAATCCCGGGAAGCCCTGCCCCTGCTCCGAGGTCAAAAGAACGGGGATTTGCAGGAAGGAAAAGCCCGCCCAAAAAATCCGCCAAATGCCAACTGTCGGCAATCAATTCCGTCAAAATTCTCTCCCAAGAAAACGGGCCGACGAGATTCATTTTTTTGTTCCACTGCACCAACAAATCAAGATAGGAAAAAAGCCGCTTACACTCTTGCGGCGTCAATTTTTTTCCGTTTTGCTCGACAAGTTCAAAAACATCTTGATTGGTAAAAGACATACAAAACTCCAATTTCAACATCATACTTTCGTAACAATTTCGGAGTAAAGTCCGATTTTCGGCACAAAATTTGCTTTAACCAAAGCAAGGAGAACAAAAAAATGAACACAATTTCATCAATTCATCAACACCGGCAAACGACACCACTTTTTGAAAGGCAAAACGAACAGGAAAAAAATACCGCACGGGAACGAGAAATTCAAAACGACACCGTGCAGGTGCAAGGAAATTTTCACCATGTTTCGCAGAAAGATTTTGACCGTATTGAAAAATGGACAAACGAAGATGCAAATAACGCTCTTGCAAAAATAAACGGCAAAGACTTAAGCACGGTACACGGTTTTCTTAATCCCAATAGAGTACAAATGCTGATAAACCGCAAAATTGCATAAAACAATCAGGCGTTTTGGCAGGTGCGTTTTTACTCTCACCATGCTTTATCTTTAATCCAATAAAGCATTTCCCGACCGGTACTCAACTGCGTTTTAAGTTCCTGCTCTTTGCCAAGGTCTTTGGGAAGAAAAGAACGCACATACAAATGCAGCAAATCGTTTTTTAACGGCGTTGCCAACGCACTTACGATTTGTGCGTCAAAAACAGCAAAAATATCGACAACTTCCTGTATTTTTTGCATTTTCCGATTAAGAAGAAACAAAACCTGCAAATCGCCCCGATTGCCACCCGTTATTTCAAGTAACGCCCGAAACAGGTCGGTTTCGGTAACAATACCGATTAGAACCCCGTTTTCGTCAACAATCGGCAGCCCTGCAAACTTTTTTTCAAGCATAATGGAAGAAGCTGCCTGAATTGTATCTTCTTCGTGCAGGGTAACGGGGTTTTTGGTCATAATATCACCGATTTTAATGGAAGAAAGCAGATAATTCAGCTCATGCTCGTCAAGAGCCGTTGTCTTGGAAGGAGCGGCGGCTTTCATATCTCTGTCGGTTACAATTCCGATAGGACGCTCCCTTCCGTCAACAACAGGCAAACGACGAAAACCGTTTTTTTTGAGTAGCTCCAAAGCCTCCATCAGCGACGCCTGCGAAGTAACACTCACAACATTTTTGGTCATCCATTCTTTGAGCAGCATTTTACCTTCTTATTGTTTAATCCCCAACACAAAAAACTCCGACAATACTCAGCATAAATTATGAGGCATTTTATGTTTTTTGTCGTTATAAAAATACATCGAAATCAAAACCCCATAAGCCATAGATATTGTAGGCATAATTTTCTTTTTATAATATTATTTATATTTGTCAAAAAAAACTTATTTAACACACATTTATAAAATCGACTATTTTATATTAAACTTTACTTTATTTTCTCATTATTGTTTGCAAAAACAAATTCCATTGCCTTTTTTGCATTTATTTTCTTTCCTGTCCAGAGAAAAAACTGTTCCCGCCCCTGAACGGCAAACATTTCCTGCCCATTTATAAACGCAACTCCTGCCTGTTTTGCTCGTTTTCCTAGCGGCGTAAGCGGCGGCGAATAAACAATATCATAGATAATGCCAAAATTTTTCACATTCCCGTCAAAAGCCGACTTGCCTGCAAACTCTCCGCTCATGCCAAGCGGAGTGGCGTTGACAAGAAGCTTAGCCTCTGCCTCTTCTCGTTTGTCCCACGGCAAAAAATCTGCACCAAAGTCTTTTGCCAAAGCCCTGCCTTTTTGCTCGTTGCGAGCAGTAACACACACCCGACAACCATAAGACACAAGTCCGCATAAAACAGCACACGCCGCCCCTCCCGAACCAAGAACAAGGGCAGATTTTGGAAAAGACGACAAAGATTCAAGCGGCGACAAAAATCCGCCCACATCGGTATTGTCTCCCCATAATTTTCCGTCTTTCCAAAAAACTGTATTTACCGCCCCCGTTTTTTGGGCAAGCGGCGTAAATCCGTCCAAAAAAGGGATAATTTTTTGTTTGTACGGAATCGTTACACTCAAACCACTCACCTCGCCACCACGAACGCGTTGCATAAAATCCGCAAACTCGGGCGGCGAAACCGCAAATACTTCGTACAGAGCAGGCACGCCGTAAAAAGCAAAAGCCGCATTATGCAGCTGTGGACTGAGCGAATGCCCAAGCGGATAGCCGACAATTCCGTATTTTTTTAATTTAGGCATATCTAAACTCTAAATTTTCTTAATATTTTTTCTTACATTTCAAAATCACCAATTCACTGCAAGTTAATTTGCATAAAAAAAATTGACTATTGCCATCTCTTATGCCATGAAAAAAAATTATTTTTAACAATGACTGCGATTAAAGCAACCAAGAAGTTCTTTAATTTTTTATGTTTAATTTAACAGTTTTATTCAATAAAATCAATATGTTACTATCCCCCCCCCGAATTTCCTGACCTTTGATTTATTTCCACCTTAAAAAGAATTTGTACCGCAAAAAAATTTACCCATAAAAACCATTTTACTTTTTTACCTTTTTTACAGGAGAAAAAATGAAAATCCGTACAAAAATTTTGCTTGTTTTTTTGCCGTCCATTGTTTTGGCTCTTAGTTGTATTATGGGGTTGCTTTCTTGGCAGCTTCATAATGATGCACTTGAAAGTTACGAAGCACTGAGTTCCGCCCAACTCAATCAAACCGGTCGCTATATCGAACTTTTTTGGAAAGATGTGGAAGAAAATATTCTTTTTTTGGCAGATTTACCGGAAACACAACTTGCAGCTCAATCTTTTCAAAATCACAGTCAAACAACTGCTCCGACAGCAAACAATCGCGCACTGTTTGACCTTACGGGACAGCAACTTTTTGATTTATGGCAGATTATGCAAAAAACGCATTCCGAATACAATCAAATTTATTGCGGCTATACAAACGGCAAATTCGGTTCTTCCCTTGAAAATAAATTTCCTGCCGGCTTTGACCCCAGAAAAAGACTTTGGTTTATCGAAGGTATGAAATATCCCGACAAACGAATAACACAATCTCCGGCATTCCTTATCAATTCCCTGCGTTACGGCAAAACAGGTCGGTACTTGCTCATAGAAAAAACAGGGCGAATACTTGCCAATACTGCTGATCAAAAAACGGTTTTCAAAACTGTAGCAGAAGTCAAAAATCCCGAACTGCTCAAGCTCGCAACCGGTGCGGACGGATTTGTAAAAACAATCATGCACGGTAAAAAAGTGTATGCAAATGTTCTCACCGTCAACGATTATAAACTTATTGCTATTGCTGATGCCAAAGAAGTTTTGGTCGGAATGTGGAAAGCAATTATTAAAATTGTATTTATCAGCATTTTCTTGTTGGTCGTTCTTGCTTGTGTAACTCTGTTGCTTGCTCGCTCTATCGGCAATCCGCTAAATCAGCTTACAAAAGCGTCTGATAAGGTTTCTTATGGGGATTATAATGCCATGCCTGATTTGTCTTTATTTTCCGGTGAATTACACTCGCTTGCCGAAAGTATGAACCGTATGATCACGGAAATCAAAAACAAAATCGGTTTTGCCGAGGGCAGCCAAAAAGCAATTCCTATTCCGGCAGCGGTTATTGGTGCAGATTTTATGATGGAATGGTCTAATCGGGATATGCTTGATTTACTTGGCATTACGGCGAGTCGAGAAGAAATCGTCGGTTGGAACGCAGGTTCATTCTTTTTTAACGACGAAAACAAAAGAACGCTTTCACACGAAGCCATCGAACAAAAAAAACGCCTGAGCAAAGAAATCGACTACACCAACCGAAACGGCGAAAAAAAGGTTATTTTGATTACCACTTCGCCTTTTTATGATTTGGACGGCGAGCTTTTGGGAGCATTTTCTTTTTGGATGGATTTAACGGAAATTCGTTTGCAGCAAAGCCA